>ERZ857969.5169-NODE-5169-length-10476-cov-2.727953_pt1 | contig 10476 bp, 11 predicted proteins | sample MGYA00519864_ERZ857969 | MGnify/ENA primary metagenome ERZ857969 (study PRJEB31778, sample SAMEA3449382) | human gut metagenome | biome: human gut; feature: human-associated habitat; material: faeces | place: United Kingdom | collected 2010/2012 ... | reverse complement strand
AAATATATATTATCATTTAATACATAGAAAGGAGGAAAAAGTATAAGATAAAGGTAGAAAATATCAACTGTAAAAGTTTTAAACATAGAAAAGGTAGTGATAAATGATATAAAAAAATAAAAAAAGAAAGGAAAGAAAAAATGAAAAGAAATGTTAAAAATGCAATATGCGTAGTGTTAATTATATTGAGTTGTGTAATGGTATTTCTAACAATAAATTATGCCAAAAACAATGTTAAGGAAAGTAACAATTTTTCTAATAATCCTCCAGAAATGCCAAGTGGGGGAAATGGCCCAGAACAAGGTGGGAAATGACTCCTCCAGATATGAATGATGATGAAGAGAGAAAAGAGCCTGGTGACAAACCAGATATGAATGAAAATCAAAATGAAGACATGCAAGATGATGAGTCAAATATACCAGAAATGGATAATGATAATAACAGACCAGAAATGCCAAACAACAATATGCAAATGCCTGGGCAAAATACAAACACTGCATCAAGCAAAGAAATTGGTACAACATATTATATAGTATTTGCAGTAGAGGCATTAGTGATTTCTAGTTTAGCAATATATCTTGTTATGTCAAATTTAAATAAGAGAAATATTAAGGAAACTTTTGAAAACAAAGATAAAATTATTATATATGTTTTAGAAACACTCTTAGGAACAGGAGTATTAACTTACTCATTTGGTGCAATTACTACTAATTATTTTTTAAATAGTTCTAACACAACAGAAAAAGGAAATGGAAACAGTAACATTGAATACGCCTCAAAAAATGAAATTAAAGAAACGAAGACAGTAGAAAATGAAGAATATTCATCAAGCGAAAAAGATGAAAATGCTTTGTTGATTGATGGTGATATAACTGTAGATTTAAATAATATAACAGTAGAAAAAACAGGATCATCAGATGGAGGGGACAATACTAGTTTCTATGGAACTAACTCTGCTATAATTGCCAAGAACGGTGCGAAAGTGTCAATTAAAAATTCAACAATTACAACAGATGCTACAGGTGCAAATGGAGTCTTTAGCTATGGTGGAAGTGCTACAACAAATAATTCATCAAATGATGGTACAACCATAGAAATAACAACTAGCGGTACTTCAAGTGCAGCTATAAGAACAGATAGAGGTGGAGGTACAGTAACAGTAAACAAAGTAACTTACAAAACAACAGGAAAGGGTTCTCCAAGTATTTATTCGACAGCAGACATGACAGTAAATGATGCTACTTTAATAGCAACTGCATCAGAAGGAATAGTAATTGAAGGAAAAAATAAAGTAACAATAAACAATTGTGATTTAACTGATACTAACAATGAGTTAAATGGACAATCAACAACATATAAAAATATTTTCATATACCAATCAATGAGCGGAGATGCCGCAACTGGTGAAGCATTATTTAATGCAACTGATAGTAAAATTACAACCAATAAAGGGGACACATTTTATATAACAAATACAACTGCCACTATAACACTTACAAATAATGAAATAAAAAATAATGATTCAACTGGAGCCTTCTTAAGAGCCCAAAAAGATTCTTGGGGAAACAGTGGTTCTAACGGAGGAGATGTAACTCTTATAATGAATAATCAAAAGTCATTTGGAGACATAATAATCGACTCAATTTCAACACTAACAATGACTATGAAAGAATCATCTTATTATGAAGGTACAATAAACAGTGATAACAATGCAAAGTCAATTATATTAAATTTAGACGCCACTTCAAGTATTAAATTAACAGGAAATAGCTACATTACAGAACTAAATAATGAAGTAAGTAATAATAGCAATATAGATTTTAATGGATATAAACTTTATGTAAATGGTACTGCAATAAATTAAAGTGTAAATTTACATGATTATAGGACAAACATATCAACAATTCTTGATAAATATGCTAACATAATATTGGGTGAAGTATATGAAATGTGTAGAAATAACAGGAGCAAAAGAACTTAAAGTAACAACAAAAGATGAACCAGCAAAGTCCGATAACAAAGTAACTTTCAAGGTTAACGCATGTGGAATTTGTGGTTCGGATATACATTATTGGGACATGGGTGCTCCAGCTGGACTTGTAATGGGACATGAGTTTTCAGGTACAGTTACTGATCCAGGAGATAGAAAAGATTTAAAAGTTGGTGACAGAATAACTGGCTTACCAATATCACCATGTGGTAAATGCGATGCATGTAGAAGTGGAAATCCACAATATTGTCAAGAAACTTGGACACATGCAATTGGTCTATCTTTAGAAAATAGCGGTGGTTATGCAGAATACTCAAGTTGCTATAGTAGTATGGTTAGAAAATTACCAGATACAGTTACTGATGTAGAAGCTTGTATGGTAGAACCATCTGCTGTTTCACTACATGCTGTAAAACTAGCCGATATAATTGTTGGCGATAAAGTATGTATCATTGGTGGTGGAATAATTGGTTTGATGGCCGCAGAATTTGCTAAAATGGAAGGCGCTACTTATGTAGCATTACTAGAGACGAATGAAGCTCGTGGAATGAAAGCTTGTAAGTATGGCAAAGTAGATGAATATTATAACGCTATAGATGAAAATACAGTTCCAACATTAAAAGCAAGAACAAACGGGGGCTTTGATAAAGTAATAGAATGCTGTGGAAATCAAGGTGCAGTTAGTGAAGCAATGATACTTACTAAAAACGGTGGTACAATCGTATTAGTCGGAGTATCAATGAACCCAGTTACAGTGCCAATGGTTATACCAGTAATGGGAGAGATAACCATGAAAGGGTCAATTGCATATAGTGAGTTTGATTTTGAGCGTACACTTGAGTTAATTAGAGATAAACATTTAGATGTATCACAATATATCGATGATGTTATTCCTCTAGAAAAAGCACAAAATGCTTTTGAAAGATTAACTAGTGGAAGAGATGATGCAATTAAAATTATTTTTAAACCATAATACGTAAAGAGTGATAAAACTTCACTCTTTTAATATGCTTTTATTTATCAAACAATTTACATTATTTTAATGTTAAAATAATTATAAATGTAGTTTTTAAATCCTTAATATGTTAAAATATTTCATATAGTATAAATATTTAAAGGAGGACTTATAATGGCAGATAGTCAAACAGAAACAAGTTCAAATGTAGTATCAAGTCTATCAGACAGTGATATAGTTATGAATTTTCCATCAATAGATGAACTTTGTTTGTCATGGAATAATAAAGTTAATGGTTTAAATTTAACTAGCGAAAGAGTAATAAATGGATTAAAACCATTAACAGACTATAATATATATATAAATTATACTAAGTCACTTGCAGTTTCTGTTAGTTCTTTAACAAGCACAATAACTGAAGTTACATCAATGATAAAATCTACTGCAACTAGCCAACAAGAAACTGACTATGCTTATTCTAATTATGTTACGAGCGGTACTTCATACAACAGAAATAGTGGCTCAAGGTCTGATACAAGCTCTAATACCACAGTAAATAACAATAATCAAAATACCCAAATAGATACAAATAAAGATAGCAATAATCAAAACATTTCAGTTAGTGATTATGTTGGACTATCTATAGCATTATCAAGCATTGCTACAAGTAAAAACAGTAGCCTAGAGAATGTTTTAAATGATTTCAACGGAACTTTGATTAAAGAAAAAGTGATGGCTTCTCCAAATATTAGCGAAGATATGAAAAAGGCTCTTTGTAACCTTGATGATAACAATTTAAAAAAAGTTTTAATGGAAGCATACAGTAATGGAGCATTACAAACGATCGATGAGAAAAATTTGGAATATTTAAATGGTTATATAGACATAGTAGCATTAAGAAATAATATTACATCTAGTGAACTTCTTGATAATAGCAGTAATAAAAATATATTAACAAATGCTATGAAAAATTATGAGGTTGCCATCTCTTTACTTGATGATAAAGATGGTATGGAAGTAGCGGGAAATATATATGATGGACAAGGAATAGAAAATATAAGTGAAGATATCGTATATGCTGTAAGAGATGTAATTGACATGGTTGCAGATAAAAACAATACAACTGCAGAGAGCATAATAACAACTAAAAATTATATAAATGACGCATCAGGATCAAAGAAATTTATAGCAATATTAAATCAAAGTACAGACGTTCAAAAAATAATTAAATCAGTATATGCAAAAAGAGGTTAACTATTATGGGAAATATATTTAAAATAAATTGTAGAAAGTTATATGAAACAGGCTTGTACATTGATAAAGAAGTAGAAAAGTTGGAAGAAAATGTTACAGAAATGAAAAAAATAACCGAAGAAATAGGAGAAGTATGGAGTGGCCTTGATTATGATAACTTTAGTGAAAGCTTTGTTAATTATCTAGATACCATAAAAAATGTTGAAGATAAGATTAAGGGAAATACTCAAGTAATGGAAATTCTTGCTACAAAACATAGCAACATAGATTTAGATTTAAAAAAAATAATGGATCTAAACAGGGGGTACCAAGATGAGTAACATAAAGTTGGATACAAATAAATTAAACGAAAAAATTACAGAATTAAAAAGTAGAAGAGATGAAATAAAAGAAATTCTTGAGAATATTGAAGCAAAAGCAAATACAATTCCTGATTTTTGGCAATCTGCTACAAGTGAAAATATTTTAAATGAATTTAAAAGTATTTATGATGAATTTAAAGCTATAAAAGAAAGTAATGATAAATATATTGATTTTTTAGAAAAGATAGTAATAGAAGATTACAAGAGTAAGGAAGATTCATTAGGAAAACTAATAGATAGTAATATTTAAGGAGGCAATCATGGAAATAGATGCAAAGTTATTAAAATTTGAAGCTAATGTAAGTCCATACTTAGAAAAATTAGATACTTTTGAAAAAGAGTTAACAACAGATATAACTAATTTATTAACTTTAAATAATGTGATGGTCGATAACTTAAATGAATCGTTTCAAAGTAGTGGTGGTACAAGTGTATTAGCACAAATGGAATATATAAATCAGACCGTGAAGAAAATTGAGCAAAGTCTAGAATCAGAACTTGGAAAAATGATAGAAGACTGTAAAAAGTTGCATTCTGGAATAAAAGAACTTGAACAAATTTTAGGTGAATATAACAGTAATATGTCCAGATTAAATAAAATGGAACAAGATGATCCAAATTGGTCAAGTATATCTGCCAAGGTAACAAGTTCAAAACAGCAGTTTGAAAGGAAAAATCAAGAATTATGCAAATCTCATGATGAACTTTTAGCAAGAGAATCTGGTAACGAAAAGTTAAAAGAATTCCAAGTTACTAAAAGTACTATTGATACTGATTTAACAATAACCTCTACTGTTACTTCTGATAATAGTGTAAGTATTTATTATGAAGTTAATGGTGTAATATATCAAAAAGTTTTACCATATTCATCATCAACTGGTGGTGTTGGTGCAACATATACAATAGCATACGATAAAAATGCAATTGTAAACGCTGTTGGGCAAGATTCAGAAATGGGTAAGCAAGCAATTTCATTTTTAAATTCTAAGTTGAATGGAAATAATGATAGTCAGGTATTATGGAAAATGTTTGGAAAATCTTATACAAACAAAGAATGCTCTGATATAGGTAAAATAATGGACGTAATACTAGAAGGGTCTTATAAAGCAAATAATTGCAAAGGTGTAAGTGATTATGCAACAGTAGCAGCAGTGGTAGCAACAAATTCACTTGTTACTGTAAGAAATGGCTCAAGTGGTAATACATATACTAAAGGGTTCACTGAAGTAGTTAAAAGTGGCTATAATTGTATAGAGTTTACTGCATGGACATACTATCAAGGTTTATTAAAAACTAACCAAGCAGGAAATAATAATCTAAAAGGTGTCACACTTTATGAAATATTTGAAAATAGTGAAAAAATAGAAAATATGTCAAGTAGTGAACTTTTATCCAATTTAAAACCAGGAACAATAATATCAAGATATGGAAGTGGAAGCGGACATACAGGAACGGTACTTGGTGTTGTGAAGTCAGATGATGGAAGTTATCGTGTTAAGATAGCACAAGCTCAACCATCTTATGATGGAGGACAACGTGGAGTTGTTGTAAATACATGGCGATTAGATGAATTAACAAATGACTGGTCAAGGTTAATGTCAACTGATACAATGACAAGAAGAGCAGTGGAAGGAAAATCAGCCTTTGGAAAATAGTAGAATATTTTTATATTCTACTTTTTTTAAAAAAATTTATCAGAAATAAGGAAAAACAAATTTAACTAGCAATAATAATATTAGTGATGGTAAAAGATAAAAATATGAAAAGAAAAATATTATTGTTAGTTTTTTTACTTTTAATATTTGGACAAAGTATAAAAGCTGCAGCGACAGTTTCATCTTTTAGTGGTGCAGAGTTTTTGCCAAACATTTCATATTCTAAGTACAATATGCAGTATCATCAATATAGAAATGCTAAAGCTATAAGAAATACAGTTACATCTAATATTGCCTATTGTATAGATTCGTTTTCAACGCTTATCGATGGAAGTACTTATACTGGATATAAAGAGTATAATAACTTGTTTAATTTAAATAAAGAACAGTGGAAAAAAATTAAACAACTAGCATATTTTGGTTATGGATACAATGATCATACAGATTATAAATGGATTAGCATAACACAAATGTTAATTTGGAGGACTGCAGAACCTCTCTATTCTTTTTACTGGGTTAACAACGTAAATGAACGAAAGAAAATTTTCCCATATAAGCAAGAAATGAAAGAATTAGAAGAGTTAGTAAAGGATGCAAATACACTTCCAGATATAAAAGATAACATTGAACTAAGTAAGAATAGTACAATGATTTTAGCAGATAATAATAAAGTTTTGAGTAAATATAAAATAAAAAAAGCAAATATCGATTCTCACATTGAAGGTAATAATCTTGTAATAAAAGCAGAAAATAGTGGTAACTATGCAATAACCTTAATAAGGGAATTTAATCAAGCCGAAAAAGATACTGAGTATTTTTACAATGAAGAAAGTCAAACTTTAATTGAAAGAGGAAAGCTTGATCCTATAGAAATGTCGCTTAATATTACGGTAAAGTCAGGAAGTATTAAAATAAATAAAGTAGACAGCGAAACTCAGACCAATACTCCCCAAGGTGAAGCATCTTTAACTGGAACATTATTTTCTGTATATAAAGATGATATCTTAGTAGGTACCATAGAAATTGATGAAACTGGCAGTGGTATTTTAGAGGACTTAGAATACGGAAAGTATAAAATTGTGGAGACTAAAGCAGGTCTTGGATATAAAAGAGATACTAATGAATATTATTACGTAATCGATAGTGAACATTTAAATATAGAAATAACAAAGGAAAATGATGTTAAAAGCACAAAAATAAAAATAATTAAATATTATGGCAGCAAACAAGAATACGAAAAAAATGAAATGAAACCAGAAAAGGGTGCTATATTTGAGTTTATAAATAAGGACAATGAGATAATTAGAAAGGAAACAGATGAAGAGGGAACAATTGAACTTACTCTACCATATGGAACTTATATAGTAAGGCAAGTAAGCAGTAAAGAAAATTATGAAAAAGTTGATGATTTTACTATTGTAGTTGATGAGAATGCTAAAGATATTTATGGCCTTGTATTATATGATATGGAGATAGGGGTGCCAAATGCTTATATAAAAGAAACAAATTTAGAAGTAGTAATAAATATTATTAAAACAACTTTAAAGAAAGTATAAGACATGAAAAATAAAATAAGACTAGTTCTTTTTCTAGGCATGACACTTTGTTCATCAAACATAGTCTACAATAGTCAAAAAAATATAAGTGAAAATACTGTAGTAAAAGAAGAAAAAACACAACAAGCAGTGGAAAAAAAAGAAGAAATAGTAATACCTGAAAAGGTAGAAAAAATTATAGACACTGTAGAAAATCCAATAATGAAACTTATTATACCAAAGTTGAATATTTCTAATAATATATATGAAAAAAATAGTAATGAAAATAATATAGATAAAAACGTTGTTATAATGAATGAATCAACCTTACCAAGTGATGCTTTTGGAAACATTATACTAGGAGGTCATTCTGGGACTGGAAAATACGCATATTTTAAAGACTTTGATAAACTAGAGTTAAATGATTTAATTTACTTGCATTACAATGATAAGGAGTATAAATACAAAATAATAAATATACATAAAGATATAAAAGATGGAAAAATAACAGTTACAACCATTCAAAATAGAAGTTTGATAACACTTTTTACCTGTAATCCCAAAGATAAAAAAACATATCTAATAGTTGTCGGAGAATTGATAGAAGATTGACTGAGGTTAATCTTTTTCTTATTATATAAAATATATGGTAAAATATATTACGTTAAATGAAACAATTTACAAAAATATTACGACTAATACAATGAGGGTGTAGAAATGGCTGAAAGAACGAATGAATTATTTGACAATATATACAGAGAAACTTTTGATGATGTTTCTAAATATGTTGTGTGTAATTGTTCTAGTCTTTCAGATGTAAGTGATATCTTGCAAAACGTATACATGGAAGTTGTAAAAATGATTGATAAAGATAATTATGAACTTCTTACAAAACCATATATTTATGGCATTGCAAGACACAATATAAAAGATTACTATAGAAAAAACTATAAAGTAAAAGATACATCCTATAACATAGAGTTGATAGAAAATGTAGATATTGAAAGCTTAAAAGATGAAAGTATTGATATTGAATATAATTTTTTATTACAGTATAATACAGATAAAGTATGGAAATACTTGAAGAAAAAATCTATGACAATATCGAGAATATTTTATTTGCATTACACATTAGATTTAACAATTAACGAGATAGCTGAAGAACTTAATATAAGTGAGTCTAATGTAAAAAATTATCTCTATAGGATATTAAAAGAATTAAGAAAATATTTGATGGAGGATGAATAATATGAATTTAAAAGAAATGTTTAAAGAAAAGATTAACAAAAAAAGAATATATAATAATGTGGTAAGTGAAAAGAAAAAAAGTATAAAACCAAGTACAATAATAATTGCTTCAGCAGTAACTATAGCGCTTGTTACTGGAAGTATACTTGTTAAAAGATATTTAGATAACAAATAGGAGGAATACAAACATGATTGAAACATTACTATTAAAAATTAAAAACACTTTTAGAAAAGTAAATATAAAGTTAAGAAATAAGTGGTGTAAAGGATATAAACTACCAAAGAATGTTCAATACTTTGAGGGAAGTTTGTATGATGCAGTATTTGAATCAGCTTTGAAATATCCTTTAAATGTGGCTGTAGAGTATCAAAATACTCAGATTAGTTATAAACAGTTAATTAAAAGAATAAATCGTTGTGCAAAGGCTTTAAAATATTATGGAGTAAAAAAAGGTGACAGAGTAACTATATGTATGCCAAATACTCCAGAAGAAGTAGTAATGTTTTATGCAATAAATGAAGTTGGTGCAGTAGCAAACATGATTCATCCTTTATCAAGTGAAAAGGAAATTGAATATTACTTGAATAAAAGTAATACTAAACTAATGCTATGTATTGATATAACTTATAAGAAAGTAAAAAATATAATAGATAATACAAAAGTTGAAAAAGTAGTTATTACATCAGCTACAAAATCAATGGAGAGAATGACAGCCTTTTTATACTGGATAGCAAAAGGAAGAAAATTGAATGTAAAAGAAGACGAAAAGTTTATTCTTTGGGATCATTTCATAAAAAAAGCATCCGAATATAAAAAAGACCCATATGAGGGTGTTGACTGTAATGATCCGGCAGTAATATTGTATAGTGGTGGTACAACTGGTAAACCAAAAGGAGTTGTTATAAGTAACTATTCATTTAATACACAAGCATTACAAAGTAGATATGTATCAGATGTTTTAGTACCAGAAAATTCCTTTTTAACATTCTTACCAAACTTCCATGCATTTGGTATTGGAATTTGTACACATACACCACTTTTTAACGGTATGAAGGCAATACTAATTCCGCAGTTTGATTCAAAAAAATTCAAAAAGTATTTAAGAAAATATCATTTTAATGTTTTATGTGGAGTACCAACTTTGTATGATTATATATCTAAGATGAAGTTTAGAAAAAATGAATTAAGATGTTTAAAACTTGTCGTATGTGGTGGTGACTCAATGAGTCTTGCTCTAAAGAAAAGAGTAAATAAGTTTTTACAAGAATATGGAGCCAAGACAGACATAAAGATAGGTTATGGTTTAACTGAATCAAGTGGTGTAGTAGCACTTTCACCAGAGGGAATATATGATGAATCAGATGTAATTGGTTATCCATTCCCAGATACAATATTTAGAATTGTAGATATAAATGATGGTAGTGAAAAGAAAATCGGAGAAGATGGAGAAATCTGTATAAGTGGACCAAATGTAAT
>ERZ857969.5160-NODE-5160-length-10493-cov-4.489174_pt1 | contig 10493 bp, 10 predicted proteins | sample MGYA00519864_ERZ857969 | MGnify/ENA primary metagenome ERZ857969 (study PRJEB31778, sample SAMEA3449382) | human gut metagenome | biome: human gut; feature: human-associated habitat; material: faeces | place: United Kingdom | collected 2010/2012 ... | reverse complement strand
ACCGCCAAGTCGCATAAAATAAGGAAAGTTGAGATTTTAGTTATACAAATTGGAAATTTTCTCTTCGAAATGCAGAGATTTCTTTTTCGTTGATCTCTACGATGTTCTTTCCATTTAACAGGACTTCTCCACCGGTCGGTTTATCCAGTGCTGCTAAGATGTTTAATAAGGTTGTTTTTCCGGAACCGGATTCTCCCATGATCGCTACATACTCACCTTCCTCTACGGAAAAACTTAAGTTGCTTAATGCCTGTACCTGATTTCCTGAAAAACGTGTGGTGTATATTTTTTTTAAGTGATTGACCTCTAATATTGACATATTCTCTTTTTCCTCCTGATTTTCTTCGCGCGCTCTTTTATGTTCCCAGTATAACAAGAAGGGAAAATGTCTGCCATTCATCCGGCTTACATTTTCCCTTTGTTTCTTACATTCCTGTAAGATTACTCATGAATGCGTTCTTTTGTGATCAATCCGATCTTCACCCGCGTTCCTTTTCCCATTTCCGATTCTATTTCTATACTGTGGGACATTTGCTCTAATACTCTGCGGCAAAGATACAGTCCGATCCCGGTTGAGCGTTTATCGCTATGCCCGTTATAGCCGGTGTAGCCCCGCTCGCAGACTCTCGGTAAGTCTTCTGCCCGTATCCCGATCCCGGTATCTTCTATTATAAGTGTGTCTTCATTTTCCATATAAATAGAAACGGTGCCTTTCGGTGTGTATTTTACGGCATTAGAAAGTATCTGTTCGATCACGAACTCTAACCACTTTTCATCCGTCAGCACTTCAATATTTAACGGCTGGTAATCTAAGCGGATTTTTTTACGGATAAACAGTTTGGCATATTTTCGGACTGCCTCCCGCACAATCTCATCTAATGAATTCTTTTGAATGACAAAATCGGTGGTGTCTGAATCCAGCCTGCTGTAATGCAATGCCATCTCTACATACTGTTCTATATGAAACAGTTCCTCCGCACATTCCCTGCTCTTTGGCGTGTCCTCTGACTGCAACAGCAGACGCATTGCTGCAATGGGTGTCTTAATCTGATGCACCCACATGGTGTAATACTCTGCCATATCTTTTCTCCCGGATTCTAAGTCATTGACTGCCTTTACTTTATCTTCATGCACAAGCTGTAACAGTTTCTGATAATCTTCTTCTATCTGATCCTTCGGCATATCCAATGCATTCACGGAAATTTTTACGATTTCCTGCATTTTTTGCAGATTCCGATGTCTTCTATAATAGAGGTAAAAATCCACCCCTCCGATCACCAGTAAAAAAAAGATGCAGAGAATTGTTCCATATATCCACTCTGATATATGAACGCCATTCAGTTCTACGATCACGGACATGGAAAAAATCGTCAGCAATATGACCGCTATCCATCCTAAATTTCTTTTCAGATATGAACTCCAAAGTTTCATCCCAGACGATACCCTATTCCTTTCTTTGTAAGTATAAATTCTTCCAATCCCAAGGCTTCTAATTTTTTTCTCAACCGGTTCACATTGACGGAAAGTGTATTTTCATCTACATAGTTATCACTTTCCCATAGCTTTGTCATCAGCGTTTCCCTGGATACGACTTTTTCTTTATTTTCCATTAATATCTCTAAGATACGAAATTCGTTTTTCGTCAGTTCTATCTTTTGCTCCTGATAGGTCAGCGTTGTCTCGTTCAGATTCAGGATCGCTCCTTTATGCTCTAACATACTGCCTGTTCCGGCAAAATCGTAACTGCGGCGCAGCATTGCCTGGATCTTAACCGTGAGCACTTCGAGATCAAACGGTTTTGGTATAAAATCATCCGCTCCCATATTGACCGCCATGACGATGTTCATGTTATCTGCCGCTGAGGACAGAAAGATGACCGGTACTTTCGATATTTTTCGGATTTCACTGCACCAATGGTATCCGTTAAAAAATGGCAGGGTAATGTCCATAAGCACCAGTTGTGGGTCAAAACGGACAAATTCTGCTACTACATTGGAAAAATCTTCTACGCAGCATACGTCATAATTCCATGCCTGCAGATGCTCCCGTATGCTTCTTGCTATGATTTCATCATCTTCTACCATAAAGATTTTGTACATGATTCTTCCTCGCTATATATTTTAATTTGTTTTCACGTTGTTTTATTTTTATATGAATCTGTTTTTATGTCATATTGCTGCATCAGGCGTTTTGTTTCTTCCCGGACCTGCTCTACTACCGGTTCCGGCCCTACGATTTTCGCCCCCTCACCCAATGCCATGACCCATGACAGGAACTGGCGGCTGACCGCTACCCGGACGCTTGCAGTAAAATGCTTCCCATCTACCGGTATCATGGATATTTCTTTTCCAAAGCGGTCTATGATGACTCCGGCTAATTTATTGACACATTGTATTTTTACCAACTGCTCTTCACCGCCATACATTCCAAACATTTTTCTGGAGTACACGGCTATGTCAAAGCATTGGAATACCTGTTTTCCTTCGCGTTTTTTGCCGTTCATTTCGATATGGAGCATTTTATCCACGCGAAAGTGTTTGATTTTTTCTTCTACGTCATCATAAGCGATCATGTAATAATTTTCATCATCACAGGATAGCGCCCACGGACTGACTCTATAGAGTGCTCCGCCTTTGCGAAGCTCCATTTCTTTTTTGACATTCCATTGAAAATACTGGAATGTGATCTGGGAATTTTCGGCGATTGCCGTATGAATGGCATCTACATTATAATAGATGCTTTCGTTTATGGTTTTTACCCGCTGTGTCACATAGACCTGACGATGCAGTTTGGATGCCTCATACTTACTTGCTAATCCTTCTATTTTTTTGATCAGCTCATTTGTCTTTTTGGCTGTAATAAATCTTGCAGACTGCACAGAGTCAACCAGCAGTTTCAATTCTGCCAATTCAAACTGCCGGTTAACTACCTGATAACAATAAGTTCTGCCTTCCTGCGTTCCGATAATTTCCAGTCCATAGGTACGCAGGCATTCAATATCGTCATACAGACTCTTCCGCTCTGCCGTAATCCCATATGCCTTTAAGGCAGTTATCATCTCCGCCATAGTGATACTGTGCGTTTCATCTGTCTTTTCCATTAAGATCTGCATCAAATAGATGAGTTTTAATTTCTGTTTTGACCGTTCTGCCATGACTTCCTCCCGCATGATCTGCTAATCCTTTCTTACAGAATATCACAAAATCATGCGTTCTGTCAGCTATTTAGAAGTCTTTCGGCATAATATACAGACTGCATGGCATCTTTTCCATAAAAATCTGCCCCTATCATGTCTGCATATTCCTGTGTCAGCACCGCTCCGCCAACCATGATCTTGCACCATGGTGCTTCTTTGTGCAGTTCTTTGATACTTTCTTCCATATTAACTACCGTGGTTGTCATTAATGCACTCAGTCCAACCAGCGGCGCATGTTTATCCACGACGGTTTCTACGATTTTTTCCGGCGGCACGTCTTTTCCGAGGTCTATGACTTCATATCCATAGTTCTCTAACAGGACTTTTACGATATTTTTTCCGATATCGTGGATGTCTCCTTTGACGGTAGCAATGACGATCGTTGCTTTTTTCTCCTGTGCTTCTCCGTGACTCTGCACATACTGCCGGATCGCCTCGAACCCTGCCTTGGCTGCTTCTGCACTCATTAAAAGCTGTGGCAGGAACATGGTTCCTTTTTCAAATCCCTGTCCGACTACATCCAGTGCCGGAACCAGTTCCCCATTGATGATCTCCATCGGTTCTTTTGTCTTTAGTTCTTCTTCCGTTGCCCGATACGCCTGATCTTTTAAGCCTTTGATGATGCTGTCGGTCAGGTTGAGCTTCGCTGCGGCCGGTTTTGCCGCTGCATTCGGGGCATCGGTTACGGCATAGTTTTCAATATAATTCATGCACTGGGCATCATATCCGCCGAGTACGCAGAAGGTATCGTATGCCTGCCGCATGGCTTTTGCATTCGGATTGATGATCCCTGCCGAGAGTCCGTTGTTCATTGCCATTGTAAAAAATGCTGCATTGATCAGCTCACGCTGCGGCAGTCCAAAGGATATATTCGACACGCCAAGCACGGTTTTTCCACCTCTTGCCGTGATCTCTTTTACGGTATCTAACGTAATCTTTGCGGACTCGTTATTTGTACTCATGGTCATAACCAAGGCATCGATGACGATATCTTTTCTGCTGATCCCGTATTTTTCACCTGTCTGATATATTTTTTCGGCTATCGCAAGTCTGCCCTCGGTGGTGTCCGGAATGCCATCTTCATCTAACGCCAGTCCGACTACGACTCCTCCATATTTTTTTACAAGCGGAAATACCTGTTCCATGATCTCTGCTTTTCCATTGACGGAGTTGATCATCGGTTTTCCGTTATAGATCCTGAGCGCCCGTTCCATTGCTTCCATATTCGTGGTATCGATCTGAAGCGGGATCGGCATGATGCTCTGCAGTTCGTAAACGATCGTTTCCATCATGGCTGCTTCGTCAATTTCCGGCAGTCCTACGTTGACATCTAAGATATGTGCACCGGAGTCTTCCTGTTTGACCCCTTCTTCTAAGATGTAGTCGATGTTGTGATCCCTGAGTGCCTGTTTAAATTTGGACTTTCCGGTAGGATTGATACGCTCTCCGATGATGACCGGTCTGCCGCCTAATTCAACTGCCGTAGAGTAGGAGGTAACAAAGGTATAGTTCTTCGGTGCGATCGGCACCGGTGTGATTTCTTTGCATTTTTCTACCATTGCCTGTATATGCGCAGGCGTGGTTCCGCAACAGCCTCCGGCGAACCAGGCTCCCATGGTTACGATCTCTTCCATGTCTTCGGCAAATTCCTCTGCTCCTACGTCGAAGACGGTCTTTCCGTTTTCCGAACGCGGAAGTCCCGCATTTGGATTGACGATCACCGGTATGGAGGCATATTTCAGCAGTTCTTTTACGATCTCTTTCATCTGTTTTGGTCCAAGGCCGCAGTTGATCCCCAGTGCGTCTACCCCAAGTCCTTCTAACAGTGACACTACTACCTGCGGACTGGCTCCCGTCAACATCTTTTTGCTTTCGTCAAAGATGACCGTTGCCATGATCGGCAATGTGGAATTCTCTTTTGCCGCTAATACTGCTGCTTTCAGTTCATAGGTATCGCTCATGGTCTCTATCAGTATGAGATCCGCTCCTGCTTTTTCTCCCACTCGGATGATCTCTGCAAATACCCCGACTGCCTCTTCAAAATCCAGGGTTCCCATCGGCTTTAAGAGTTTTCCGGTGGAGCCGATGTCTAAGGCTACATATGCTTTTTTTCCACTCTCTGCTACGGCTTTTTTTGCATTTGCTACTCCCGCCGTTACGATTTTTTCTAAATCTTCTCCGTATTTAAAGCGGTTGGCGCCAAAAGTGTTCGCCAATATGATGTCTGCCCCTGCCGCTAAATACGCTTTATGTATCTGTATGATCGGCTCCGGATTCTTCAGATTCCATGTTTCCGGAAGTTCTCCTGCCTGTAATCCCTGTTCCTGAAGAAGTGTTCCCATTCCTCCATCAAAAAACAGTATTCTTTTTCCTATTTCTTCTCTGATCGTCATAGTTACCTCTTAGTCTTGCCGTCTGTATGCACAGTTTTTATTTCTACAGGACTCGCAGCCCTCGATATGGCATTTAGTCTGCTCCCTGCTCAGTCCCATAACCGCTGTTACCGATTTTTCCGGTATCATAACTCCGCCCTCCGAGAGTACGATCCCGATTTTTTTAGTTGCTTCTAACACTCTTAAAAATTCTGCCTGATAGGTTAAGGACAGATCTCCATATCCCGGACTGTATCTGGATCTTACATAAAAACCTTCTGCCGCTGCCTGTTCTTCGATTTTTTTCTGGCATTGGTTACAATAGTCCTCGATCGCCGCTGCCCCGACTGCCTGCAATACTGCTGCCTTGCTGATCTGCAGTCTGGAATACCGGTTCATTAATATGTCCGGCTCGTTTCCTAAGGTTGCTGCAAAAAATACGATTTTTTCACAGCCTCTTAAGTTTTTTGCCAGATTTCTGCTCTGCATCTTCATTCCCGCCGCTTCTATCTGATCTTCTTTTAATTTTAAATCGAAGATCCTGTATATCGACCGGGGCTGTGCTATTTTTTCTATCTGTCGGATACATTCCTCTATCAGTTCTGTTGTCCGCTCATCCGGATTATTTTTCCCATATCCTAAGTACCGCTCTACCTCTTTTTTATTAATCATGGATGATCTCCGACAGGTTCTTTTGGATTCCTGCCGCTACTTCCGGTTTATTCATCGAATACACATGGATGTTATGGATTCCATTTGCGATCAAATCGATGATCTGATCGGTCGCATAAGCAATTCCTGCCTGCTGCATCGCTTTTGGATTGTCCCCGAAGCAGTCCACCAGATTTCGGAATCTTTCCGGCATGTTCGTTCCCGCTAACGTACAGGCTGTCTTTACCTGTGACGCTCTTGTGATCGGCATGATTCCCGGTATGATCGGTACCGTGATCCCTTTTTCCCTGACCCGGTAGAGGAAATTATAATAGATGTTGTTGTCAAAAAACATCTGGGTTGTGAGGTAGTCACATCCCGCATCTACTTTTTTCTTTAGATATGTAATGTCTTCTTTTTTATTATGGGCATCTACATGCCCTTCCGGATAGCAGGCACCTCCTACGCAAAAATCTCCTCTTGCTTTGATATGCTCTACTAACTCGGATGCATAGTGAAAATCTGTAAACGGTTCTCCTTCAAAATCCTTTGGCCGGTCGCCCCGAAGTGCCAGTACATTTTCTATTCCTGCTTCTTTCATAGAATCCAGTGTATGGTCGATGTCTTCTTTCGTTGCTCCGACGCAGGTAAGATGGGAAATTGCAGTGATCCCATACTGCTGCTGTATTGCCGATGCGATCTGTACTGTATTCGCTCTGGTGCTTCCGCCCGCACCGTAGGTAACACTCATATAACTTGGATTTAACGCCGCAACATCCAATGCTGCTTTTTTCACGGCTTCGTAATTCGCCTCTGTTTTGGGTGGAAATACTTCAAATGACAATGTGATTTTATCTTTACCAAGAATCTGGCTTAATTTCATGTGACTGCCTCCTTAGACATCTTAAGGATGTCCTTTTTCTGATCATTAAAAGTGTACTATGATTTTGGAGGCAATTCAAGATTTGCTTTCATATGACATTTCTATATTGGGGTATAGGGAAAAGCTATAACAGACGTGTTTCCTAAGAAAATCCTTGAAAAACGCATATATCCGTATTATACTTTTATATATACTTATGCAGAAAGGAGACGTGCGAATGAAAAACGATCGACAAAATACGAAAATGTTAAAAGGTATAAAAGCTAAGCTGCTGAAAATTCTACTTCCTTGTATCGCTATCGCTATTATATCCATTATTGTGATTTCTTATATGGCTTCTAAAAAGATCATTGTCCAAGAGGCAAAAAATCTGTTAAGGGCAGAATCTAAAATGAATGCCAAAGAGTTAGAGACCTGGACCACCGGTATTCTTAATACGTTGGATATGTTACAAAACACTTTAGAAACCGTTCCAATGGATGAAGAAACCGAAAAAACTTATCTGGCTACGACTGTAAATATGAATCAGGATTTTCCAAACGGAGTCTACATCGGTGATGACCATGGGAAATATATTGATATGTCCGGCTGGGTTCCGGATGCGGACTATGGGATCACAGAGCGCGACTGGTATAAAGAGGGATTAACCCATAAATCTTTTGCCTTTGGCACACCATATCGCGATGCAGATACCGGCGAATTTATTGTAAGTGCCACAACGTTACTTAAAACCTCTAATGGTGCTAAAACGGTTGCTGCAGCAGATGTTTTTCTAAATTATGCTTCTAAGATGGTATCCGATATCAAAGTTATGGATGATGGTTACGCATTTCTGGTTGATAAAAACAGCCATACCATTTTAGCACACAAAGACCAGAAATTAGTGGCACAAACAATCTCTTCTGACAGCAAAGATTCTTATGTGAAAGCGGTTGCTGATAAGATTGATAAAAAGAATGGAAAAGTTCAAAATATTACCGTTGGTAATACGGTCTATTATGTAGAGGTCGAACCGATCACAGGAACTGACTGGGTTCTGGTCTCTAATGTAAAAGAAAGTACTGTCCTTTAAGATTTAAAAGGTTTGCAGACCAGAATTATCCTTATTTTAGTCCTGGCAATGGTGATTATCGGATTTTTGATCGAACGAATTGTACACATTGTTGTTGAACCGATCAAAACCCTGACAAAGGATATCGGAAAGATTACTGACGGTGATTTTACGGTAAATGTACAGACCAAAGGCCAGGATGAAGTCGCTGCTATGGGAAATGGTATGCAGAAATTTATTGGTACTATGCGAAATACGATCGGTACTATTTTTTCCATATCCGGACAATTGAATCAACAGGCTGAAAACAGCAGTTCCGTTTCCGAAATATTATATCGCTCCGCGATAACTCAATCTACCTCTATGAAAGAGTTAAATTCCACTGTTGAGGAATTGGCAAACTCTGTAACAGAAGTAGCAGAAAATACAACCTCTCTGGCGATGATCGTTTCTGAAACAGATCAGATCGGACATAACGCCAGTGAAAAGATGAATGATACCGTTGTAATTTCCGGCAAGGGACGGGATGACATGGATAAGGTAAAACATGCCATGGAAACCGTTCAGGCCTCCGTTACCCAATTAGAAACCGCTGTCGGTCATGTCGGTGAATCGACGGAAGAGATTACAAAATTTGTGGAAATTATCGGAGATATTGCCTCCCAGACGAACCTGCTTTCCTTAAATGCAGCCATTGAGGCAGCAAGAGCCGGTGAAGCCGGAAAAGGATTTGCTGTTGTTGCCGAAGAGATCCGCAACCTTGCCGAAACAAGTTCGCAGGCCGTGGACAAAATATCCTCTATTACGGCAGATATTAATACTCTCGTCAGCGATGCCGTGGACAAGACCCAGATAAGTGCCAAACACATCCATGACAGTGAGGAGCTGGTTTCTACCGCGCATCACACATTCCACGATATTTACCAGACGATCGGAGAGACAAGCGAGCTGTTACAGGAAATGATTACGAATGTCAACAAAGTGGATGAAGTTGCAACCTCTGTAGCTGCTATTACAGAAGAACAATCCGCCAGTGCCGAAGAAATCCTTGCAACCTCTGAAGGTCTTGCACAGGAAGCCTTAAGCGTAACCGACAACAGTGAAAATGTAGCACAAGCTGCACAGAATGTAGCCACACAGGCTGAGAAACTCGCAAATGAAATGCATTATTTCAAAATTTAATCCTGTTACAAAAGGGCAGAACCGTTTTCCGGTCTCTGCCCTTTACTTTTTACCTGTATTCGATTCTAAAGTTATTTATAACGGAAGAAGTTCATATTGCATTAACTCGTATTTCAGCTTACTTCCTTCCATGATTTCCGGTGGCAGTAATGCTCTTGCAACTAACTTTAAGTCATCCGATTCGATATCGGTACGTTTTAAGTTTGCATAGTCTCCGTCAATGCTGACTACTTCATAAAACCATGTTTCCATTGGTGCTCCTCCTCTTCATGAAATCTGATACTCTTTATATAACAGCTTGCGATATTCTTGATCCTGTGTAGCACGCAGCAGGTCCTGTGTTCTCCCGGCTTCTAAGAGTCTTTCGGTCAGAAGGGCAAACTGTTTTTCGCCTTCTTGGATGCCTTTCTCATATTCATCTTTCCTGACAACTTCAAAGACCGCCTCTTCATCATATTCAAAAATACTCATTTCCACCGCCTCTTTTCTGTTTTGAAGCAGAAACTCCCGCAGGATTCCTTCATTGATACATTCTGTCACTGCACGGTCTACCGCTTCTTCTACTTTCATGCTCTTTGCATAGGTTCGTACTTTCTTTACATAGATGGCATATTCTTTTAAGGTCTGGCACTGCTCTAATAGTTTTTTGTTCTTTCCAAAGTTGATGTTTACGCCCATTATAGCATGATAGATTTGCGGTTACAACCGGATTTATTTTGTTTATTTTTCAGGAAGTGCCGTTATGATCTGATAAATGATCCCTAATACAACGATGGTTCCTACCATGAACGCCAGCATTTCTGCACTGCTTACAACATGTCCCCGAAATACCGGATTGCAGTCCAGCGAATCTGCAATGCCTGTCACTACATCGTCCGGAAATCCCTTGGATTTCATCTCTTCAAATACTCCGCGAAGCATATGGTTTTTAAGCATGGAGGTTCCATAAGTGCTTGGAACATAGGACAATCCTTTCTGAAGTCCTTTGCCAAAATTAGAGATTGGCATATAGGCTCCACAGATGAATCCATAGCCGGCACTGACGATCGTTCCTACCGCCGACATCTGTCCCTGTGTTTTTAACGGATAACACACGATGCTCGAAAGCACACTGCCAAACAGTACAAGTACCCTAAATAGATAACCGGTTTTCCTGTC
>ERZ857969.5157-NODE-5157-length-10503-cov-4.224349_pt1 | contig 10503 bp, 3 predicted proteins | sample MGYA00519864_ERZ857969 | MGnify/ENA primary metagenome ERZ857969 (study PRJEB31778, sample SAMEA3449382) | human gut metagenome | biome: human gut; feature: human-associated habitat; material: faeces | place: United Kingdom | collected 2010/2012 ... | reverse complement strand
GAATAGACGACAAAGATAATGCTATTTTAAACAACAAAGTAAGAATGGAATTAAGAGATGAAAAAAATACATTAGTTGAAACAAGTGAAGTAAAAACAAATAAAGATTGGCTAAGAAAAACATATAACAAATTAGAAGAAAACAAAACATATACACTAAAATTTTATGCAGATGAATACAACGAAGGAAGCACAGATACAACATATAAAAGAAATTATTTATTAAAAGAGATAGACATACTAACAGAAGAAGGAATAACAGGAAAGATAGATTTAAAAAGTATGTTGAAGAAAACAACAGGTAAGAATTTAATAGACCCAGATTCTAAAATAAAGTGGTATACGAAATTTGTTGGAGGGAGTGGATGTTATAATAAAAGTTATGAAAAAGATACTAATATTCTAAAATTAGGTGCTGGAAATATAAATAATAATCAAAGTTATGCATATGATTTACGAGAATATATAGGTAAGGAAGTAACAATATCATTTAAAATAAAGATAGATAAAGGAGTAAGTATACATATTCAAAATAGTAAAAAAAGAGGAGAGAAATGTACAAAAATAGTAGATATAAATGAAGAAGGTTTTAAAGAATATAAAAAAACGCTAGTAGTAAATAAAACAGGATATGTAGGTTTTTGGGTACACAATGGAAATGTAGATGCAAATGCCAAAGTATATATAAAAGATTTACAAATAGAACTGGGAAATAAAAAGACAGAATATGAAGAATATAAATACAACATGGAAAGCAAAGTATTAGTAAACCTAGAAGACAAAAGAGATGAAATAATAACAAATGATTATTACATAAAAATATACGAAGATAGAAAACTAGTAGATACTAAAAGTTATGAGGAGATTCCAGAAAATAATAAAATAGAAAATGCGGAAAAAGAATTAAATATAAAAGAAAATCATGAATATAAGTTAGAATTAGCAGTAAGAATAAGATTAAGAGATTATGTAATATCAACATTCGAATTTAACACCAAAAATGGAGAAATATTAGGAATTAGTAATATAGAGGAATATAAAGAAATTCAACCAGAAGGAAACTATATAGTATTAAATGATTTAGACTTTAGAAATAGTACTATTAATTTAGAATTTCAAACAAATCATTTAATAAAATTTCAAGGAAATATAAATTTTAATGGATGTAGTATATATAAAAAAGTTATGAATGGAAATAATGATTATTATTTATTTGGAACGATAGGAGAAAAAGGAAAAATAGAAAATATAGTATTAAGATTATATTTTATAAATACTCTTCCAAGTTATATGCGAGGATTATTTGAAGAAAATTATGGCATTATTTCTAATTTGTTTGTAACTGTAGAAGAAAGCATAAAAGAAAACAACTCTATGGTAATTTTGTTAGGATCAGTTAATTATGGAAGAATAGAAAACTTTGTCATAAACTATAAAGAACAAATATATGCAAGAAATTCATCTAGAATAATTCAAGATAATAGAGGAATTATAGAAAATGGATATATTTATGGTAAAAATATAAAAATACTTTCTCCAGACTCGGCTGAAAGTTGTGGAATATTAGGATTGACAAATTATGGAGGAACTATAAGAAATATATATTCATTAGTTCATTATGAAGTTGAAGAAAATTTTAAAGAAAAATCAGTTACTTCATTAATTCTTAATAATGACAAAGGAACTATAGAAAATATTTATACAGTTGGAATGGGAAATATCTATAACGTAAATTATAATCCAAATATATTCTATGCGAATGGAAATATAAAGAACAGTTATTATATAAATGATATAAAATTTAATGGAACAGCAGATAAAAAGATAACAAACAAGGCGTTATGGGATAAAAGCTTTCAGAATAATATTTTAAATACTTCAAATAAATGGGAAATAGATGAGTTTATAGAAAAAGGATATTATTCATGGCTTAAGTTAAATGAATGTATGCCAAGACAAGAATATATATCACTTCCAGAAATGACAGATGCTGACTTACCAGAAATGTTATTTGCAGAAACTTTGGAACATACAAATAATACTGCAAAAGTAAAGATAAGTATGTATAACCCAAGTGGAGAAGAAGTAACAAATATAACAGTAAAAAATTTAGAGTGTAAAATAGAAAGCCAAGAATATGCAAATGGAAGAAGTGAGATAATTGTAAATTTAAGTAACCCAATTCAATATTTATCGAAATATTCTATATTAAGTTTTACAACAAAAGGAGCATTTAATTTAGAATATACTAAAAAATATAATGAAGAAGAGATGATTATAAATGTAGAATTATTTAATGAAATATATACAGTAGAAGATTGGTATGAGATAAAAAATAAACAACATGAAAATTACAAATTGATGGCAAACTTAGACTTTAAAAATGCAGATCCAAAAAAATATGCAGGAATACATTTTTATGGAATATTAGATGGAACAGGACATACAATACAAAATATTTATATATCTAAATCGTATGGATTACCATTATTTTCGTATACTCATAGTAAAAGTAGAATTCAGAACCTTAATATTAAAAATTATAATTTAGAAACGAAAAATCATGCAGGTATAATTCAGATAGCAGATAATACGATAATAAAGAATTTAAATATAGATGGTGTAAATATTAGATATAATGGAAATGTGAATTATATAGGAGGATTAATTGCTGAGGGAAATGGTGGAAGAATAGAAAATGTTACATACAATAATTTAAACATAGATACATATTCAATAGGAAACACGTCATTGATTGGTGGATTAATTGGAACAGGACAAATGAATATAAATAATGTTTATATGAAAGATATGAACATTAAAGCTAGAAGTGAAGGACTAGAAACATATGTAGGGGGAGTAATAGGAAATTGTAGTGGAAATTATGACAAAATAGAAAATATTCTAGTAAATGGAAATATATATGCAAATTTTGAAATGGTAGGAGGAATAACAGGAAGAGGATTACCACATCTAAAAAACAGTATAGTAAATGTGAATTTAATAGCAGATAGTAACTATGTGGGTGGATTTATAGGTTTTACAGGAGAAAATATAAATGTAAGTAAACAAAAATTTAATAATAATATATACATAGGGAATATTGTAAATAAAAGACGAACTGAATATACAAAGGAGATATGTGGGAATTCCATAGATGGAGAAAATAACTATATATATTCACAAAATAAAATTAATGGATTAAAAGTGGAAGAGGAAAAAAATAAATTAACAAAACAAGAACTAGAAGATTTAAATACATATAATAAAATTTTAAAATGGGATGATAATTATAATTATGACGATTTAAACAACAAATTTCCATTACTAAAAAATTCAGATAAAACGGGCTTATTGCCAAACCAAGAGCCAATATACATAGAAAATAGAAAATTTGAGATAAAAAGTGTTAATACATTAAGAGAAGATAGCAATAGACTAAAAATAAGGATAGAAATAACAAATCCACAAAACTTAGAAATAACAAAGATAAAAATAGAAAATATGGAATTGGAAATTCTAGAAAATCGTAATGCAAATGGTATAACTTATATAGATTTAATAGGTACACCAACAAAGTATTATGACAATTATCAGATTGAAGAAATTGAATATATGTATGAAAGAAAGACAAGAAAAGAAGAAACATTTTATTTAATAGAAGAAATTTTTTACAAAGAAATAACAAAGTTTGAAGATTGGCAAAACATAGATAAAGAAAGTAGAGAAAATTATAGATTACTAACTGACTTAGACTTTGATGGCAAAAATAACATAAATTATAATTTAAAAATAGGTAGATTAGTAACAGAAGGTAAAAGACATACTATAAAAAATGTAAAGTTAAATGTAGGAGATTCAAGCAATTTTGGACTAATAAGTACATTAAAGACAAAAATGGAAAACATACATTTTGAAAATATTCAAATAAATAATAATACCAATAACTACAGAGATACGATTGGAATAGTAGGACAAACTAGTGGAACGATTACAAATACTAACTTTAAGAATATAGAAATTATAGATAATGGTAAAAAGTTGCAAAAGGTAGGAATGATAGGAAAATCGAATCTAGTAACATTAAACAATATAGAGTTAAATAATATTAAAATTGTGGCAGAAAGAAATTTTGTAGGCGGATTAGTTGGAGATGCTAGCGATACAAAGATATCTGACATAAAAGCAGATAATATTATAATAAATGCCAGTAAAGAATACGTGGGAGGAATAGTTGGATATGTTCATGGCACAAAAGTAGAAAATCAAGGTCTAAAAAATATAGAAATTACTAATTCATCAATTATAGGAAATAAATCAGTAGGAGGAGTAAGTGGTAGTGGAGTAGGATATGGAAATAATATAAATGTAAATAAGTGTGATATAACTGGAACTAGTAATGTAGGTGGATTAGTTGGAAGTTTAGATTGGGGAACTATCCAAAAAGGAACAAAAGTAGAAAATTCAAATATAAAAGGTAAAAATTATATAGGCGGAATTGCAGGAATGGGTCAAGGAAATAATTACTATTCTGTTGTTGACAATTGTGTAATTGAAGGAATATATGCAGACAGCATGCGTGTAGGAGGAATCGCGGGATTAGGAACTAATTCTTTGGGATGTAAAGTAAATGGCAGTAGAATAGTTTCTAAGGGAATGTATGTAGGAGGAATAACAGGAGATAATCAACAGTTACAGCATTGTTATTCGATAGACAATTATATAGAAGGATATTCTCATGTAGGAGGAATATCGGGTTGCATGGATGTACGGAAGTATTGTAGCTAATTATACAAATTCTAAAACTGTAGCAAATGAATATTCAGCCGGAGGTATTTTGGGTTATTTAGATAATAGTAAAATGGATAATTTAACAAGTGTAACATCAATTAGACAAAATTATTATGCAGGTGCGATTATACAATCTAAGCAATATGTAGGAGGGGTTGTAGGAGAAATTGTTAAAGAAATATATGATGAAGATGGAGTAAAAAGATATTATTCAAATTATGTAGAAGCAAATTTAGTAAGTGAAGATCCATATACGATATCACTTGGAATAGGTAATATGCCTGGAGAAAATATAAAATTTATAGATAATTATTATTATAAATATTCTATAGTAAATGGAAAATACCCTAATATAGATAATGAACCGTATATACAAGACGAAAGTTATTTATTAGAGCAAGAGTTAAAACAAGAAGATGCATACAGAAAAAAGTTAAAATGGGGAAATATTTATGATTACAAAATTTTAAACCAGAATAAATATCCAATATTAAGATATAATAATGCTATATTAGAAGGGCAAGAAGGTATTAATATTCCAACAGATCCAGTGATAGAAGGAAATTCCGAAAATAATAAAGAAATAGGAAAATTAAGTTTATATGAAGAAAATGGAAATATAGAATGTGGTAAAAATGAAAGCTTAAGTCAAACCTTAAATGAAAAACTGCAATATACCTTCAACTATAATGGAAAAACTATAAATACATATGAAACTTATTCAGAAATTACTTCAGAAAATGGAAGCAAGTCTATAAGGAACAATGTACGATTGTATGTAAAAAATGGAAGGTTATATGCATTACCAGTTGAACTTAATTTAAACAATTCTATAATTAAACTTGTAGAAAGCAATTTTATTATAGATTCATACAATGGAAAAGAATACGAAACAGTTTTAGGGTCAGATGGAAAGATATACGATTTAAAAGAATCATTAAAATATCCAGAGAACTTTATAAATAAAGATATTACGAGTATAGGAAATAACTTGAGTAAATCTTATATTGATAATGTTGAAAATATAAGTAATGAAGAATCTATTGGAGAAATTAGTGGAAATAATAAACACGAAATAGAAGTTACATACAAAAATGGTGATAGAGTAAGATTTAATTACCAAACAGGAGAAATAAAATCTTCAATAGAAGGAAAATCAAACAATACAAGCTTATTTAATTATGTGAAAGAAAAAATTTCGGAGTTAGGAAATTTGAATTCTGGTGAATTACAAGAAATAACAAATAAATATGAAGAAAGTAAAGTGCTACAAAGCAAGCTAGAAAAAATGCCAGTAGAAGAGGCTTTGCAAAGAAAAAATAATAATTTAAACAAACCAGATGATACTAATAGCGAGAATAACCAAACTAATAACTCTTTAAAAGAGACAAGATATATAAGCATATACAATGCGGAAAAAGGGGATTACCAAATATACCAAGAAGAGGAGTTATTAGATACAACAAAACAGGAGGTGGTAAGTGAAAACGAAAAGATAGAAGCAAATAATTTAAAAGAATATTATGCAAGCGAAGGAGAAAGTAAGAATAAAAATATGGGAATTTTATGGATTACTTTAAGCATAGTAGGAGTAGTAATAATATTATTTGCAATAAAGAAAAGGGATTAGGGCATAGTCCTTAAAATCTCTATTTTAAAAAATCTAAAAATAGTAAAAGAGACAAATTAAAAAAATTAAATTAAGTGTGTGTATAAAAGTCAGTAAGTATAAAAGATATTTACTGGCTTTTCATGTTGTATTATAATTTGCAAATATAAATATCAAAAATAAAGTCGAAAAATAACGATGAAAAAAGATTGCAAAAAATGTAAAAAGGTGTTTAAATAAATATGACCTTAGGGTATTACCTAAGAGATTTAATTCTATAAAATTCAAAGTAAAAAGACAGCTTTTTAATCTTTATTTACATTTTATATAATCTAAAAAATATTAAATATAATTTAATATCTCCCTTATAAATTAAGTTCAAATTAATTTAAATCAAAAAGTAATTAAAAATTTAATTTCTAAAATAATTCAAAATAAATAAAAGATATAACTAAAAAAGAGAATATTTAAGAATCAAAATTTCTATAAAGCTACCAGTAAATGAATAATATCCTAAGGAATAAATTAAATTTTACTAAGATGTTGAACAAAAGTTAAATATTTAGTAAAATAGAAGGAGAAGAATGAACAGTAATAAGGTAAGAGAACTAACAGAAGATTACATATTTAAAAGAGTATTTGGTAAAAAAGGAAACGAAGATATACTAAAAGATTTATTAGAAAGTATACTAGAAATAAAAATAGAACAAATAGAAGTAATAGTAGGAAGCGAAATAGAAAAAGAAAAAATAAAAGAGAAAATAGGAATAATAGATTTAAAAGCGACGATAAATAAAGAAACAACAGTGGACATAGAAATACAAGTAAAAGATTATCATAATATGATAGAAAGGAGTACATTTTACATAGCAGGTTTATATCATACAGGATTAAAGAGAGGAGAAAGATACGAAAAAAATAACAAAGTAATAGGAATAAATATACTAATGTTTAATATATTCAAATGGAAGAAATTCCATTCGAAAGGAATACTAAAAGAAAACGAATTAAATGAAATAATGACAGACAAATTAGAATTACATTTTTTAGAATTACCAAAGATAATAAAAAATAGTGAAGAAGGAAATAAAAGACTAAGACAATGGCTAGAATTTATATATAATAAAAGGAAGGGGGAGATAGAAATGGCAGTAAAGGAGAATGAGAAAATAGCAAAAGCACAGGTAGAGTATAAATATCTAACAGGGGATGAGAGAGTACAAAGATTAGCTTTTTTAAGAGATAAATGGGAAAGTGACCATAAGTCAGAATTGAATTGGGTAAAAATAGAAGCAGAGAAAAGAGGAGAAGCAAAGGGCGGAAGAAAGAAACAAAAGCAAATAGTAAAAGAATTATTAAAAGCTGAAGTACAAGATGAAATAATAATAAAAACAACTCAAATATCGAAAGAAGAGTTAGAAAAAATGAAAGAAGAAGTAAAAAACTAAAATGTTATGAAAATGTAAATAAAGATGTAAAAAAGGCTGTGTGTGAAGATGCAGTCTTTTTTTATATCTTTTAAAGCCTTTAATGAAGAATTGCTAATAGATAATTTTTGAAAAACGTAGATAGAAAAACATAAAAAGTCGTAAAAATGTGAATATTAAAATAAAAAAACATGCAAATATGTGATAAGAATTATATAAATAATTGAAAAAATGTGAAAAAGGTATATACTAAAAATAGATATAAATGAAGTATTAGAAGAAAGATATTTTATAAAGCTAGGAGATGATGTATTTGCAAAGATTTATATTAAAAAAATTAATAGAGTGGAAAAACAGCAAATATAGAAAGCCATTAATTTTGAAAGGAGCTAGACAAATTGGGAAAACATATATATTAAAACAATTTGGAGCAGAAAATTATGAAGGCGTAGCATATTTTAACTTTGAACATGATGAAGATTTATATAATTTATTTAGTAAAACAAAAGATCCAAAAAGAATATTAGAGCAATTAGCATTTATATATGGGAAAGCGATATTACCAGAAAAAACATTAATTATTTTTGATGAGATTCAAGAATGTCCTAATGCTTTAAATAGTTTAAAATATTTTCAAGAAGAAGCAAATGAATATCATATAGTATGTGCAGGAAGCTTATTAGGAATTAGATTGTCACATACATCATTTCCTGTAGGCAAAGTAGAGTTTTTAAATATGTATCCAATGACATTTAGCGAGTTCTTAATAGCAGATAATTGTGAAAATTTGGTAGAATATATGAAATCTATAAAAGACATTCAAAGTATACCAGACATATTTTTTAATCAACTAGAAGAAAAATTAAAAGCATATTTTATAATTGGAGGTATGCCAGAAGCAGTAAAAGCATGGGTTAATGAAAAAGACATAGAGCTAGTAAATAAAATACAAGAGAATATACTAAAAGCTTATGAAAGTGATTTTTCTAAGCTTACACAAAATAGTGAGGCAAATAAGATTTCATTAATTTGGAACAGTATACCTTCACAACTTGCCAAAGAAAATAAAAAATTTTTATATCAAACAGTAAAAGAAGGTGCTAGGGCAAGAGAATATGAAAGTGCGTTAAACTGGTTAAACGATGCAAATTTAATTTATAAAATATATAATGTAAGTAAAACAGATTTTCCATTAAAAGCATATAATGACTTAAGTGCGTTTAAAATTTATATGAATGATATAGGTCTACTAAGGAGAATGTCAAATTTGGATAGTAGAATCGTAATTGAAGGTGATAGGTTATTTGAAGAATTTAAGGGGGCATTTACAGAAAACTATGTGCTAAATATGTTATGCATTATATTTGATAATGTTCCTAATTATTTTATATTTAATAGGTATGAAATTGATTTTGTATTTCAGTATAAAAATGATATAATTCCAATAGAAGTTAAAGCTAAAAAATCTAACAATAATATTAGTCTAACAAGATATAATGAAAAGTATGGTAACAATGTATCTATAAGATTTTCTATGAATAATTTAAAAAAAGATGGAAAAGTAATAAATATACCGTTATTTTTAATTGAATATATAGAGAATTTTTTGAACTTTGGGGACTTTTAAATAGGTTTGGTATTTTGAGTTAACTGTTAATTCTTTAAATAAAAAAATGTTATAAAAATGTAAATAAAAAGTTGAAGAAATGCTGTGCGTAAAAGGTACAGCATTTTTTCTATGATTGGTACAATTATAAGTATTTACAATTAGATAAAAGTTATATAAGATAGAATAAAGGAAATAATATTTAATAAAATAGATAGTTTTTTAATATTATTCAAGAGATAATAAATAAATCCAAAAAGTTCTGAATATTCCCATAATAAAATTATTCAGATTTTTGAATAAAAGTAAACAGTAAAAAGCGAGGTTAAGAGAATGCAAAACGAAGCGAACCGTGTAAGCCTTGGCGCTGTACACACACACACACACACACACAAGTACGTTTAGAAAAATAAAAAGGGTAGCAAACGAGGCTACTCTATTTGGCGTTAAAAACAGGTTATGTGTAGTACTATATTTAGGAAAAAATGTGGTGCTAGAAATAGCCTGTTTTTCTTGTTGTTTAAAACATATTATAGAGAAATTAATATTAATGCGAAAAAGCTACACCAAAGTAACAAATGAATTTAAAGAAGAAATAGGAGGTGTAGCATAATGAATAAATTTAACAAAAAACATAAGAATAACAATTCAGGATTGAATAATAAAGAGCATAACACAAACAAAATTAGTAATAAAAAATCGCTAAAGCAAAAATTAAAAGCGAGATTTAGCAATCTAGAAATAAAGCCAAAATTTTTAGTGATAGGGTTAGTAGCAATAATAACAGTAATAAGTTTAATATATTTTATATTTTTAAAATACAGCCCAGTAATGAACTTCAAATACGAAGGTTATGGAATAAGTGGAAAACAAATAACAGAGAATTTGATAGGAGCTTCTTCTAGTAGCGAAAATTTGCAAGGTAGTAATTTAGGAGAAGAAAAAAACGTAAGTTTAGCAAAAATAGAAGAGCAAGGAACAATATTTAAAAAGCTAAATTCATATTTTATAGGAAATAAAGAAAAAACAGAAATAGACTTAAGCTACCCAATATATATAAATGATAAAAAT
>ERZ857969.5150-NODE-5150-length-10520-cov-3.494697_pt1 | contig 10520 bp, 7 predicted proteins | sample MGYA00519864_ERZ857969 | MGnify/ENA primary metagenome ERZ857969 (study PRJEB31778, sample SAMEA3449382) | human gut metagenome | biome: human gut; feature: human-associated habitat; material: faeces | place: United Kingdom | collected 2010/2012 ... | reverse complement strand
CTTTCAGGTTGACGCCGCCGGCACGCAGGCTCTTGACCTCGGTGCCTTTCAGCTCAACGCCGGTCTCCAGCGCTTCCAGAACGAAATACTCGTGGCGCGCTTCCCGGTTTGTGGCAATCGTCTTGGTTGCCGGACGCTCTTTGGTCGGTGCCATTCTGCGCGCCTCCTTTCTATCGCTTTGGTATCGTTACGTTAGTATATCATATTTTTGTGGATTTTCAAGGTCACTTTTTGAAGAAACTGTAAATCTTTCCCGCAAAAAGCGCCTTACAGCTTTTTATAGCCCGCCGGTTCGTCCGCTGTACATCGCCGCTCCATCAGGTAGGTGTCCAGCCAGCGGCCGTGGCAGTCCCGGGCAATGCGCTCCCGGCGGCCCACCACGCGGAAGCCGCATTTCAGGTGCAGGCCCCGGGAGGGGGCGTTGTCCTGCAGAACCGTGGACTGCAGCGTCCAGTACCCGGCCTGTTCGGCCTCGCGGCAGAGCGCCGTGAGCAGGTGATAGCCCAGCCCCTTGCCCCGGAATTTCTCCCCGACATAGATGCTCACCTCGGCCACGCCGCGGTAGCACCAGCGGGGGTCTACCCGATGCAGGGCTGCCCAGCCGGCCACGACCCCATCATCCAGCACCACCAGGCGGCATTCCCGGGTATGGGATGCGTCCCAGGCGGTGTAGGGCGGGCAGTTGGTCTGGAAGGTGGCGTGCTCGGTGGCAATGCCCTCCAGATATATTTTGGACACAGCAGTCCAATCCTCCGGCATCATGGGCCGGACTGTGATCTCACTCATATTCCTATCCTGACCGGAGCCGCAATGCTCCGGTTTCCCCTCATTGCGTGTGCAATATCTTTTTTCAGTATAGCAGAATCTGCCGCAAATCACAATGGAAACCTGTTCACCTCAGGCCGGGCAGAGTGTCTGGAATCTGAATACCCGGCCCCTCGGAAACGTGGAGATCACAACGCATGGATTTTGCGGACAGATTTGTTTTGACAATACCGGCGGGTGTGATACAATAGAACAAAAAACAACCGGTGTCGCCTGTGCAGTCTCATATTATAGTCCTCTGTGCGGGAAAATGCAATCAGGGCGGTGCCGGGGGAAAGGAACGGAACATGAAACAGGCAAAACGAATCGCCGCGATGGTGCTGTGTCTGCTGGCACTGCTGGCCCTGCCCGCCGGTGCCGTAATGGAAAAGGGAGAGCCCAACATCACGGCCCAGACCACCATGAAGGAAGTGCGCAACAACCCGGGCATCAAGAACTCCGGCTTCTACACCTACTCGCAGGATAAGGACTGCCCGCCGGGTCAGGCCCTGTGGGAGATGACCACTGTGGAAGGCTACACCAACGAGTATGTGGCCGAAGGCTGTGCCAAGGGGCTGAATCTGGTCATTGAGAACTACAACAATGGCGTTCAGGTCACTCACTCGTTCTACACGGATGCGGAAAAGGCGGCGGACCGCACCAAAAACAACACCGGCCTGTTCTATTTCCCGGCCAAGGCCGAAAATGCCAAGTTTGCGCTGATCCTGGCTGGCAGCGGTGCCAATGAGAGCGCCGAGCTGGAGGAGGGGGCCTGCACGGCCTGGCAGCTGCATGAGCTGGGCTATGCCGCCTTTATTCTGCGGTATCGCGTCTGGACGGATGCTTCCGATGACGCTCCGCTGGAGGACATCGGCCGGGCCATGCAGTACATTGAGGAACACGCTGCGGAGTTTGGCATCCAGCCAGAGCAGTACGCCATCGTGGGATATTCCATGGGCGGCCACCTGACGGGTCTGTTCGGCACGGAATCGGTGGGGTATCAGCATTACAATGTGCCCAAGCCTGCCGCCCTGCTGCTGGGCTACCCCATCAACGATATGACCTATATCAAGCCCATCTACCATGTCATTCAGGATATCGGTGCGTACGGCCCCAAATACTATACCCGGAATCTTTCGGATGAGATCACGCCGGACTACCCCGCCACCTACCACTGGCACGGTGTGAATGACACGCTGCTGAAGGAGCTGGTCTACTGGCGGCAGGGACCGCAGCTGGAAGCTGCCCTGCAGGCCAATCACGTCAAGCATGTTTACCGGGTGTTCAACAATGCACCTCACGTCTGCGGCATCGGCACCGGAACAGATGCCGAGAACTGGCTGGTGGAAGCCACTGCTTTCTGGGAAGAGCAGTGCGCCTGAGAGAAAGGATGAAACAGGATGAAAGATCTGAACGAAGCATTTGTGCATCTGAACGTCGGTCTGCCCGATGATGTGGAGCGGCTGAAGGCCGCGGGCTATTACAAAGAAGCCGTGGCACGGATCGATGAATATCTGGCCGAGGACTGGACGGAGACCCAGAACAGCCCCCGCAGTCAGGGGTTGGAAATGCCGGAGTACGAGCAGCCCGCCAACCCTGTGCCCCACGGCGTGGACGCGCTGCGGGATGCCCTGCTGGTGCAGAAGGAGATCATGTGCCGCCTGCCGCAGGAATACTGCTGGAACGAGGCACAGGCCGTGGCCCGGATGCAGGGCCTTGTGCGGGATTTCACGGTGGAGGAGTTCCGCCAGCTGGTGCATGAGGGCCGGGTGGACTGGCGGTTCGTGGAAGGGGAGAAGCACTACCTTGACCGCTTTGCCGAAACGCTGATCGCCACCCACGCCGACCTTGCCGCCCGTCAGCTCGACCCGCCCGCCCCGGCTACGCTGGCCCGGGAGCGCCGCCACCGCATCCATGACCAGATGGAGCGGGAAGGGCAGGCCAGTGCCCGCATCACGCTGAAGACCAGCGTGGGGATGTCGGATGAGGCCTTTGCCGCTGCTCTGGCCAAGGCAAAGGCAGAGGGTCGGGAGAGTGTACACGTCCGCGCCTGGCTGCCCATTCCGGCGGAATGCCTGGCCCAGAGCGAGATCGAGCTGCAGAGCTTTACCGAGCAGCCGGGCCGCATCGCCGATGCAAACGCCCCTCAGCGCACGGTCTGCTGGGAGGCTGACCTGACCGAAAACCGCCGCTTCGGGGTGCAGTACCGTTACAAGACAACGGCAGTCTATGCTGACCCGCTGGACTTTGTGCCTGCACCGGAACAGCCGACCTTTGATACCGAGGAGCAGGCCCCGCATATCGTGTTCACGCCCTACCTGCGGGCGCTGGCCGCGCAGCTGACCGAAGGAATCACCGACCCGGCGGAAAAGGCAAAGCGCATCTATGATTACGTTACCCTGAACGTGCGGTATCACTATCAGCCCGCCTACTTTGTGCAGGAATGCCTGCCCGACCGCTGCGCACGGGACCGGCGCGGTGACTGCGGCATTATGGCCCTGACCTTCATCACCCTCTGCCGTCTGGTGGGCATTCCGGCCCGTTGGCAGAGCGGCCTGTCGGTGTCGCCCACCGGCGTGGGCTGCCACGACTGGGCCATGTTCTACATTGCCCCCAAAGGCTGGATGTATGCTGACTGCTCGTTTGGTGCCTCCATGGCACGGCAGGGCGAGGAAGAGCTGCGCCGCCACTACTTCGGCAGCCTGGACACGGGGCGCATGGTGGCAAACCGCGCCTTTGAGGCACCCTTTGACCCGCCGATGTACGGGTTCCGCTCCGACCCCTATGATAACCAGTCGGGCGAGTGCGAGGTGGACGGCGTGGGCCTTTATGGGGACGCGCTGGATACCCGGAAAGAATTGGTCGATTTCGAGGACTTATAATCAATGGAATTTTTAGCTGGATTGTACACCCTGCTGCTGGTCACCATCTGCCTGCTGCTGGCAGTGGTGCTCTGGAAACTGAACAAGCCCCGGAACGGGGGAGACTACGAGGAGCTCAAGCGCTGGATGCAGCAGCAGCTCGATGCACAGGCAAAAGACTTTGCGGCCAGACAGGCGGCAATGGCAGAGCAGAATTACACCGCCATCCGCAGTGTCAGTGAGACATTGCAGACCTCAGTACAGAGCATGAGCACTACACTGGCACAGGGCCAGAGCGGCCAGCAGCAGATCCTGACCCAGCGGCTCCAGAGTCTGGAGGCCGCCAACACCCAGAAGCTGGAAGAGCTGCGCAAGACCCTTGCGGAAAACATGACCGCCCTGCAGGCCGAGAACGCCAAAAAGCTGGATGAGATCCGCCACACCGTGGATGAGCAACTGCAGGATGCCCTGCAGAAGCGGGTGACCGAGAGCTTCAAGGCTGTGAACGACCAGCTGGAACAGGTGTACAAGGGGCTGGGCGAGATGCAGAACCTTGCCGCCGATGTGGGCGGGCTGAAGCAGGTGCTCTCGGGCGTTAAGACCCGCGGCATTCTGGGCGAGATCCAGCTGGGTGCGATTCTGGAAGAGATCCTTGCGCCGGAGCAGTACGACACCAACGTAGCCACCATCCCCGGCAGCACCCAGCGGGTGGAGTACGCCATCCGTATGCCCGGTGTGGACGGCAACAGTGTCTGGCTGCCCATCGACTCCAAATTCCCCGGCGATACCTATGCCCACCTGCAGGATGCGCAGGCCTCCGGCGATGCACAGGCAGTGGAAAACGCCCGCCACGCACTGGAACTGGTGCTGCGCAGCGAGGCAAAGGATATCCGGGAAAAATATGTGGAGCCGCCCTATACCACGGCTTTCGGCATTCTGTTTCTGCCCTTTGAGGGTCTGTATGCCGAGGTGGTGAACGCCGGGCTGCTGGAAGTTTTGCAGCGGGATTATCAGGTGAACGTGGCCGGCCCCAGCACCATGGCGGCGCTGCTCAACAGTCTGCAAATGGGCTTCAAGACCCTTGCCATCCAGAAGCGCTCCGGCGAGGTGTGGCAGCTGCTGGGTGCGGTCAAGACCGAGTTCGATAAGTTCGGGCAGGGGCTTTCCAAAATGCAGCAGCGCCTGCGCCAGACGGACGAAGAGCTGGATAACCTCATCGGGGTGCGCAGCCGCGCCATCAGCCGCAAGCTGCGTGCAGTGCAGACACTGGACGAGAACACCGCTGCCACCCTGCTGGAACTGGACACCGAGCCGGGCAGACCGGTAACGGCACGTCTGCCGGAGAGCGGGGAAGAGCTTTGATGCGCAGAAGCTCCCCGCATTATCCCTTGCGAAATTTCTGACGATGTGCTACAATAGGAATTGTTCTCAGAAATATTTGCCAATTTACGGCACAAGATAAACCCAAAAGGAGTCTGAACGGTATGAGCATGAAAAAAATCAGCGAAGCCATCCTTGGTGTGGGCGTGGACGATACTACCATCGACCTGTTCGAGAGCCAGTATCCGGTGCCCACCGGGGTCAGCTATAATTCCTATGTCATTCTGGACGAAAAGACCACCATTCTGGACACGGTGGACGCCCGCGCCACCGAGCCTTGGCTGGAAAACCTTGCCGAGGCACTGGGCGATTGCAAGCCCGCCTATCTGGTGGTCTCCCACATGGAGCCGGATCACGGTGCCAACGTGGCAAAGCTGGCAGCCCTCTACCCGGAGATGCAGATGGTGGGCAACGCCAAGACCTTCCAGTATATGGAGCAGTTCTTTGGCGCAGATGCCATTGCCCCGGAGCGCCGCGTGGTAGTGAAGGACGGCGAGAGCCTGAGCCTTGGTGCCCACACCCTCACCTTTGTGTTTGCCCCCATGGTGCACTGGCCGGAGGTCATGGTCAGCTACGAGAGCAGCGAGAAGGTGCTGTTCTCCGCCGATGGCTTTGGCCGCTTTGGTGCAGTGGCAAAGTTTGACGAAAACGCCGACTGGGCCAGCGAAGCCCGTCGCTACTACCTGAACATTGTGGGCAAGTACGGCCCGCAGGTGCAGGCATTGCTCAAAAAGGCTGCGGCACTGGACATCAAGACGATCTGCCCGCTGCACGGCCCGGTGCTTACCGGTGATCTGAGCAAGTACCTGAACTACTACGATCTCTGGTCCAGCTACAAGGCCGAGGAGCCGGAAAAGATTCTGGTAGCCAGTGCCTCCATCCACGGCCACACCCGTGCCGCTGCCCACACCATGGCTGAAAAGCTGCGTGCACAGGGCGCAAAGGTGGTGGAGATGGATCTGACCCGCACGGATGTTTCCTATGCCGTTACCGAAGCCTTCCGCTGCGGTAAGATCGTGCTGGCCTGCGCCACCTACGACGGCTTCCTCTTCCCGCCGATGGAGAATCTGCTGACTCACCTCAAGACCAAGAGCTTCCAGAACCGCACCGTCGGCCTGATGGAAAACGGCACTTGGGCACCCATGGCTGCAAAGCTTATGCGTGCCGAGCTGGAGAGCATGAAGAACATCACCCTCTGCGAGAATGTGGTCACCATCCGCTCTGCCGCCAATGCCGCTGCCGAGGCACAGATGGACGCCCTTGCCGCAGAGCTCGTTGCAAAGTAACACGGCATAAAATCAAGTAAACGCAAACACTCCCGGGCTTTCTAAAAAAGTCCGGGAGTGTTTTTTTGCTCCTTTGTTTGCTCCATTATCTGCTAGATTATGAGCGAAAAACACAAAATTTTACGTCATTTTTTGAAATGGACACAAACAAAAAAGCGGTGAAACAAACAAATTTTGAACGTTTCACCGCCATATTCTGGAGCAGGATACGGGACTCGAACCCGCCGCCTACTGCTTGGGAAGCAGTCGCTCTACCGGATGAGCTAACCCTGCAAGTGCTCCATTATTGTAACAAAGCAGGGCAGGAATGTCAAGGCTTTTCCGCACGAAATTTGCGGTCAGCTCATTTTGGCCCAAGTCAGGTCCAGCACCGGGAAGAATGGGTCGAATACCAAGTCCCGCACGCCGTTTGCCAGCAGCAGACGCTTCTGCTGCGCCAACAGGGGCACCACGGTGCAACTTTCCAGCAGCTGCCGCTCGCACTGCGCCAACAGAGCGCAACGGTCCTTGCCGGTCTGCTGTGCGCTCAGTGCCAGCCGGTCGGCATAAACAGTATCGGCGTAGCCGGTCAGGCTGCCGCCTGCGGTGGTGAACTGCTGCAGCATCTGATATACGCTGCCACCCTCGGCACGGATGGGCGCAAGGGCAATGGTGTATTTCCCGGCGGCAATGCGGGCATCAAACTCGTCCTGCTCTACCTCTTCCACCGAGAAGAACAGGGAACACTCCTTCTGCCATGCGCTGTTGATCTGGTCGGCCAGTTCGCCCAGCCCGGCGTTCTTGGGCAGCAGCAGGGTCACGCCGGAAAAATCCGAGGTAGCCATGCCCTGCCGCGCAGCCAGATACAGGGCCTTTGGCTCCGGGATGGTGGGCAGGGGATCCCCGGCAGTTTCGCGGTAGTCCAGCCCATCCACGGTCAGACCCTCCGGCACAAGTCCCTTTGCAGCGGCGTACAGGCCGCTGGAGGGCACATCGGCGTTTTCCCGGGCAATACCGGCCAGCGCCTGCCGCAGCTGCTGGTTCTGGAACACCGACCCCTCCGCCGCGTTGAACAGCAGTGCCCATGTGGTGTCGGAATAGCTTACCGTCTGTAAGCTGGTGGTTTCGCCGCTCTCGTCCAGCGCGGCAGAGCATTTGTCATCAGCAATGAGCTGGGCTGCGCTCTTGCCGCTGCCGCTGGTGTCCTGCACCAGACGCAGACTGCCGACCAACGGGCTTTCCACGGTACGGCGCAAAAACAGGCCGCTTGCCGTCCAGTTATACAGGTAAAAGCTACCGCTGGCAAGTGTGGTCTGTGCGGTCAGCCCGTAGGTGCCCCGGGTGCTCTCAAAAAAGGCCTCGTCACAAGGGGCTGCACCGGGCATGGCCAGCTTTGCTAAAAAGTTATCGTCCCGCTCGCTCAGCCGGAACACCAACGTCAGCGGCCCATTGGCCGAAACGCCCAGACTGCTTTCGTCTGCAAGTCCCGCCAGCACGGCGGCGCTGTTCTGAATGGCGGAAAACTCCACCGCATAGGGCGAGGCGGTCTCGGCATGGAAAATGCGCCGGAACGCAAATACAAAATCCTCGGCGGTAATGTCGTACTCTGTGGCGGCACCCTTGGCGGCAGCGTAGGTCAGGCCGTCCTTCAGGGTAAAGGTGTAGGTCAGCCCGTCTGAGGAGACCGTCCACTTCTCACAGAGCCCCGGCACAAGTTCGCCGTCCGGGTCCTTGCGCACCAGCGTGCCGTACAGATTCTCGCAGGCGATGACATCCGATGCACCGGAGGCTACCTGCGGGTCCAGATTTGCGGGGATGCTGTCCACAAACCAAGTAAAGCTGGCAGAGTTTGTGGAGCTGCCACAGCCGGTCAGAGCAAAAAGAAACGCAGCAGCCAGCACCGCTGCGGTAAAACGCAACCATCGTTTCAAAAAGAATAACCTCATTCCGTTTATCTTCGCGCAGAAACGGCAAAAAACGCTCTGCAACGACAAGTGTAGCAGAAAGCAGCAGAAAAAACAATTGCCTTTTTGTGAATTTATCGGGCTTTTTGAAGCAGACTGTGCGGTTTTCCGTTGCCAATTGCGCGCAAATGGACTATAATGGTACAGCGAAGTGATCCCCGCGCTGCCCGTGCGGCGCGGTGTTATACCATGATCCTATTAGAGGAGGAACTGTTTTTATGCAGAAAGATCAGCAGAAGCTTGCCCAGCTTATTCAGGGCAAAAAGGTCGCCTTTATCGGCGCAGGCGTCAGCCACAAGACCCTCATCAAGGAGTTTGTGGAGCTGGGCGCTCATGTGACCCTGTGCGACCAGAAAAAGAGCGTGGAGGACTTTGGCGATTATGCCGCCACCATCCGGGAGCTGGGCATCGACCTGAGCCTTGGCGAAAACTATCTGGACGGCTTCAAGGGACAGGACATCATCATGCGCACCCCGGGCTTTGTGGGTTATTTTGAAAAGCCCCTGCAGGATGCCATGGCTGCCGGTACCATGGTCACCAGCGAGGTGGAACTGTTCTTCGATTTCTGCCCCTGCGAGATCGTGGCCGTGACTGGCTCGGACGGCAAGACCACCACCACAACCCTTATCTCCAAATTCTACGAGGCCGCAGGCCGCAAGGTGCATTTGGGCGGCAATATCGGCGCAGCACTGCTGCCCATGCTGCCGGAGGTGTCCCCGGAGGATGTGGCTGTGGTGGAGCTTTCCAGCTTCCAGCTGATCAGCATGCACGCAAGCCCCAACATTGCCGTGGTCACCAACGTGACCCCGAACCATCTGGATCACCACAAGGATATGCAGGAATACATCAATGCCAAGCGCAATATCCTGCTGTACCAGAAGCAGCCCTGCCGCGCCGTGTTGGGCTATGAGAACGAGATCAGCCGCTCCATGCAGGCAGACTGCAAGGGCAAGCAGGTGTGGTTCACCCGCCTGCACGATACCGACAACGGTGCCTTCCTGCGCAAGGAGGACGGCATGCTCTGCATGGCCGAGGACGGCGTGGTAACGCCCTTCCTGGCCCAGAAGGACATCAAGCTGCGGGGCCTGCACAATATCGAGAATCTGCTGGCCGCTGCCGCCGCAGTCTGGGGTGAGGTGCCCGTAGAGGCCATCCAGAAGGTGGGCAGCACCTTTACCGGCGTGGAGCACCGCATTGAGCCGGTGCGCACGCTGGACGGTGTGCTCTACTACAACGATTCCATCGGCACCAGCCCCACCCGCACCATTGCGGGCCTGCGCAGCTTTGACCAGAAGGTCATCCTCATTGCGGGCGGCTACGATAAGCACATCCCCTATGAGCCGCTGGCCCCCGAGATCGTGGCTCACGTCAAGGATCTGGTGCTGATGGGTGCCACCGGCCCCCGCATCGAGAAGGCTGTGCGCGAATGCGAAGGCTTTGACGAAGCAGCTCTGCCCATCCAGCACGCCGACAACATGCAGCACGCTGTGGAGCTGGCCCGCGCCGCCGCAAAGCCCGGCGACATCATCATCCTGTCTCCGGCCAGTGCTTCGTTCGACCTGTACCCCAACTTTGAGGTGCGCGGCCGTGAGTTCAAGAAGATCGTCAACGCGCTCAAGTGATCGCACGGGTCAACACCCCGGCGCGCCGTGCCCGCTTCCGGAACGCTTGCCGGGGTCGCTGGGTGCTGGACGCCTTGCTGCCGCTGGATCAGCAGATCTTCGGCAAAAGCCAGCCCGGCCGGTTCTATGCTGGTCCCACGCTGGCGCTGGAACTCAGCGGCCGCACGGCATGGGCAGCTGGGCATGCAAACCCGGAGGAGCTGGCAAGCTTTCTGGCCTTCTGCGGCTGTGGGAGCGTCATTCTGGACGAGGGCATCTGCCCGCCGCCCACAGGCTGGCATCGGGCCGAAACGCTGACGGTGTTCGGCCTTGCTCCCGGCAAAGTGCTGCCCCTGCCTGCTGTGGAGGATGCTCTTTGGAGCAGTTTGACCCTTGACGCCCAGCCGTCCGCCATGACGGTGGCGCAGGCGCTTTATCCAACGGACCCCGCCCGGCGGGACGATGCCTATTCAGAGCTGTGCTCCAAGCGCAGCCGGGGCCGGGCCGTGGTCTGGGCGCTGCAGCAGGGCGGGCAGACGGTGTGCACCGTGGGCGCCTATGCGGTCGCAAACGGACAGGCCTACATGGCCTGCGGCCAGACTGCAGAGCCCTTGCGCGGCAAAGGCATCGGCGGGCGGCTCATCG
>ERZ857969.5147-NODE-5147-length-10525-cov-3.292455_pt1 | contig 10525 bp, 5 predicted proteins | sample MGYA00519864_ERZ857969 | MGnify/ENA primary metagenome ERZ857969 (study PRJEB31778, sample SAMEA3449382) | human gut metagenome | biome: human gut; feature: human-associated habitat; material: faeces | place: United Kingdom | collected 2010/2012 ... | reverse complement strand
ATTCTGTGTACTGAATAGTTATTTTTATTTTACCATAAAATACGAATGTGTCCACAGATTTCTTCATTCATGCATTTTCCCTTTTTCTTATCTGTTTACTGTTCACTCCGTTTCCAGTAACACGCTTCGCGATGCACAGAATTTATGCTGAACGCATAAATTTGCGCGATATGTCTCGGGTTTTCTGTGACCTTTGCTCACAAAAAACCTCGCGGGATATTACCAATGAACAGTAACCTTATCCGTCCTCTTCTTATTCATCTTCCCTCTCATAAAATCCATACTCTCCTTCTAACGACATGGATTTTACTCTCATATCCTCGATCCAGATATATGTCCGATTCTGTAAAAAGAGGATCATCTGATCGATGTCTGTCTCTGCTCCCTCAACTTCCATCTCCACGCTCCCGTCATACCGGTTTCTCACCCACCCGGCAAGTCCCAGCTGGCCGGCCTTTTGCACCGCATAATACCGGAAACCTACACCCTGAACGCGACCGTAAAAATAAATATGTTTTCTGACTTTTAAATCCATTTCTCTGTTTTCTCCACTTTCCGAGTTTTATATCATTATACCAGATCTCTTATTTCTCATCAAACACAGGACACAAAAAGACTGCCCTTTTCGGAGCAGTCTTTCTGGATTTATTTACTTTTCGGAAAATGTTTGTATGAGTTTCTTCTTATTTAAAATAAGCAACACCGGATTCGAAGATCTTGATATCCTGTTCTCCGTAGATGTTCATGGCTACGGCATCGCCACGGCGTTCGCTGTGAGCCATCTTTCCGAGTACACGACCATCCGGACTTGTGATTCCTTCGATAGCTGCGTAGGAACCGTTGACGTTCCATTCTTCATCCATGGATACGTTTCCATTCAGATCACAGTACTGGGTTGCTACCTGACCGTTTGCGAAGAGTTTATCGATCCACTCTTTGTTTGCCACGAAACGGCCCTCTCCATGAGATGCCGGGTTGACATATACTTTGCCAAGTTCTGCCTGTGCCAGCCATGGGGATTTGTTAGTTACTACTTTGGTGTAAACCATCTTAGAAATATGTCTGCCGATGGTATTGTAAGTCAGTGTCGGTGAATCTGCAGTCTGTCCTACGATCTCGCCATAAGGAACCAGTCCCAGTTTGATCAGAGCCTGGAATCCGTTACAGATACCAAGTGCCAGACCATCTCTCTCATTCAACAGTTTTGTTACGGCTTCTTTGATCTTCGCATTCTGAAAAGCAGTTGCAAAGAATTTTGCGGAACCATCCGGTTCATCACCGGCGGAGAATCCGCCTGGGAACATGATGATCTGTGCCTGATTGATTGCTTCCTCGAAGATTGCTACAGAATCACGGATATCTTCCGCCGTCAGATTCTTGAATACTCTTGTGATCACGTCCGCACCGGCACGTTCAAATGCTTTCGCACTGTCGTACTCACAGTTGGTACCCGGGAATACCGGGATAAATACGGTCGGACGTGCTACTTTATGTTTGCACACATGGATGTTGTCTGCTTTGTAAAGCGGGCTTTCCACTTTCTCCATGTTATCGGTTCCTTTGGTCTTGAAGACTTTCTCCAGAGTTCCGGTCCATGCATCCAGTGCTTCTTTCATGGAGATTTCCATTCCATCTTTGTATGTGAATTTTGCATTGTCTGTCACTTCGCCGATAACAGTATAGGTTACAGACAGTTCTCCGACTTTGTCAGCCGGTACTTCGCAGATGATATCACCAAATCCCGGTGCAAACAGATCTCTCTCGTCCAGATTGTGTTCAATCTTCACACCCAGCTGATTACCGAATGCCATCTTGCTGACTGCTGCTGCGATACCATGACGATCCAGTGCGTAAGCGGAAAGAACTTTGCCATCCAGGATATCCTGATGCAGTTTTCCGTACTGATCCATAGTTGCTGCATAATTCGGCAGATCATAGCTGTCTTTCGGCAGACGGATCCATACCAGTTTGCTTCCTGCCTTTTTCAGTTCCGGTGTGATAATATCCTGTTTCTTAGCCACATCTACCGCAAAGGAAACCAGTGTCGGCGGAACATCAATATCGTTGAAGGTTCCGGACATACTGTCCTTTCCACCGATAGATGGAAGGCCAAATCCCATCTGTGCCGCATATGCGCCGAGCAACGCTGCAAATGGCTGGCTCCAGCGCTCCGGATCCTCTGTCATACGACGGAAGTATTCCTGGAAGGTGAAACGGATCTTGGAGTAATCTCCGCCGTTCGCTACGATGCGTGCAATAGATTCTACAACTGCATAAACTGCACCGTGATATGGGCTCCAGCTGGATACATATGGATCAAATCCGTAACTCATCATAGTTACAGTATCAGTTTTTCCGTTCATTACCGGAACTTTGGCAACCATAGCCTGTGTCTCTGTCAGCTGATATTTACCACCATATGGCATAAATACACTTCCGGCCCCGATGGATCCGTCGAACATCTCTACCAGCCCCTTCTGAGAACAGGTATTCAGATCTGCCAGCATAGATAACCATGCCGCTTTGGTATCTGCAGGAGCTTTTTCTTCACGCTCCAGAACATTTCCCTCTTTATTCGGAATATCTACCAGAACTTCTGTCTCCTGATGCGCACCGTTGGTATCCAGGAAAGCACGGGAAATATTAACAACTTCTTTTCCTCTCCAGTTCAGTACCAGACGCGGTTCTTCGGTAACAACAGCTACTACAACAGCTTCCAGGTTTTCTTCGTTGGCATATTTCATGAATTCGTCAACGTCTTTCGGATCTACAACAACAGCCATACGTTCCTGCGACTCAGAAATAGCAATTTCTGTTCCATCCAGACCGGCATATTTTTTCGGTACCTTATCCAGATTGATCTGCAGTCCCGGTGCCAGTTCTCCGATTGCTACAGATACACCGCCTGCACCAAAGTCATTACATTTTTTGATCAGTTTGCTGACTTCTTCTCTACGGAACATACGCTGGATCTTACGTTCTGTCGGAGCGTTACCTTTCTGTACCTCGGCACCACAAACTTCGATAGAAGCTTCTGTATGTACTTTGGAAGAACCGGTTGCACCACCGATACCGTCACGGCCGGTACGTCCACCTAACAGGATGATGATATCACCCGGATCAGAATTCTCTCTCTTGACAGCACGTCTCGGAGCCGCACCCATGACAGCACCGATCTCCATACGTTTTGCCACATAATTCGGATGATAGATTTCTTTTACATAACCGGTAGCCAGACCGATCTGGTTACCATAGGAGCTGTAGCCATGGGCTGCACCACGAACCAGTTTCTTCTGTGGCAGTTTTCCTTTCAGAGTCTCTTTTACAGAAACTGTAGGATCTGCAGCACCGGTCACACGCATAGCCTGATATACATACGTACGTCCTGACAGCGGATCACGGATCGCACCACCCAGACAGGTAGCAGCACCACCGAAAGGTTCGATCTCGGTCGGATGGTTATGTGTTTCATTCTTAAAGTTGATAAGCCATTCTTCTTCTTTTCCGTCTACATCCACCGGAACCACGATGGAGCAGGCATTGATCTCATCGGATTCTTCCTGATCCTGCAGTTTTCCTTCGGATTTCAGCTTTTTCATAGCAAGAAGCGCCAGGTCCATCAGACAGATAAATTTGTCATCTCTTCCTTTGTAGAGAACTTCTCTGTCTGCCAGATACTGTTCATAAGTTTTCACGATCGGCTCTTTGTAATCGCCATCTTTGAATGTTACATTTTTCAGTTCTGTGGAGAAGGTAGTATGACGGCAGTGATCGGACCAGTAAGTATCCAGCACACGAATCTCTGTCATGGATGGATTTCTTTTCTCTTCGTTTTTAAAATAATTCTGGATATGCTGGAAATCCTTAAATGTCATAGCCAGATTCAAAGAAGCGTACAGTTCTTTCAGAGCTGCTTCTTCCATATCGATAAAACCATCAAAGATTTTAACATCTTCCGGTTCTTCAAATTTTGTTACCAGAGTCTCCGGTTTTACCATTCCTGTCTCACGGGAATCCACCGGGTTGATACAGTGATTTTTGATTGCTTCGAATTCTTCGTCCGTGATATTTCCTTCAATCACATATGTGGTTGCTGATTTAATGATCGGCTGCTCATCTTCTTTCAGGAACTGTACACACTGCACTGCAGAATCTGCTCTCTGGTCAAACTGACCCGGCAGGTATTCCACGGAAAATACTCTTGCTCCTTCTGCCATCGGAATCTGCTCCTTATACAGTACATCTACCGGTGGCTCTGAGAATACACATGTACATGCTTTCTCAAACACTTCCTCTGAAATATTTTCCACATCGTAACGAATATATACATGAACTGCTGTTACAGTCTTAATCCCAAGGTAGCTGCTGATCTCATGCTTTAATTCTTTTGCCTGTACCGCAAAATCAGGTTTCTTTTCTACATAAACACGTCTTACACTGCTCATCCTTCACCCTGTCCTTTCTGTGCACTCCTGTTTATAACTTCTGCAGAAATGCTCTTCGCGATACCAGAATCAATATCTGGCGTTTTCTTCGGTCTTATTTCCTTTTAAGGCCACTGGATCGCATCTCTCAGAGATCCAGTGTACTGTCACTATAAAAATACCACATGATGCATTATTAGTAAAATTAATATATTTAATCTTTTTAATAAGTTTTGCTTATTATTTGTTTATTTTTGTGAAAATACTGGATGCACCCACAAGATTTTGTTATACTGAAAGCAGTTATAAGGAGGACTTATCAAAAATGATGGATATAAACTACGAATTGTACAAAGTATTTTACTATGTGGCAATCTCCCTGAGCTTTTCGGACGCTTCCAAACAACTATTTATCTCCCAGTCAGCTGTCAGCCAGTCTGTCAAAGTACTGGAAAAGAAACTGGGAATCACTCTGTTTATCCGAAGCACCAAACGGGTACAGCTGACGCCTGAAGGAGAAACACTGCTTCGCCACATCGAACCGGCAATGAACCTGATCAAACGCGGAGAAGCGCAGATCATGGAAGCCAGTAACCTGGGGGGAGGTCAGCTTCGTATCGGCGCCAGCGATACCATCTGCCGGTATTATCTTGTTCCGTTCCTGAACAAATTTCATAAAACCTATCCGAATGTCCACATCAAAGTAACGAATCAGACTTCCACCAAATGTGTGGATCTTCTGGAAATGGGACAGGTAGACCTGATTGTCACCAACTATCCGAACTCCCGGTTAAGTCATGGGGATCATATCCGGACGATCCACTCCTTCAGGGACTGCTTCATTGCAAGCTCAACCCACTACAAAGAACTGATGGATAAAAAACTGCACCTGAAAGATCTCCTGGACTACCCGATCATGATGCTCGACCGGAAAAGCACCACCAGCGAATTCCTGCACCACCTCTTCCAGCAACACCAGCTGGATCTGGTCCCGGAAATCGAACTGGGCAGTAACGACCTCCTGATCGATCTTGCCCGCATCGGTCTCGGCATCGCCTTTGTCCCGGACTACTGCATACCCGACGATGGTGAACTCTTTCCCCTGGACATCCAGGAAGAACTCCCCGGCCGAACCCTCGTCATCGCCCACAACCCACAGCTGCCGCTGACCAAAGCAGCGAAGGAATTCCTGAACATTCTCTAACTCAAAAAAGGAGCATCCGTTTTCCAACCGATGCTCCCAACTTTTTTCTTTCTCCACAACAAACTTTACTTTTACCCCTCGTCCTCCACAATCAGAACACAGCCGCAGGCGCCTGTTCGTCCCCTTCATCCACCGCAGTCCCTGCCATTACCTCTCGTCCTGAACCCACTCTACCTCCCCTTGGCTAAAGCACAGCCGCGGGCAACAAAGCCTGGGCGGACAACACTTTTTGGGCGGTTAGAGCAAGCTTTAAGATCCGACGCTTACGTAGGCTTTCGCGAGGGTCAGCTGACCCTCGTGAATCATAGCCGAAGTTAGCGACTAGCTCAAAGTTGCCCTGCCCACGCGAGTCCCCCTGGAAACCGGGCTCTTTCGGCGTCTGTCAGACAACAACTTTTCATTTTCATTTCTAAAAACCATGAAAGTACTTGCAACATTCCCCCATTTGTACTATGATAGAACCATTGAATTTACAAAAAATCCAATTAAAATTGGTCCAGCAGACCAATTATTGATATACCATGCAATAAAAACATGAAAGTAACCGACAAACACACGAAAAAATCCAAGGCTGAAACAAACAGCCGGATGTGATTATGAAGGGAAAAAAGAAAAATGGGTAAATATTTTGGAACAGATGGCTTCCGTGGAGAAGCCAATGAAAACCTAACTGCAGACCACGCATACAAAATCGGCCGATTCCTGGGCTGGTACTACGGAGAACAGAAACGCAGAAACGGGGATGATACACCGGCACGGATCGTAATCGGAAAAGATACCCGGAGATCCAGCTATATGTTTGAATACACACTGGTAGGTGGTCTGGTAGCTTCCGGGGCAGATGCATACCTGCTTCATGTAACCACAACCCCATCCGTTGCCTATGTGGCAAGAACCGATAATTTTGACTGCGGAATCATGATCTCCGCCAGTCATAACCCATATTATGATAATGGAATCAAACTGATCAATGGAAACGGAGAAAAGATGGATGAAGAGACCATCGCTCTCGTAGAAGACTATCTGGACGGAAAAGTAGAAGTATTTGGTGAAACTTATGAAGAAGTACCATATGCTCATAAAGACCGGATCGGATGTACAGTGGACTATGTGGCAGGAAGAAACCGCTATGTCGGTTATCTGATTTCTCTTGGCATGTATTCTTTCAAAGGCATTAAGGTTGGTCTGGACTGTGCCAACGGAAGTTCCTGGAATATCGCGAAAGCCGTATTTGATGCTCTGGGAGCCAAAACCTATGTGATCAACGCCCAGCCGGACGGAACCAACATCAATAACAACGCCGGATCCACCCATATTGAAGGACTGCAGAAATATGTAGTAGATAACGGACTGGATGTAGGATTTGCCTACGACGGAGATGCCGACCGCTGCCTGTGTGTCGATGAAAAAGGCAATCTGGTAGACGGAGATGCCATTCTCTACATTTATGGAAAATACATGAAAGAGAGAGGAAAACTTCTGACCAACACCGTGGTAACTACGGTCATGTCAAACTTCGGTCTTTATAAAGCGTTCGATGAACTGGGTATCGGCTATGCAAAAACTGCGGTAGGCGATAAATATGTATACGAATATATGAACCAGAACGGCTGCCGGATCGGAGGAGAACAGTCCGGTCATATCATTTTCTCAAAATACGCTTCCACCGGAGATGGTATCCTGACCAGTCTGAAGATGATGGAAGTTATGATGGCGAGAAAAGCAAAGATGAGCCAGCTGACCGAAGGTCTGACTATTTATCCGCAGGTTCTGGAAAATGTAAGAGTAGTCGATAAGACAGCTGCCCAGGAAGATCCGGATGTGAAAGCTGCGGTAAAAGCAGTGGAAGAGGCACTGGGAGACACCGGACGTATCCTGGTCCGTGAATCCGGAACAGAACCGTTACTTCGTGTCATGGTGGAAGCCGAGACCGAAGAATGCTGCCGGAAATATGTCGACCAGGTAGTCGGCGTAGTAAAAGCCAAAGGTCATGTGGCGTAAAATAGAACATACTGTTCTGTCGGGTACTTCAGGCAGAATGGTGAGTGTATATGCATAATCGCGAAAAACAAGTGCAGTAACACAAACGATCTGAGAGGAGAAATAATAATATGTGTGGAATCGTAGGCTATACCGGAATGCACAGCGCAGCCCCGGTTTTACTGGATGGACTGTCCAAGTTGGAATACCGTGGATATGACTCTGCCGGTATCGCAGTCAGAGACGGGGAAAAACAGGCAGAGGTGATCAAAGCCAAAGGCCGCCTGAAAAAACTGATCGACAAGACTAATGGTGGCGACTCTGTACCGGGAACCTGTGGAATCGGGCATACCCGTTGGGCAACTCACGGAGAACCTTCTGAGAATAATGCACATCCTCATATGAGCGATGATGGCAATGTGGTAGCTGTTCATAACGGTATTATTGAAAACTATCAGGAATTAAAAGACAAACTGATTCGAAATGGCTACACCTTCTATTCAGAAACCGATACGGAAGTGGCTGTCAAACTGGTGGATTATTATTATAAAAAATACGAAGGCACACCGGTAGATGCCCTGACACATGCCATGGTTCGTATCCGTGGCTCTTATGCCCTGGCAATCATGTTCAAGGAGTATCCGGAAGAGATCTATGTGGCGAGAAAAGACAGCCCGATGATTCTTGGGGTGGAAAACGGAGAGTCCTTTATTGCATCTGATGTTCCTGCAATCTTAAAATATACAAGAAATGTTTACTATATCGGTAACCTGGAGATGGCCCGTGTCAGAAAAGGAGAGATTACGTTCTTTAATCTGGATGGCGATGAGGTGGAAAAACAGCCGAAAGTCATTGAATGGGATGCGGAAGCAGCTGAAAAAGCAGGATTTGAGCATTTTATGATCAAAGAGATCCATGAACAGCCGAAAGCTGTAGCAGATACGCTGAATTCTGTTCTGCATGATGGTGTGATCGATCTGAGCGATGTGGGGCTTTCCGAGGAAGAAATCAAAAACATCAGTCAGATCTATATCGTGGCATGCGGATCCGCCTATCATGTAGGTATGGCAGCGCAGTATGTGCTGGAAGATCTTGCAAGAATCCCGGTTCGTGTGGAACTGGCATCTGAATTCCGCTACCGGAAACCACTGTTAGATAAGAATGGTCTTGCTATTATCATCAGTCAGTCAGGGGAAACCGCAGACAGCCTTGCCGCACTTCGGGAAGCAAAATCAAAAGGTGTCCGTACTCTCGGAATCGTCAATGTGATCGGATCTTCCATCGCCAGAGAAGCAGATAATGTCTTCTACACTCTGGCAGGACCGGAAATCTCCGTGGCAACCACAAAAGCATACAGTACCCAGCTGATTGCTTCTTACCTGTTGGCGATCCAATTTGCGAAAGTGAGAGAGGAGATTACACAGGAGCAATATGACGGTCTGATTGCAGAGCTGCAGACGCTTCCGGAGAAGATTCAGAAGATCATCGATGACAAAGAACGCCTCCAGTGGTTTGCCGCAAAACAGGTCAATGCGAAAGATATTTTCTTTATTGGCCGTGGCATTGATTATGCCATCAGTATGGAAGGCAGCCTGAAGATGAAAGAGATCAGTTACGTTCATTCAGAGGCATATGCAGCGGGAGAACTCAAGCACGGAACCATTTCTCTGATAGAGGATGGAACGCTTGTGATCGGTGTGCTGACACAGCCGGAATTATATGAAAAGACGATCAGCAACATGGTAGAGTGCAAGAGCCGTGGTGCATATCTGATGGGACTTACAACATTTGGAAATTATAATACTGAAGATACTGCAGATTTCACGGTATATATTCCAAAGACAGATCCGCATTTTGCAACATCCCTGGCGGTGATCCCGTTACAGCTTCTGGGTTACTATGTAAGTGTAAACAAAGGCCTGGATGTGGATAAACCAAGAAATCTTGCCAAAAGTGTTACCGTAGAATAATTTTTTTCATAATAATAAAAAAACGCCTGCACCACAGTCGTCGGCCAGAAGTTATGAATTCTGGACCGGCATGTAATGCAGGCGTTTTTGTGCTATTTACAGAAATTTACAGAATTTCTTTCAGATAACGCTCCAGAGCATCCTGCCATGTTGGAAGAGGCTGGAAGCCGTTCTTTACAAGTTTGGATTTATCCAGGCGGCTGTTGAAAGGACGGACCGCTTTGGAAACACCATATTCCGCAGTTGTAACAGGGGAAACCTGCACATTTTCGTATTCTTTATGTCCGAGGGCAGCGGCCTGACGGAAGATTTCTTTTGTAAAATCGTACCAGCTGATGTAGCCGCCCTCGTTGGTTGCATGATAGTAACCATATTTATCGGTCTCGATCATGTCAACCAGAAGGCGGGCAAGATCGTAAGTATAAGTCGGAGTTCCGATCTGATCACTGACAACGGTAAGTTTGTCGTGAGTTTTTCCAAGATTTACCATAGTACGGATAAAGTTCTTTCCGTTTTTGCCGAATACCCAGGCAATACGTACGATAAAGAACTTATCAACAGTACCGGATACTGCCAGTTCACCGTCAAGTTTGGTCTGGCCGTATACATTCTGTGGAGCGTAGTCTTTGCAGTCCGGATCCCATGGAGTGGTTCCCTGACCGTCAAAAACATAGTCTGTGGAAATGTACATCATTTTGATGCCAAGCTCTTTGCAGATGTCCGCAATATTCTGGGTTCCCACTACATTGACAAGCCGCACTTTTTCACGATTTTCCTCATCTTCGGCAGCATCTACGGCTGTCCATGCGGCACAGTGAACCACTGCGTCAGGATTTACCTCGCGGATGGCTTTTGCTACTGCTTCTTTATCTGTGATATCCAGCTGGACATAAGGCATGGTGGTAACCGGAGTACCATCTGCAATGCCGCTGTAGGAAGGTGCAATG
>ERZ857969.5145-NODE-5145-length-10529-cov-3.482433_pt1 | contig 10529 bp, 7 predicted proteins | sample MGYA00519864_ERZ857969 | MGnify/ENA primary metagenome ERZ857969 (study PRJEB31778, sample SAMEA3449382) | human gut metagenome | biome: human gut; feature: human-associated habitat; material: faeces | place: United Kingdom | collected 2010/2012 ... | reverse complement strand
ATCGGTACACTGAAAGCTCTGGGATACGGAGACGGTGTGATCGCGGTAAAATATCTTGCCTACGGACTGATGTTTACCATCTCCGGTGCATTTGTCGGAGTGCTGCTCGGTGAGAAAATTCTGCCGTGGGTGATCATGAATGCGTATGGTATGCTGTATACGGGTATGAAAGAGTATCTGACCCCGTTAAACTGGGAAGAGGGCGGACTTGCGATCCTTGCGAGTGCACTCTGTACCGGTGTGGCAACTGTAGTGGCATGTTATAAGGAACTGGCAGCGCGCCCGGCACAGCTGATGCGCCCGGAGGCTCCAAAAAACGGAAAGAGGATTCTGCTGGAACGGATTCCATTTTTATGGAAACATCTGAACTTTACAACAAAATCAACGATCCGGAATCTGATCCGATATAAAAAGCGGTTCTTTATGACTGTCATTGGTATCGGTGGATGTATGGGACTGATCGTGGTGGGATTTGGCTTGCAGGATTCGATTACTGCGATTGCAAAGAATCAGTTTGTCAATCTGTTTACCTATCAGGCAAGCGCTGTTTTTAACGGGGACGCCACGGAAGAGAAAAAGGCACAGGTACAAAGCGAGATGGAGACGTATCCGGGGATACAGCAGATTCTGGAGATGTATTGCCAGAGTGTGGAACTGCAGTCACCGAAGCGCAGTGTGGATGCGGTGATGGAAGTACCGAAAGATCTGACTTGTTTTGGAGATTTCTTTGATCTGCGTGATCGCATCAGTGGAAAACATTATGATTTCCCGGCGCAGGGGGCTGCCATCAGTGAGAAGACGGCAGATATTCTGGGACTCAAAGTCGGTGATACAGTGCAGATGAAAAAGGGTGATCAGATTGTGAAAGTCGAAATCACGGAGATTGTTGAAAATTATGTGCGGCATTTTATCTATATAACGACAGATACATATCAGACCTTGTTCGGGGAAGCGGCAGAGTATAATCAGCTGTTGCTTCGCTACGAAGATACGTCAGACAGTTACGAGGACGGACTGGGACAGACGATCATGGAACATCCGGAGATCGCAGCTATCTCCTTTACGTCAGATCTGATCAGTGAGATCGACAACATGCTTCGCTCTCTGAATATCGTCATTGTGGTTCTGATCGTATCGGCAGGTTTGTTGGCATTTGTGGTGCTGTATAATCTGAACAATATCAATATCACAGAACGTCAGAGAGAGCTGGCAACACTGAAAGTGCTTGGATTCTACGACGGAGAAGTGGCTTCGTATGTATATCGTGAGAATATGGTGCTTACGGTATTCGGAATCCTCGCAGGTGTGGGAATCGGTGCTTTTCTGCATGGAAAGGTGATCCGAACCGTAGAAGTGGATATGATGATGTTCGGAAGAAGTATATTTTTCAGAAGTTTCTTGTACAGCGGACTGATCACACTGGCATTTGCATTGTTAGTCAATGGAATGATGTATTACCGGCTGAAAAAGATTGATATGATCGAATCACTGAAAAGTGTGGAATAAAAAAGAAGAAGAGGTTAATCCTCTTCTTCTTTTTTATCGTAAAAATCTTCCGGTATATAGATGTGTACAAGTTCGATACGGTTTTTGTCCACCTGATCAACGACCAGTTTCAGATGATTATCTGTGATACAGGATTCACCGGGAACCGGCAGGTGATCGAGCTGTTCGATCACAAAACCTCCGATAGAATCGTAATCTTCCGTTTCCAGATGCAGATCCAGAGCTTCATTCAGATCGTCCAGTTTGGCAGAACCTTTTGCAAGATATTCTCGTTTCGGAACGATTTCTTTAAAGTCTTCCTCTTCGTCGGCATCGTATTCATCACGGATCTCTCCGACGATTTCCTCGAGCAGGTCTTCCAGTGTGATCATACCGGCGGTTGCGCCATATTCATCAAGGACTATTGCCAGATTGACGGCATATTCTTTCATCTCCATCAGAAGATCTGCCGTACCTTTGTATTCATAGGTAAAATATGGGTTTCTGAGAAAATCCCGTACAGAAAACGGTTTTTCCGGATCTCGCAGAATCAGGTCTTTCATATTCAGAGTGCCGATGATGGTATCTGTTGAATTTTCATAGACCGGATAACGTGTATAACCGTCTTCACGGAATGCCTGAATTACTTCGTCATAAGTGGCATCCACATTAATCAGAGACATATCGATACGGGGAACCATCACATCCTTGGCCTGAGAATCACCAAAATCGAAAACGTTATAGATCATCTGCCGTTCTTCGCTCTCGATGACACCGTCTTCATGACTGACATCCACGATGGTACGAAGTTCCTGCTCTGTCATGGCATTTGGCTTGGCATCGGGATCTACATGAAGCAGAAATAAGACACCTCGCGAAAGCAGATTCACAAAGAAAATTACAGGAGTCAGCAGCCTGGTCAGAGGATAGATTACCGGTGCATAGGCAAGAGAGATTTTTTCTGCCTGTAATGTTGCCAGGGTTTTCGGAGTAATCTCACCAAACAGAAGAATCAGCAAGGTCAGAACGCCGGTGATAAAACCAATAAAGGCATTACCAAGAACTCTCGTGGTCCAGGTGGTTGCCAGAGAAGATGCTGACAGGTTGACAATATTGTTGCCGATCAGGATCGTACTCAGAAGCTTTCCCGGATTTTCAATAATTTTCAATAAGGTTTTTGCTTTTTTATTCCCATCGTCAGCAAGAGACATGATACGGATCTTGTTGACTGTAGTCATGGCCGTCTCTGCGGAAGAGAAAAATGCGGAAAGCAAAATTAACAGCAGTAACACAATTAGTTGTATGGCGTCGCCAGAATCCAAAAATATTCACTCCTTTGAAAATATGTAGTAGTTGTACTTGAATATACAGGAATTCGATTCAAAAATCAAGACAAATTCTTGTAAAATCATATTTTTTGGGGTGTTGAAAAAGAGAAGTATATGTTATAATATAAAATTGAATAACTGTGAAAGTAGTAAAAAAAGCTGTGAAACCGCAGCTGAGAATACAAAGCAGGAGAGATGTGGATAATGAAGAAAAATAATAAACCGGCAGCGAAGCGATACATGAAGACGGTGGGAATGGTGATGGCATCTGTGATGGTTCTTTCTTCCACAACCGGTCAGATGGTATATGCGGAGTCTGCAAAAGACCAGAAAGATACTCAGGATGGGGAAAAGAAAGAAGAAAAAACTATCGTATATCTGAATGGAAAAACGGGAAATGATAAGAATAGCGGCGAGAGCCAGGATGAGGCAGTAAAAAGCTTTGAAAAGGCAGCAGAACTTGCAGGATCCTGCGGTGTGATCCGAATCTGTGGTACAGTTACTGTAGATGAGGAAGAAACCTGGGAATTACCATCCGGAGTTTCTATCCGCCGCGCAGAAGATTTTGAAGATGCACTGGTTCGCGTGACCGGCTGTCTGAAGCTGGATAATGTCCGCCTGTATACAGAGGATATCACCGGCGATGGTGAAGTAGAAGGAGCAGCAGAAAAAGAAAAAGTTTATGTTCCGAAAGTAATTACGGTAAAAGATACAAAAGCACTGTCAGAGATTTCCCTGGAAGGCTGCGATGGAGACGGAGTATTTTCCTGGGAAAAAGAGGATGCAGTTCCAACAGAATACGAGACAGACTATCAGGTGGTTTTCCATCCCTATGACACGAAAAAGATTGATTACAGCAAGGAAAAAGGCTGGAACGAAGACAGCGAAACTGTGACCAGAAAGGTTACCGTTCGCGTAAGTTCTTTGAAACCGGAAGTTACACCAACGCCGGAAGCAACCGATACACCGGAAGTCAAACCGACTCCGGAAGCAACACCTGAGGTTACAGTGACACCGGAACCGACAACGACACCGGAAGTCACACCACAGCCGGAAAGCACACCGCAGCCAACACCAGAGGTTACGGAACCGGCAGATCCGGGTACAGAAGTGACACATCCGGACACAACGATTACCCCGGAGCCAACAGAAGCACCGAATGCTCCGACGGAACCGGAAGTACCGACAACGGAACCGGCAGAACCAACGCCTGAGACACCAAAACCACAGCCGGAGGTACCGTCTGATACCGTACCAGAGACACCGGCAGATACAGAAAGCGCAGAAGGATCCGGACTTACCTGGGAGCAGATGAATGAGGTTACAACGGTGCAGGAACAGCTGGATTTCCTTCCAAGCGAAGTGACGACAACGGAAGAGGTAGAAGCAATCATAGCGGCTACAAAAGAATACGAGGCACTGTCTGAAGCACAGAAAGCTTATATAGAGGCTGACAGTCTGGTGCTGTTACAGACAGCCCAGGAACAGGCGAAGACGGTCAACCGGACAAGCAACGGCGTTACGGTAGACGGTGATTTTCCATGGTACATACAGTTTCAGGTACAGTTAAATAATGATAAATCTGACAGTTCCGTTCTGAACGGTCAGAATGTAGATACTTTTATCAGCCCATATGAGATGAAACTGTGGGATATGATGAATGATAATGAATATCAGTTGAACGGACAACAGGTGCGCATCACGATGCCGGCACCGGACGATCAGCTCTATACACAGCTTGTTGTGATTCATTATCTGAAAGACGGAAGCATCGAGTATATTACTCCGATCTATAATGCAGACGGAACACTGAGCTTTGTGACAACTTCTTTCAGTCCGTACAATGTGGCAGGTCTGAAGATTGCAGGAAGCCAGTCTCTGGTAGGCAATACGGATAAGGCATATACAAATAAAAATACAACAACTTCCGGAAGTACCACGACAAAACTGACACCGAATGTGTCCGCAGGAAATACAGGCAGCAGTTCAAACGGAAGCACATCCGGCAGTGTGGCAAAGAAAAACACACAGAAGAGCCAGACACAGCAGGCTTACGGTACGACACTGAAAAGAGTCAATCCGAAGACCGGAGACTATCAGCAGACAGCCTGGTATGCAGGACTCGCGGCAGCAGCGCTTGCAGCACTTGGTATCGCAGGCAAGAAAAACCGAAAAAAAGAAATCTGAAGCCGATAAGGTATAGAATGTACAACCCTCCCATATAGTACTGTATGGGAGGGATTTTTTTGGATACAGGGAAAAACATCTGGATACAAAAGAGCAGCAGAGTCATAAAAGGTCTGATCGTGTCCTATCTGGTCAGCGGGGCAGGGCTTTTGCTTCTGGCATTACTGTTGCTGAAGTACCAGCTGGATGAGAGAAAAGTGTCCGCTGGTATTCTGGCTGTTTATATTCTATCCGGATTATCGGGAGGAATTTATATGGGAAAAACAGCAGAAAGAAAAAGATATCTGTGGGGAATGATACTTGGCAGTATATACTGGGGTATTCTGATGCTGCTTACTATCTTTTCCGGTGCTGGTACGGGATCGGGGGTAAAAGGTGCATTTCTTACACTTCTTATCTGTGCAGGGTCGTCAACTTTGGGAGCAATGGTGACGGGAGCCTGAAAACAGTGGCAGATCGTGAAAATAGCCGGAAGTTGCGAAAAAAACTCTTTGAAAATGAAAGAACATATGCTATAATGCAAGAAGTAATAACATAAGGAGGAAGCAAAATGAAACATATTAAAACTTTAAATACAAAAAGTTTACAGAACACAATGAAAAAAGGTGGATGTGGTGAATGTCAGACATCCTGCCAGTCTGCTTGCAAGACTTCTTGTACAGTAGGAAATCAGAGCTGCGAAAACACAAAATAAGAAATCAGCAGGCTCTATGATGCTTGGAACATACAGGCAGCGGTCCAAAAGCCGCTGCTTGCTTTTTGTTACATAGCATATCAAGAATTGATCCGGTGGATCAATTGTGATTACATTGTATATCGAAGCAGAAGATGCTGCTGCGCAAGAAAAGAAGAAGGAGAACAAATAAGTGATTCATCAGTATAAAAGTAATGGATACGCAATTGTTCTGGATGTAAACAGCGGATCCGTTCATGTGGTGGACGATATTGTATATGACTGTATCGCCCTGCTGGATCAGGGATGTTCCAACGAAGAAGTGACAGAAAAACTGTCGGCTTCTTATTCCGGAGAAGACCTGAAGACAGCTCTTAAAGAAATTCAGGAACTGACCGATGAGGGAATGCTGTTTACCGAGGACATTTATGAAAATGCGATAGAGCATTTTAAAGAACGGCCAACTGTAGTCAAAGCACTGTGCCTGCATATTGCCCACGACTGTAATCTGGCCTGTAAGTACTGCTTTGCGGAAGAAGGAGAATATCATGGAAGACGTGCACTGATGTCCTACGAAGTAGGAAAGAAAGCACTGGATTTTCTGATTGCCAACTCCGGAAGCAGGAGAAATCTGGAAGTAGACTTTTTCGGAGGGGAACCTCTGATGAACTGGCAGGTTGTCAAAGACCTGGTAGCTTACGGAAGAGAGCAGGAAAAGATACATAATAAAAACTTCCGTTTTACCCTGACCACCAATGGTGTTCTGGTTAACGATGAAGTGATGGAGTTTTGTAACAAAGAGATGGGCAATGTGGTTATGAGTATCGACGGACGAAAAGAAGTCCACGATCATATGCGTCCGTTCCGCAAAGGTGCCGGAAGCTATGACCTGGTAGTTCCGAAGTTCCAGAAATGGGCAGAGAGCCGTAACCAGGACAAATATTATGCCCGCGGTACATTTACCCATTATAATCTTGACTTTTCCAAGGATGTACTGAACCTGGCAGATCTGGGATTCAAACAGATATCTGTAGAGCCGGTTGTAGCACCTTCGGATGCGGACTATGCACTGCAGCCGGAAGACCTTCCGAAATTGTTTGAAGAATATGATACCCTGGCAAAAGAGATGATCAAACGAAATAAAGAAGGAAACGGATTTAACTTCTTCCACTTTATGCTTGATCTGACCGGAGGTCCTTGTGTATACAAACGTCTGTCCGGATGTGGGTCAGGAACAGAGTATCTGGCAGTTACCCCATGGGGAGACCTGTATCCGTGCCATCAGTTTGTAGGAAACGAAGATTTCCTTCTTGGTAATGTGGACGAGGGAATCACAAAACCTGCAATCTGTAAAGATTTTAAAAATTGCAACGTCTATGCAAAAGAGGCATGTAAGAAATGTTTTGCACGATTCTACTGCAGTGGCGGCTGTGCGGCAAACTCCTATAACTTCAAAGGGAAAATCGATGATGTTTACGAAGTGGGCTGCGAGCTGGAACGTAAGCGCGTAGAGTGTGCAATCATGATAAAAGCTGCTATGGCAGAAGAAGAGGTATAAGAAGATGAAGAAAAAACAGGGAGTTCTTGTGCTGATTCTTACAGTGGTTCTGATTGGTCTGTTAGCCTTTACAACCGCTGTGGGATTCGGCCCGACCGGAACCGGGTCTGCAAAAAATATCAAGACCGGTCTGGATCTGTCCGGTGGTGTAAGTATCACATACCAGGCAAAAGGAGACGATCCGTCTCAGGAAGATATGGATGATACCGTCTATAAACTTCAGAAACGTGTGGAAGACTATAGTGAAGAAGCACAGGTATATCAGGAAGGTGATGACCGTATCACTGTAGAGATTCCTGGTGTAACCGATGCAAATAAGATTCTGGAAGATCTTGGTAAACCGGGATCTCTGGAATTCCAGGATGAAAGCGGCAACGTAGTTCTGGACGGAAGCGATATCGCAGGTGCAGACGGCGGTGTCACAGAAGATCAGACAACCGGAAGCAAACAGTATGTCGTAGAACTGACACTGACCAAAGACGGTACCACAAAATTCGCAGAGGCAACTGCAGCAAACCTGAAAAAAAGAATCTCTATCGTATATGACGGAGAAACTATCAGTTCACCGGTTGTACAAAGTGTGATCTCTGACGGTAAAGCACAGATCAGCGGACAGCAGTCTATCGAAGAAGCAAAAGAACTGGCATCTATTATCCGTATCGGTTCCCTGAAACTGGAACTGGAAGAACTTCGTTCTAACGTGGTAGGTGCACAGCTGGGACAGCAGGCAATCAAGACAAGCCTGATCGCCGGTGCCATCGGTCTGGTACTGGTCGGAATCTTTATGATTATCGTTTACGCTCTGCCGGGTGTGGTAGCTGCTTTGTCACTGGCTATCTATACCGGACTGGAACTGGTAATGCTGAATGCTTTTGACCTGACGCTGACCCTTCCGGGTATCGCAGGTATCATTCTTTCCATCGGTATGGCGGTGGATGCAAACGTTATTATCTATGCACGTATCCGTGAGGAAATTGCAGCAGGTAAGAGTGTAAGAAGCGCCATTAAGACCGGTTTCGAGAAAGCTATGTCCGCCATTGTGGACGGTAACATCACAACTCTGATCGCAGCTGCTGTTCTGGGAGCAATGGGAAGCGGAAGTGTCAAAGGATTTGCCATGACACTGGCTCTTGGTATCGTTCTTTCCATGTTTACCGCACTGGTAATTTCCAGACTGCTGGTGAACGCATTCTATGCAGTGGGACTTCGGGATGAAAAGTTCTACGGAAAACAGAAAGAAAGAAAAACCATAGATTTCCTCGGAAAGAGAAAATTATTCTTTACGATTTCTGTTATCCTGATTCTGCTTGTTCCGGTTGGAATGGGCGTGTTCCATGCAAAAGACGGAAAAGCATTGAACTACAGCCTGGAGTTCATGGGTGGTACGTCTACGAACGTAACTTTCAATGATGACATGTCTATCGATGACCTTGACAGCCAGGTAAAACCGGTAGTACAGGAAGTAACCGGTGATGCAAATATTCAGATATCCAAAGTCGCTGACAGCAATGCGGTTATCATTAAGACAAGATCTCTGAGCCTGGATGAGAGAGAAGAACTGAACCAGAAACTGGTAGACAGCTTTGGTGTGGATGACAGCAAGATCACCGCAGAGAGTATTTCCTCTACGGTAAGTTCTGAGATGAGAAGAGATGCGATTGTGGCAGTCCTGATCGCTACGATCTGTATGCTGCTGTATATCTGGTTCCGTTTCAAAGATGTACGTTTTGCATCCAGTGCGGTTCTGGCACTGTTACATGATGTAATGGTAGTACTTGCATTCTATGCACTGTCAAGAATCTCTGTAGGTAATACCTTTATTGCCTGCATGTTGACGATAGTTGGTTATTCTATCAACGCGACCATCGTTATTTTCGACCGTATCCGTGAGAATCTGAAGAGTGCCGGCAAGAAAGCGGATCTGAAAGAACTGGTAAATATGAGTATTACCCAGACACTGACCAGAAGTATTTATACATCCTTCACTACATTTATTACCATATTTGTAGTATTTGTTATGGGTGTATCTTCTATCCGTGAATTCGCACTTCCGATCATGGTAGGTATCGTATGTGGTGCTTACTCTTCTGTATGTATCACCGGTGCTCTGTGGTATGTCATGAAAATGAAATTAGGAAAAAGTACAAAGTAGAAGAGATAGGTAATCAAAAAGCTGTTGCAGCGATGCAGCAGCTTTTTTCAATCACAGCTAAGATGAGGAGCAGACAACATGGAAAAATGGATGGTAGCAGCTAAGCGGGCTGATTTTAAAGGGATTGGAGAACGGTTTGGCATTGATCAGGTTACAGCGAGGATTATCCGCAACCGTGATGTGATCGGGGAGAAAGCAATTGAGAAATATCTTCACGGAAGCCGGAAAGATTTTTACAGTCCCTGGCTGTTGAAAGATATGGAAAAGGCAGTGGCTATCCTGCAGGAGAAAATAGAAAACAGAAACAGGATCCGGATCATCGGAGATTATGATATTGACGGAGTAATGTCTACATATATTTTACTGGAGAGTCTCCGGGGGCTTGGATGTGATGTGGATATGATGATTCCAAACAGGATCACAGACGGATATGGAATCAATGAACATCTGATTGAACAGGCCTGGCAGGAGGGGAGAGATACGATTATTACCTGTGATAATGGAATCGCTGCAGTGACGCAGATACGGAAAGCAAAAGATCTGGGAATGACCGTGATCGTGACAGATCATCATGAGGTGCCGTTTGAAGATCTGGAAGGGGGAAGAAATGAGATTCTGCCACCTGCAGATGCCATAGTCAATCCAAAACAGAAGGCCTGTTCCTATCCTTTTGCAGGACTCTGTGGTGCAGTAGTTGCAATGAAAGTGATGGAAGCGTTATATGAAAAAATGGCACCGGAAGTGGATCTGGTGGACAAAATGCTTCCATTTGCAGGAATCGCTACAATCGGTGATGTGATGGATCTGCAGGATGAAAACCGGATTCTGGTGAAAGAAGGATTGCAAAGGCTTCATCACACCACGAACCTTGGTCTGCAGGAGCTGATCCGGGTAAATAATCTGGAACCGGAGAATATCAGTCCGTACCATATCGGATTCATTCTTGGTCCGTGTCTGAATGCTTCCGGACGACTGGATACGGCAAAACGGGCATTACAGCTGTTGCTGGCAGATAGCAGAGAGGAAGCGGCTGTACTGGCAGGTGACCTGAAAAATCTGAATGAGAGCCGTAAGGAGATGACGGCACAGGGACTGTGACAGAGTAGATGCTGTTACACCCTAAAAACAGGCGAGATAAATCGGAGC
>ERZ857969.5144-NODE-5144-length-10530-cov-5.934702_pt1 | contig 10530 bp, 6 predicted proteins | sample MGYA00519864_ERZ857969 | MGnify/ENA primary metagenome ERZ857969 (study PRJEB31778, sample SAMEA3449382) | human gut metagenome | biome: human gut; feature: human-associated habitat; material: faeces | place: United Kingdom | collected 2010/2012 ... | reverse complement strand
CGCGGCCAGCAGGATGCAAGCGGCAGCGCAGCAGACGCTGGGAGCCGCAACCCGGCCTTGTCTGCGAAGCAGACTGAGAGGTTGTACAAAGGACAGCCTGCCAATTATACAAAAGCGTCCCCGGGATTTTTTCCGAGGACGCTTGCTTTTTATTATACCGCCAAACACCACAGCGGCGTCGTGATGAGCGACAGCACCGTGGAGATGGCCGTACACTTGCTGGCGAAGGTGGAGTCTGCGCCGTACTTCTCGGCGAGGATGGTGGTGGTGCCGCCCATCGGCATACCGGCCAGAACGACGGCCACGCCGGTGGCCAGCTGGCCCACATGGGCCGCGCGGCATCCCACCAGCGGCATCAGGAAGAGCCGGATGATGCAGTAGATGATGGCGTCCTTGTCCAGCAGCGGGTGAAGGTCGCGGCTGCCGATGATGGCCCCGATGAGGAACATCGACATGGTCATGTTGCAGCTGCTGGTACACTGGACGGCCTTGCCGAGGAAGGTGGGCAGCTGCCACTGAGTCAGCATGATGACCATGCCCACGAACACCGACGCGATGCAGGGGTGGGTGATGGTCTTGCGGAGCACTGCGAGGCGGTGCTTTTTCTTTTCCTCGGGCGTGGCGGGGGCGGCGTCCTGCATGAAGTAGGACACCCCCACCGACCACATCACGATGCGCTGGGGGATGAGGTAGAACGACGTCAGCAGCAGCCCCACCCCGCCGAACAGCCCCTCCGCCAGCGGGCTTCCGAGGAAGCCCGCGTTGGAGCAGACCGTGCCGTACTGCATGACGGCCTTCCGCGCGAAGGGGTAGCGGTTGTAGCACACCGCGCAGACGACGCCGTAGAGCACCTGCAATAAAATCGACAGGATGAGGATGTCCCGGGTGCTGCGGAAGATCTCCGCGTTGAACTCGATGCGGAACGACTGGATGATGTTCGCAGGCAGGATGATGAAGAGCAGCAGGTCGGTCAGACAGGCGCGGCCCTGGTCGGTGATGAGCTTTTTCTTTGCCAGAAAAACGCCGATGGCCAATAGAAGCATCATCTGCGCCTGCAGGTCCAGCATGGTGGAAAATTCGGGCATGGTATCCCCTTTCATTTGGACATTCTTTGCTTAGCTGAACCAATTATAATCGCGTGATGAGCCGATTTCAATACCTACGCCCCGCCGGGCGGCATGATTTTTCTGCATACCTTGCAGAAAAAGAGGCCAAGACCCATTCTGTCAGGTCTTGGCCTCTTTCCTGTTTCCTTTATAGGCCGAACAAATCGGCGTGTGTGCCGGTGCGGTACAAATACAACTCCGTATCTGTCTGGTAGTAGATCAGCAGCCAATCCGGCTGTATATGACATTCCCTATGGGGAATGTAGCTACCCGTCAAGCTGTGATCTCTATTCTGTGGCGGGAGCTGTTCAGGAACGGCCAGTACATTGACGACCTGCTGAAGCAAAGCCATATTGTAATGCCGCTTCTGGCACACTTTCAAATCTTTCTTAAATCTAGTGGAGTATTTTACTTCAAGCACTTTCATCCTCCAGCAACGAGCTGATCAGATTTTCAACCGGCCCATTGTAGGTATGACCACCGCCGTTGTCCAGTTCTTCAAAGGCTTCCAGCGTGTCGGCATTCGGTGTTTCACTTTCATCCGGAATAGCAGCCCCCTGCAAGTAGGCAATAATATACGGCAGCTTGTTTTCCGGCACTTGGTCAATCAAGCTCTTCGCCAATTCTCTTGTACTCATAACACACCCATCCTTTCGTGTAAAGTTTCAGGCTTATAAGTATTATAGCACTTTTTTCTTTATTGAACAGTCCTGCGTACCTTTTCCCAAAAAGCAAAAGCCCCACGACACACGCCGCTTTTCAGCGGTATATCGTAGGACTTTTTGGAGCTGGTGACAGGAGTTGAACCTGCAACCCACTGATTACAAATCAGTTGCGCTGCCATTGCGCCACACCAGCGAGTATCGTTTGCACAGGGTACTTTAGTAGAATACCAGAAACCGCCCCGCTTGTCAATATCTTTGTCTGCCCCCGGCCCCGCTGTCGGCCCATGCAGCGCTGTCGTCAGGGCGTTTCAAGACATCTGCGGGGCGTTTCGAGACATCCGAGGGGCGATTCACGCACAAAACACGGCGATTCACGCAGATTTGTTCACATTATGGCCGAAATGTGGTAGAATAAATCAGATTCAACATTTATGCTTCTTTCACAAGCTCCTGCCGCTTTGTTGGGAGCTTCTGTGTAAAACTCACACTTTTCAGAGGAGGTTTCTATGATCTCTTATCGCAAGCTTGCAATGCGCGTTCTGGGGCATCCGCTGCGGGTGCCGACACCCCCCCCGGCCCACGTCCCACCGGGTGACGGCGCTGGCACTGACAGCCGCAATGGTGGCCGGCATGGCCGCACCGGCGTATGCGGATGTCTATTACATAGGCGATGGTAACATCACCATCACCAAAGACGAAAGCGGCACCTATGTCAAGCACTCGGGAAATGATACTGCTACAAAGGACAACGACGGCGAGATCACCATCAAGGGCGGCAAGCGCTCAGAGGATACCCCCGCCCCCGGCAGCGGCTCTTCTGAAGGCACCACCCCCGCAAAGTCTTCCGCCAAATCCATGTCGGCCACGCCCATATCAGAAGACAGCGAAAACAATGACATGGTCTACCTCGGCGACACCAAGGGCAGCGGCGAGGAAAACAAGAACCAGACCAACAACAACACCACCGGCGGCGAGGAAAACAAGAACCAGCCCAGCGGCACCACCGGCGGCGAGGAAAACGAGAACCAGCCCAGCGGCACCACCGGCGGCGAGGAAAACGAGAACCAGACCGGCGACACCACCGGCGGCGAGGAAAACGAGAACCAGCCCGGCGGCACCACCGGCGGCGAGAAAAACGAGACTGATTTCACGAAAAAGACCCAGACCGGCGACAGCCCCGTGCTGGGAAGCCAGCTCACGTACACCGGCCCATCCCTCAATGTCGCCAACGCCAATGACGACGATGAGACCCCGAACGAATCGACCACGGCCTTGAAGACCGCGGCGGAAAACTTCAAGAACACAGCCAAGAACATCACCAGCAACGTCATCCAAATCATCAACAAGGTCAAAGCCAGCACCCTCAACGTGACGCTGGAGGATGTCAACTTAAGGCCAACAACGACGCCGCCCTCAGCGTCGAGGGCGCGGGCAACACGACGATCACGCTCAAGGGCAGCAATACCCTCACCAGCGGCGACGGACACGCCGGCCTCGAGCACAACGAAAAGAGCAAGGATGACAACGATGATTCTGTTGACACCGGCAAACTGACCATCACATCCGAAAAAGATTCCGGCAGCCTGACTGCCACAGGCGGCAGTGGCGCTGCTGGTATCGGCTCGAGCAACGGCAAAGGTACCGGCACCATTGAGATAACAGGCGGCAACATCACCGCCAACGGCGGCAACGGCGGCAACGGCGGCGACAACGGTGCCGGCATCGGCAGTGGTTCAGGTGCTACTAACAACACCAACACCAATATCACCATCAGCGGCGGCACCGTAAAAGCCCAGGGCGGCGACAACGGTGCCGGCATCGGCAGTGGTTCAATGGCTACTGGCAACACCAATATCATCATCAGCGGCGGCACCATCGAGGAGGCCGTGGGTGGCAGCACCGGCGACGGCATCGGCGGCGGCAACAGTAGCAGGAATATTACCGTCAGGATTCAGGGCGGCACCATCAAAAAAGCGCAGGGCGGCAACGGCGGCAACGGTTACGGCGGCAACGGCATCCGCAGCAACAGCACCCTGAACATCTCCGGTCAGGCCTCCATCCAGAAAGCCACCGGCGGCACCGGCACAACTACCGCCGGCAGCGGCATCTACAGCAAAGGCGACCTCTCCATCTCTCAGAGCGCCCAAATCAAGAACGCCACCGGCGGCGACAACCAATCTACCGGCGGCAGCGGCATCTACAGCGTCGGTGAGCTCACCATCTCCGGCGGCACCATCGGAACCGCGCAGGGCGGCAACGGCAACAGCAGCCGTAGCGGCACCGGCGGCGACGGCATCTATAGCAAGACCATGGAGATCCTTGGCGGTATCATCCAAAAAGCCATCGGCGGCAATGCCAAGGGGAACACCTGCACCGGCGGTAGCGGCATCTACAGCGACGGTACTCTCACCATCTCCGGCGGCGAGATACAGCAGGCTACCGGCGGCGACAGCACCGGCAACAGTGGCAAAGGCGGCACCGGCATCCGCGGCGATCAAGTTGTGAAAATTTCGGGCGGCGCCATCGGGTCTGCCAAGGGCGGCAGCGGCGACAGCGGCGGCGCGGGCATCGGCACGGGCGCAAAACCCGCCTTCGCTACCGAGATCAACATCTCCGGCGGCACCATCACCGAGGCCACCGGCGGCACCGGCGGCGCAGGCATCGGCAGCGGCTCGAACTCCTCCACGGCTACCACCATCAACATCATCGGCGGCACCATTAAAAATGCCACGGGTACGGATGGCGGCGCGGGCATCGGCGGCGGCAAAAACTCTTCCGGCGCGACCAACGTCAACATCTCCGGCGGCGAGGTCAACGCTTCCACCGGCTACGGCAATGGCGGCGCAGGCATCGGCGGCGGCAAAGAGTCTTCCGGCGCGACCAACATCGAGATCACCGGAGATGCGCTCGTGTCCGCAGGTAGCAGCGGCGGCGCATCCATCGGTTCGGGCGAATCCTCCACCGGCGAGACGACCATCAACATCCACGATACGAATCCCGAAAAGGGTGTCAAAAGTGCTTTTGCCTACGGCGGTGCCGGCATCGGCAGCGGTCGTTACGCCAAGGGCAAAACTTACGTCACCATCAGCAACGCGTCTGTGAGCACTCTGGAGACCCCCGCTGCTTCCACTAATACCTCGGGCGCAGGCATCGGCACCGGCTACGGCTCTCAGAGCGACGCCGAGATCACGATAACAGAGAGCACGGTAAAGGCCGTCGGCGGCAGCGGCGCAGCCATCGGCAGCGGCAGTGAAGGAGACGTCCTCAGTCGTCCTACAGGTGATCCGGACACCTTCAAGACCATTATCCGTATCACTGACAGCAACGTCACAGCCTCCAGCGGCCCCAGTGCAGCCATCGGCAGCGGCAGCTATTCTACCAACGCCACGGAGATCCACATCAACGGCGGCAAAATCAAGGCTTCGAATTATTCTGGTTCTGCCATCGGCAGCGGCGATAGCGCCAAGGGCAAGACCGGCATCTACATCACCGGCAGCAATGTCACAGCCACGGCAGACATCGGCACAGGCATTGGTTCCGGTACCAGTTCTTCCGGAGAGACCACCATTGATATTTCCGGCGGCACTGTTACGGCCATGGGCGGCGGCGACGGCTACGACGGCAGCGCGGGCATCGGTTCAGGCAGTCACTCCACCGGCGACACCCACATCACTCTCCACGGCGGCGTGACCGTTATTACGGCCACCGGCGGCGGTGATTCCAGCCTTGGCGGCGGCGGCGGCGCAGGCATCGGCAGCGGCAATAGAGCCAAGGGCAACACCGACATCCTCATCAAGGGTGCAACAAAAGTTACTGCCAAGGGCGGCTCCACCGCTGCGGGCATCGGCAGCGGCAACGGCAGCAACGGCAGCACCACCATCAACATCGAGGGCGGCACTATCACGGCTGAGGGCGGCGGCAAAGAGAACGGGTCCTGCCAGGCTTCCGGTGCCGGCATCGGCTCCGGCGGCAACGCCCTTAATAAGACCACCATCAACATCAAGGGCGGCGAAATCACGGCCACGGGCGGCGTCAGCCTTGACTCTCGCAATCACTCCGACAAGTGGCTCAGCGGCGCAGGCATCGGCTCCGGCTCCAACGTCTCCGGCGAGACCGAGATCAATATCTCCGGCGACAGCACCATCAAGAGCGCTTCGGGCGGCAAATACGGCGGCGCAGGCATCGGCAGCGGCAGCTACAGTGGCAGCACACCCGACAACAAGAAGGGCGCTGTCACCATCAACATCACCGACGGCACCATTGAAAAGGCCGAGGGCAAGGACGGCGGCGCCGGCATCGGTTCGGGCTATTACGGTCGCTCTTCCACGGTCAACATCTCCGGTAACGCCGAACTCAAAGACGTCAAGGGTGGCAATCTCGCTGCCGGCATCGGCTCAGGCTATGACTCCGGCAAGGTGGACGTCGTGATCGACGGCGGCACCATCAAAGCAACGGGCGGCGATTCCGCTGCCGGCATCGGCTCGGGCCATAATAGCCGCAGCAGCGTGATTATCAAGAGCGGCACGGTCAACGCCACCGGCAACGGCACCGGTGCCGGCATCGGCGGCAGCGACAACAACAACTCCAGCAGTATCACGATAACCGGCGGCACCATCATCGCCAACGGCACCGGCGAAGCCCCTGCCATCGGCGGCGGCAGCGTCTCCATCAGCAATGCCGACGCCCCGCTGGACATCACCGCAACCGCCCCCGACGCCGCCAATGCCATCCAAAGCAACGACGGCAAGACGCTGGACAAGGTCATCAGCCTCATGGAAAACGGCAGGTCGGGCCTCGTGAAGCTCGTAAAGAGCGGCACCACCAGCATCTCGCGGATCTTCCACAACGGTGTCTACGCGGACAGCCATTCCACTTCTCACTCCCCCGACCGCGTAACGCCCGAGATGAGTGAGGCAGAAAAGGCCAAGTACGGCGACATCGCTTCTGTCCACAACTGGAAAGTCAGCGACCGTCAGGAGCCGAACTGCGGCAAGGACGGCTACATCGAATACACCTGCATGGTGGACCACTGCGGCACCACGTTCCGTCACACTCTCCCCGCCACCGGCCAGCACACCTGGAACGAGGGTGTCGTCACGAAGGAGCCCACCTGCACTGAGCTGGGCGTGCGCACCTTCACCTGTACCGTCTGCCACAATACCCGGACTGAGGACATTGAGGCCCCCGGCCACGAGTACGGCGAGTGGGTCATTGACCGGGACGCTACCTGTGTCAAGGAAGGCTCCAAACACCGTGATTGCATCCGCAGCGACGCTACCCAGACCGAGAGCATCCCCGCCACCGGCCAGCATCAGTGGAAAGTCCTCTCCACGACAGCGGCTACCTGCGGCCAGGACGGCACCGTCACCTACCAGTGCGAGGTCTGCAACGAGACGAAGACCGAAACGCTCAACGCCACCGGCCAGCACAGCTACGGCGCGGGCGTCGTGACCAAGGCCGCGACCTGCGCCGAGCCGGGCATCATGACCTATACCTGCGTCGTCTGCAGCCACAGCTACACCGAGAGCATCCCGGTGGATAAGAGCACCCACAAGTGGGATGCAGGCGTCGTCACGAAGGAGCCCACCTGCACTGCCGACGGCGTGCGGACCTTCACCTGTTCCGTCTGCGGCGATACCCGGACTGAAGCCATCAAGGCCCTCGGCCACGAGTACGGCGAGTGGGTCATCGACCGGGACGCTACCTGTGTCGAGGAAGGCTCCAAGCACCGTGATTGCATCCGCGGCGACGATACCCAGACTGAGGTCATCCCCGTCAGCAAGACCCACACCTTCGGCGAGTGGGTCATCACCAAAGAGCCCACCTGCACCGAGAAGGGCGAGCGCCAGCGCAGCTGCACCATCAGCGGCTGTGTCGTCACTGAGACGGAGGAGCTGCCCGCCCTCGGCCATCAGTGGAGCGACTGGACGCCTGTCAAAGGCGACAACAGCCGCGAGTACCGCATCTGCGAGGTCTGCAATGAGGTGGAGTACCGCGATGTCTCCCACAATAGCGACAGCAGCATCTCCACCGGTCTGCGTGTCCTCGACCCGGCTCAGGCCAATATCATCCAGAACGTCCAGCTGGTCCAGCTGAGCCAGATCAACCATACTCTCTACATTTATGTCGCTCAGGAGACGGCGTCCCTGCAGGGCGACCTTTCCGATTTGACCGACCTCCGCTCTAAGAACATCAAGACCGTTGTCTTCTCCACCGTAAGCTGCACTTCCACCCTCTCCCTCTCCGATGTTGCAGCCCTCGGTGCGGGCAGCACACCTTTCACCCTCAGCCACAGCGGCTCCACCGCCACCTTCACCGTGGGCGGCGCAGACCACAGCGCACTGCTGAGGTAAGCAGATTACCATCCTCCATTCCTTCCACATAACGACCAAGGCCCCCGCAGTTCTGTTCCAAACTGCGAGGGCCTTGGCGTTTTATTCTGATAAAATCTTACTTCAGCTCCCGCTGTACGGCAGCGAAGTCCTCGAGGGTCAGGGCCTCGGGGCGGATGCGGGCGTCGAAGCCCGCCGCCTCGATGGCCGCGATGACCTTATCTTTCGGCAGTCCGAGGCCGCTGGCGATGGCGTTGGCGGCGGTCTTGCGGCGCTGGCCGAAAGCGGCACGGATGAGGGCGAAGTAGCCGTCCTCGTCCTCCACCTGTACGGCGGGAGTGGGGCGGATGTCCATCCGCACAACGGCGCTAGTGACCTTCGGGGCCGGGTAGAAGCTGCCCGGCGCGGCGGTGAACATCAGTTTTGAGGTGGCGTAGTAGCTCACGGCACAGCTGATGGCGCTGGACGCCCGGGTGCCGGGGGCAGCGGCCAGACGGTCGGCGGCCTCCTTCTGCACCATGACGGTGAGGTTCTGGATGGGCAGGCGGTCGCCCAGCAGCTTCATGACGATGGGGCTGGTGATGTAGTAGGGCAGGTTGGCGCAGACAGCCACCGGCATCCCGGGGAACTCCTCCTCGATGAGGGCGCGGAGGTCTACTTTCAGAACATCCTGCAATACCAGCTTGAAGTTATCCACGCCCGCCATGGTCTCGGCCAGCAGGGGCGGCAGGCGCTCGTCCACCTCGATGGACACCACCTTGGCGGCGCGCTTGGCCAGTTCCTTGGTCAGCACGCCGATGCCGGGGCCGATCTCGATGACACCGTAGCGCTTGTCTACCCCGCTGGCATCCACGATCTTGGTGGGGATGCCCGGGTTGATGATAAAGTTCTGCCCAAAGCCCTTGGAAAGCGCAAAATCGTATTTTTCGCACAGGGCACGGATCACAGAAAGGTCGGTCAGTTCCGGCATAGGGTCAATTCCTTTCTCAGAAAAAGGCTGTTGCAGAACGCAGCAGCCTTTTTGGTGTTTATGGTTCAGGATTGCAGGGTTCACTCCGCTGTGCTTACAGCCGTCTCCGGCTCAGACGCGGCAGTCTCGCCTTCGGCGGTCTCCCCTTCCGCAGTTTCTGCGGGGGCGGTGTCGTCTGCTGCCGCAGAGGCGGCGGTGCTGTCCGCTGCGGCGGCAGAGCTTGCGCCTGCCAGCGTAGTGGTGCCGCTCAGCTGCTGGGCAGCGCTGACAGCGCGCTGCACCTGCGGGTCAGTCTGGGGGGTGTAGTCGTAGAAGTTCGTTGCTTCCTCTGCGCTCAGGGCGCGCTCCACATCCACGGTCAGGCCGGTGCCGTCAAAGCAGCTGCCGTCGCCGCAGACCAGCTTTGCCACCGTGATGACCACGGCACTGCCGTCCGACAGGCGCTGCGGGCTGCTCTGAATGGTGCCCTTGCCCATGGTGGTGGTACCCACCAGACGGGCACCGTTCATGGTGCGCAGGGTGGCTGCGAACAACTCGGCTGCGCTGGCGGTGTTGCCGTTGACCAGGCAGACCATCGGCAGACTGACGGCACTTTCGGCATCGCTGCTGCCGATGACGGTGCGGTTGCCGTTTTTATCCTCGGCGTAGGCCACCGTGCCCTCCGGGGCAATCAGGTCAATGCAGTTGACAGCATCTTCCAGAATGCCGCCGCCATTGTCCCGCAGGTCGAATACCAGACTGGCTGCGCCGTTTGCGGTCAGGGTGCGCAGGGCATAGTCCAGCTCGCTGGGAGTGGTGCCGTCGAACTGACGAATGCGGATATAGCCCACATTGTCCAGCAACTGGTAGTCCACGGTGGTGCTGGTGTATCCAGAGTGGGTCAGCTCAGCCGTTTTGCTGGCGGCAGAGCTGTCCAGCCATGTCACGGTAACGGTAGTGCCCGCCTCGCCCTGCAAGGCTTTGTACACAGCATCTGCGCCGGACAGGCTCTTGACATCGGTATCGCCCACGGTGGTGATGTAGTCCCCCACGGCGATGCCTGCTTCCTGTGCAGGAGAGCCATCGTAAACACGGGTCACCTTAGCGTAACCGGTCTGGTCGATGCCAAGCTCCACGCCGATGCCCAAAATCTTGCCGCTCTGGATGTTCATCAGCTCGGTGTAGGCGTTGGCAGTGTAGTAGCGGGCGTACTTGTCGCCCGTGCCCAGCAGATAACCGGCGGTCAGGCGGTCGTACAGAGTAGTTTCGTCGATGGTATAGTAATCGTTGCTGCGGACGTAGCGGTCCACCTCAGCGATCTTGTTGTACATACTTTCCTTTTCTTTTACGCTGTTGACCGTGCTGTCGAACAGACGCATGGCGATGAGCATCGTGATGGAAAAGGTCACGGTCATGGCAAGGATCACGATAGTGACCGCCATACCCAAAGAAATTTTACGGTTCATGGTTTTTTCCTC
>ERZ857969.5137-NODE-5137-length-10542-cov-3.943835_pt1 | contig 10542 bp, 1 predicted proteins | sample MGYA00519864_ERZ857969 | MGnify/ENA primary metagenome ERZ857969 (study PRJEB31778, sample SAMEA3449382) | human gut metagenome | biome: human gut; feature: human-associated habitat; material: faeces | place: United Kingdom | collected 2010/2012 ... | reverse complement strand
ATTCTTTTAAATTATTTGCTTCTATCTTTTCGTTTTCACTTACCACCTCCTGTTTACTAGTGTCTAATAACTCTTCTTCTTGATATATGTGGTAATCGTCTTTTTCTGCATTATATATACTTATATATCTTGTCTCTTTTAAAGAGTTATTAGCTTTGTCATTCTCGCCATTCTTAATATCTTCTATTTTATTCGTATTATTACTTTGTTCTTTTAATGCATCTTCTACTGGCATTTCTTCTATTTTATTTTGTAGTATTTTGCTTTCTTTATATTTATTTGTTATTTCTTGTAATTCACCAGAATTCAAATTTCCTAACTCTGAAATTTTTTCTTTCATATAATTAAATAAGCTTATCTTATTTGAGTTCTCTTCTGTTGAAGATATTATTTCTCCTGTTTGGTAATTAAATTTTACTTTATTACCATTTTTGTATATTACCTCTACTTGATACAGATTCTCTTTCTTATTACTACTTTCATTATTGGTTCTAGTATACTCCAAGTTATTTCCAATACTTTTGATACCATTATTTACAAAGTTTTCCGGATATTCTATTGGTTCTTTTAGATCATACAATTTTTCATCTTCACCTAGAACAGTTTCATACTCTTTTCCATTATAAGAATCTATGATAAAATTATTTTCTACAAGATTAATCTTCTTTCTATCAACATCAATCATAACTGGTAATGCATACAACGTTCCATCTTTTATATACAATCTTATATCTCCTCGTATTACCTTACTTCCATCTTCAGACTCTATTTCTGAATATGTATTATATGTTTTAATTTTTTTGTTTTGATATTCAAAAATTTGCTCTAAATTTTCTTGTCTATCTTCTAGATTAATCCCATTAAGATTATCTTCTACATTTTTCAATATATTTTCTTCATCTTTAGGTAATCGTATTCCTTCTTGATTTGGTAATATTACGTTACCATTCTTTATCAATGGATATCTTCCCTCTTTTAAACTCGCATAATCAAAACTGCTTCCCCATTTCAATTTTTTCGTATATGTCATTTGATCTTTTAAATCTTCTTCTTTTAAATAGTTTGTCTCTTTTATATAATTTTCATTTTCTCTGTTTGGATTCTCTTCATTTATATTAGAATATTTATAATAATAAGTGTCTTTTATTTTTCCATTTTCTTCCGGATTACTGCCTATTCCTAAAGATATTGTACTTTTATCTTTGCTTATTAAGTTTGCTTCTATATACATTGTTCTATAATAATCTGCTATAGCTGTGTCATATAATTCTGTTTCAATTTTTCCTATAATCCCTCCTACATTAGTTTTACTTTTAATAGTTCCTTCGGCATAATACGTATTATATATTTGGCTTGTAGCTAAATTATTGTTACTACCGTTTTCTAAATATCCTAATATTCCTCCTGCTGTATGCTCTGTTGCAATTACATTAGCATTAGAATATGAATTATTCATATTTCCAATTACTGCATGGCCGGATATTCCTCCTACATTAGAATAACCTTCTACATTACTATTTAAAACATAGCATCTAGAGCTACCCATTCCTAATCCTATTAAACCTCCAACATCTTTTCCAACAGAAGTTATATTACAATTTAATATATTACATTTATTTATGCCTTGGCTTGAAATTCCAGCTATTCCTCCTATCTCTGCTCCCTCTGTAGAAACTCCCCTAATGTTGGAATCTATAACTGTACTATTTTCTATGGTTCCATTATTACTTCCAAATAAACCTCCTACTGTACGATTACCTTCTATAGTAGAATATTCTACTTTTAAATTTTCTATCACAAAAAAACCTTCGTAACCAACTGCTCCTCCAATATTTTGATTCCCTTTTATGTTACAATTATTTATATAAGAATTTTTAGTTATAATTCCACTACCAATTAATCCACCAATATTTATATTCCCTTCTATATTTGAATTACTAATTTTTGCGTTTTCAAAAATTATAATTTCATCTGTTATTGATTTTCCTATAATTCCACCTACATTATCTCCACTTGCTTTTATATTTATATTGTTAGCTATTATATTTTTTGCGTCTCCAGATAAAGTTTGTCCAAACAAACCTCCTATTTTCCCTTTTCCATTTTCTATATTAATATTTTCTAAATTGATGCTTTCTACTTTTTTTCCTGTATTATATGCTATTGCCCCCATAATATTACCTTTTCCCACTAATATTATATTTTTAAATTCTACATTATTAATTACGTCCGAATTTTTAGCAATAACACCTAGCATATTAACATTATCTGGAAAGGTAAGAGTTATATTTTCAAAAATTATATTTTCTATGCCATATTTGCATTCCTTTATTAAACCTAAATAAGAATTTTTTTCTTTAAAATCTATATTTACATTTTTTATTTTATGTTTACTTCCTTCTGTATCTAGTTTTCCAATTTTCAAATTAGAATTTATATTTGTTTTCCCCATAAAATCTAAGTCTGTTAATAACCTGTAATTTTCGTAGCTGTTTTTTTCTATATTTTGCCAATCTTCATACTTATTTATTTCTTTAAAAAATTCTTCTTGTATTAAATAATATATTGGTTGGTTCTTCTCTGCACTATTCTCCAAATATTTTATATTTGTTATTTGATAAGAACTATAATATTTAGTTGGTTTAGCAATTAAATTTATATATGTCACACCACTTTGAGTTCTGTTCTCTACTATTTTTAATTCCATATTTTCTATTTCTATTTGGCTTATTTCTAAATAATCTGGGTTATTTATACTTAATCTTATATTTAAAGTATTAGAATCTGTTTTTAATGTATTTACTTCTTTTAAGCTTACGTTTTCTTCCTTTAATAAAATATCTACTTGGTTCGGTAATAATTCTGTTTTTTCTATATTTTTTAATTTAGGTAATTTATTGTTTAAATCTTTATATGAATAATTATCATCCCATTTTAATATTTTTAAATATGTTTCTTCCATTTCTAATTGGTTAAAACTTAACTTCTTTATATTACTATTTTTAATTCCATTTATTGAACAATTTTCTGCTATGAAATTGCTTGTTTCTATTTCTTCATTTCCTAAAATATATCCAATATATTTCGTATCTTTTTTATTTATAATATTTCCTTTATATAAATTGCAGTTATAATTTGTTGACCCTACTTTAGAAAGTCCAGCTATTCCACCTACAAAGTCTCCATCTGCTATTATATTTACATTAATTAAACTTTTTTCTAAATTAGCATAAGCATGACCGAAAGCTCCTCCTACATAATCAGATTGGGATATTATTTTTCCATTTACTATTATATTTTTTTGTACACAATTATTATTGCCATTATTTCCCATTCCAATTATTCCACCAACATAGCTTTCTATATTATCTTTACAATCTATTAATAAATTTTCCAATACTAAATTATTTATATCTGCAGATCCCTCACCTATAACTCCGCCCAATTTTAAATATTGTTTGTTATTAGCTGTTATTTTTACATCACTTATAGTTATATTTTCTAATTTTCCTCTTAATGAATTGGCAATAATGCTACCTACTCTTTTATTTGCATTATTATCCGTTTTAGCTGTATATCCTTCTATATTTATATTTTTCATACTATATAAACTCCCCCATCCACATATTCCAACATCTAGGTCATTTTCAGAAGAATCTATATTAAAATTTTTTATATTTAAATTTTCTATTTTCGTATTTCTATTTAAATTTGTAAATAAAGGATACTTGGTATAAAAATTCTTTATAGTATAGCCATTTCCTTCTAGCTCACTTTGTAACTCTATACCAATATATCTTGACGGATTTGCATTTACAAAGTCTAAGTCATTCATTAATTTATAGTTTTGCTTAGCATTTTTTTTCATTTGGTACCAATCATCTATTGTATATATTTCGTTATAGAAATTTATATCTATATTTTGCTCCCCTTGTTCATATTTTTTTGTATATTCTACATTATGTACTCCTTTTGTTGTTAAGCTTATAATTGAATATCGTGATATACATTGTATAGGATTTGTTAATTCTACAATTACCTCGCTTTTTCCATCTTTATAGTTTTGTGAAACTATTTTAGTTGTTAAGTATTTCACTTCGATTTTTTCTATCGTTTCTCCTGCCGGGTTATATATATTTATTTTTACTGTTGCTCTTTTATTTTCTTGCTCCAAAATTTCTGTAGATAATATATCTGGTAAATCTGCATCTGTAATTTTAGGAAGATCTATATAATCTTGTCTTGGCATACATTCATTTAATTTTAATTGTGGATAATATCCTAATTGTATTAATTCTTTTATTATAAACATATTATTACTGTTTAATACTTTGTTTTGAAAATCTTCATCCCAAAGTAGTTTATTAGTAATTTTTTTATCTGTTGTATCTTTAAAAGTTTTATCATTAATATAATAGCTATTTTTCACACGTCCACCATTGTCGTCAAAAACATTAGCATTATTTTTTATACAATATGAATTTCCTATCCCTACTGTATATACATTTTCTACAAATCCACTTATATTATCTTTTACTAATAAAGTTATTCTTTTTTCTTCATTTGGTTCTTCAGAATTCATTATTACTAAAGAATATACATTTCTTATATCTCCTCTATTGCCTATTGCTAATATAGAATTTTGCTTTGTTATATTAGCTAATTTTATCTCTTTTCCATATATATATCCATTTTCTATTATTCCCAAATTATTCTCAATACAAGATGCACTATACTCTGTAAACAAAGTTTCTTTTATATTTACAATAAACCCATTTATTGTACCATAATTAACCTTTCCTATAAAATAATAATTTCTAAATACATTACTTGCTATAGCTTCTTCTATGTTTACAATAATATTAGATATATTTCCATAATTTTTATAAAATATATTGCCTCCTGAAGAATATAAATCATTTGTAGCATATGTTTTTAACAACATATTCTCTATATTTCCATCTTCTCCTATATTATTAAATAATTCTGCATTGCCACCTCCAAATATTTTTCTATAAACTGTATGACCATTAAAATTTATATGACCTTGAAAATCTCCCCCCACTTTAACTTGATTATTACTTTTTTCGTTTCTAAAATCTAAATCCTCTAAAATTATATAATTTCCTTCTGGTTGTATCATTTTATATTCTTCTACATTACTTATTCCTATTATTTCTCCTTCTTTTGTATTAAATTCAGCTGTAGACAAAATATAATCTCTTTCTCTTATTTTTATTATTAGCTCTATTTTATAATTTTCATTTTCTTGTATTTTTATATTTTTTATTCCATTTATTATCTTATTTTCTTCTGGTATATCATTATATTTTGTATTTTCTATTTCTCTTTCATCTTCATATAATTTTATATAATATTCATTGCTTACAATTTCGTTTCTTTTGTCTTCTAAATTAAATATTACATTACCTTGCATTACATATTTGTATTTTTCATATTCTGTCTTTTTGTTACCCAATTCTATCTGTAAGTCTTGTATATCTACATATATTTTTTTATCATAATTAATACTATCTCTTAATATATATATACCTACATATCCAGTATTATTTACTATTAGAGTTTGTTCATAATTGATATATTCTTCAGTATTCCAGTTCTTTATATCTGTAACATTAGCTCCTTCATTAACACTGTTATTAATACCAATCCTTCTTACTCCTTCATCTGCTTTTACCTTAAATGATATTGTAATTTCTTCACCTATATATTCTTTTAAATTATAGCAATACGCTCTTGCAACATTAGTATTACTTGGAGCTTCTAATTTTAATATATTTGTTTCCCTATTATATATTTTTCCATATGTCTTACTTTCCCCTACAATCTTACTATACCACTTTACTTTAGATTCTACATCTACTAAGTTTTTTCCAGTTGTTTTCCTTAACATACTTTTTAGCCCTATAATTCCACTTATTCCTGGCTCTGTTACTATTTCTAGCTCATATATTAAGTAATTTACTTTGTATGTTTCATCTGTGCTTCCTTCATTATATTGGTCTGCATAAAATTTTAATGTATATGTTTTGTTTTCCTCTAGTTTGTTATATGTTTTTCTTATATATTCTTTATTTGTTTCTACTTCTGTTAGCTCTATTAAATTTCCTTTTTCATCTCTTAATTCCATTCTTATTTTATTATTTAATATTGCATTATCTTTGTCTTCTATTCGTACATCAAAATCTATCATTTCTCCTGTTACAAATTTATTTTGCATTTCTACTTTTGCTGTACTTCTTAGTGTTGTAAATTCTTTATAATTATATGTTACTGGTATCTCTTCTGGTTTATTTCCTTGTTTTACTTTACTTGTTATGCGTATTTCGTATTTTGTATTAGATTTTAGTGTTTCATAATTTATTTCTTTTGCTTCTCCTTGTTGTAGTTTTTCTATTTCTTCTCCTATTAATGTATCTGTTTTTGCCACTTCTCCATCTTTTTCTACTATTTCTATTTTTATTTCATTTAATATTTGTATTAACCTTTTATCTGTTCTTTCTTCATCTATTTTATATGTTAGTTTTACCTTCGTTGTACTTATGTTTTTAGCTTCTACTTGCATTTCTACAGAACCTAATGTCGATAATGGTTTTGTTGCAAATACTAATTTTCCTATTTCATTATTTTTTCTATTTCCCTTTTCATCATCCAAGTTATAATCTGCATATATTTTTATTTCGTAATATTGGTTAGAATCTAAATCATTTAAATATATCTTTTTTTCATTCTTTGCTAATTTTTCTTCTTTTGCTATTGTTCCATTTGCTCTTGTTACTATATATTTATAGTTTTCTAAATCTACACTGTCTTTATTGTTTAGTTTTAAATCTAAAGTTACACTTACAATGTCCTGCTCTTTTACTGTTATTCTTGCTGTTGGCTCTTGTTTTGATGTTCTCGTTGTTCCTTTGTTATTTTCTACTTTTAGCTCTACTTCATTTTTATCAAAAAATTTTATTTCATAGTCTATTTTGCTTTTTGATGGCAATCCTTCTGATGTCTCTACTGTTATTTCTTTTCCTTGCAATAACATATTGGCTTTATCATTTTTTAGTGTCGTTTTTATTCCATTTGCTACTATTACTACTTTATTTATTCCTTTTAATGCTTCTTCTTGTAAGCTTGATGTTATTTTTACATTCTTTATTTGAATCTTATTATTATATATTTCTCCATTTTCTTTGCTTAATTCTATTACACCTAGAGCTTCATATCCTTTTGTAGTTATTTTTCCTTGGTAAAATGTATTTTCTATTTTTTTATTTTCTTCGTTTTTGTATATGTATTTTCCTATTATTTCGTATTCTGTTTTTGGCTCTAAACCTGCAACTATTATGTCTCCAGAATTTGTATATGTTCTTCTTAAATATATCTTCCCTTTCTTATATATTTCGAATGTTGGTGCTTCTACTATTCTTCCTGCTGGATCTTTTATATGTAAATTACTTTTTGCTGTATATACTTCTGCTTTAAAGTCTTCTACTGTTACTTCTGGTTTTATGTATTCTGTATTTTGGTTTGTTTGTTCGTTACTTTCTGCCTGTTCTTCTTGTAATTCATTTTCTGTTTCGTTTTCCTGTGTTGTAGGCTTTTCCTCTTTTGGCTCATTATTGTTTGTTGAATCTTCCTTTTGTATTTCTTCTTTTTCTACATCGTTTTTTATTATTTCTAAACGTGTTAATAACTCTTCATAACTATATTTGTTGCTTACGTTTTGTTCATTTTGAATATTTTGCGCATTTGTATCTAAATCGTTATTTTCAATATTTTTTATTATTACTTGTGAATTGTAATCTATATCCTTTATTTCACCAAATACTAAAATATCATTTTTTACTTTATAGTATTTTATTGCATTCTTTTCAAGAGCTATTAAGCTATTTACTGGCAATAAATATTCATTTGCTGTTGTGTTTATTTTTATTTCTTTTAAATTTATATATATTTCTTCACTAGTTTTCGCAAATATATATTCTTTTCCATCTGTTCTTTCTAAGTTATTTCCATTATATACTTTTCCGTTTGTTATGCTTATATTTGGGTATCCTGCTACTTTTTCAAAATTCTTACTTATTAATGTTATATCTTGGTTTAAGTTATATATTGTATTTTTGTTATTTATGTATATTGGATAATTTAAATTTATTTCTGTTTTTTCTTTATTTCCTACAAAATATGTACCTAGCTTTTTAAATATCATCCCTTGTTCTTCTATTTTTGCTAAGTCTATATTTTTATCCTTTTCAGATTGGGCAGTTCCAAGCAAATTTTCTGTTATATTCTTTCCTCTTATTGCATAACCCTCATATTTAAAATTCATTATTGGACTATATCTTAAAAATATATAGTATGTTATCCATATAATGAAAAGCACCACTAATAAACCTATGGCGAAGTACATAGGTTTACTAATGGTCATATTCTCTTTTTTTCTAAAGACAAATTTGGCCATTTTCTTTTTCCTCCTGCTATTTGTTTTTTAACAATAACAGATAGAGTAGTAGTGTGTGTGTCTACCACTCTGTACTATTATTAAATTAAGTGTGTGTTGTGTGTGTAGTTCTTTTTTTCGAACCATTTATTATATATTAAATTTTATAATTAATTTTGTAAAGCTTGCTAAAATAAAAAAAAAGGCTGTACATTCTACGCACAGTCTTCTTATACTTTATTGTTTACATTTTTATAACATTTTATTTTTCTATTTCTTTTTTAGTCTTTCTTTTATTTTTTCTATTTCTTCTAAAGTTAAATTTGTTACTTCTTCTATTATCACTTCATCCATTTCCTTTTGTAGCATTTTTATTGCGACATTTTCTGCTTTTGACTTTTCACCAATCTCTCTTCCTATTTTTTCTCCTTCTTTTTTTCCTTTTTCAAGTCCGTCAACTTTAATTTTTATATTGCCTTTTGCCTTTTTAATAATTGCTGCCGATAAGATATTACCGTCTGCATCTTTTACTTCTACGGTAGCGTCTTTGTAGTAAGCTGCTGATTTTGTATGCAGTATTATAACATTTTTCTTTGTCATGCTGACTTTTTCAACACTGCTGGCAGTTTTCATTCCCTTGGCTGTGAATATCTTGGATACAGTAGCTGCTTTGTCGGAATTATAGTTTGCAATTCCTTCGATTGTCAAGTTATAGTTCTGGCCTTTTATTAAACCTTTTACGGAAACTGTCAGTTTACGACGACTTTTAGCGGAAATACCGCATTCAATTTCCTTGCCGGAATTGTCTGTGATGACAGCATTCAACGTCTCTGTATAGGCAACGTTCTGACCGAAAGATATATTTAATTTTCCGGATGCCGTACAGGTGATTTTAGCAATATTAACCTCAGTTGTTGCTGTAGTTTCAGTAGATTTGGTATGAGCCTTATTTTCGGCTTTTGGTTTTGCCATAGAAACGCTGCTCATACTAAGTACCATCGCCAATGTAAGTGTTCCGATTATTATTTTTCTGAATTTTTTGTTCATAAGAATACCTCCTGATTTTGATTTTAAATTGTCATATTGATTACGGTCTCCTCTGTTTACATGCATGTTTTGAATTCAGATTGTTGATTTTGTAATCATATAAGGATAATGCATGAAAAGTCTGTTTTATTGCATGATATAAAAATTTTTTATTATGGATTTAACCTTATAATATAATTCAATAAGTTACACAAAATTATAGGCCTGGTCTTTTGCACCAATCTGACACCAATTACACATAATAGAACAGTATAATTTAAGATAATATAGTAAATATAAAAATAAGGAAAGTATTGAAAACACTGTACTTTCAATACTTTCCTTACGTTGTGATATCTTGTTTTAACTATTTTGCGTAATCAGTTACTCTTGACTCCCTTATGATATTAACCTTAATCTGCCCCGGATACTGCAATTCGCTTTCAATCTGCTTCGCCATATCTCTTGCAAGAAGTACCATATCATCATCACTTATCTTCTCAGGAATAACCATTACACGTACTTCACGGCCAGCCTGTATAGCAAATGATCTTTCAACTCCCTTAAAGCTGCCGGCTATGTCTTCAAGCTGCTTTAATCTCGTTGTATATGTTTCAAGTGTCTCTCGTCTTGCCCCAGGTCTTGCGGCTGATATAGCGTCAGCTGCCTGAACAATGCATGCAATAAGGCTCTCAGGTTCTACATCACCATGATGCGCCTCAACTGCATTAATAACAAGTGCGGATTCCTTATATTTCTTACAGAGATCCACACCAATCTGGATATGAGAACCTTCCACCTCATGATCAATGGATTTACCAATATCATGAAGAAGTCCGGCACGTTTGGCCATACGCACATCCACACCGATCTCTCCTGCGAGAAGTCCGGAAAGCTGTGCAACCTCAATGGAATGTCTTAAAGCATTCTGTCCATAACTGGAACGGAATTTCATACGTCCAAGAAGTTTCAGAAGTTCCGGATGGATTCCATGAACACCCACATCCATGGCTGCTGTCTCACCGTCTTCACGGATCTGTGTTTCCACTTCTTTCTGGGCT
>ERZ857969.5132-NODE-5132-length-10550-cov-4.902334_pt1 | contig 10550 bp, 4 predicted proteins | sample MGYA00519864_ERZ857969 | MGnify/ENA primary metagenome ERZ857969 (study PRJEB31778, sample SAMEA3449382) | human gut metagenome | biome: human gut; feature: human-associated habitat; material: faeces | place: United Kingdom | collected 2010/2012 ... | reverse complement strand
TAACCTCCTGTGCGTCCATGTATGTGTCATTTACACTTAAAATTATGCACTCCAGTGTGCCGACTTTGACCAGTCGATATTGCGGAGTTCCTGTCCGACTTTGTTTCCCTCTACGGCGAAAAGCGGTGGGGCGTGTCCATGTACGACAGCCAAAAGTGGTCTTTCACTCCCTCCGCCATTCCAGCACCACCTATAAGCTGAAGCTGAACCACGGCGACCTGAAGGCCACTCAGGGCGATACTGGACACGCTCAGATCGACATGATCACCAGCGTGTATGCCCACATTCTGGACGAGGATCGGAAGATCAACGCCCAGAAGTTTGAGAGCGCCTTCTATGCCAATCCTGATCTGCGTTCGGTTTGTCCCCCGGAAGAACCAAAGGAATCGGCTCCCGCCACATTGGATTTGGAGGCCCTGGTGGAACAGCTTCGCAAGTCGCCGGAACTGGCCAACACACTGGCTGCATTGCTGGTGTCGGCCCCATCCGAAAAATAGGGCGGGAAAATCGTATTAGCAAATCGGCGTTTTTTATTAGCAAGGCCGGAAAAATAGTTCGAAGCCAATTAGCAGGCATACAGCGGAAAATGTATAAAATCGTTCCGGCGGAGCGGCAAGAATGCTCCGAAGAAACGATAACAAAAAACCGCTGTAAACCATCGAAAAACGGCTTACAGCGGTCATTTTTGGCACCCCCGGCCAGACTCTAACTGGCGGCCTACCGCTTAGGAGGCGGTCGCTCTATACAACTGAGCTACGGAGGCGTGTGCAACTGGTATTGTACCGTAGGCGGCGGCATTTGTCAACGGCGCCGCGGCGAAAAAGTTGACGAAAGGGCTTGCAATCGGTCCTTTGCAGGCATATAATACAAAGGTTAGTGAATTTACCCGAGAGAAAGGGGTTTTTACCTTTGCAGAACGAAAAACTGAGAAACGTGGCCATTATCGCCCACGTCGACCACGGCAAGACCACACTGGTGGACCAGATGCTCAAGCAGGGCGGCGTGTACCGCGAGAACCAGGAGACGGTGGAGCGGGTCATGGACTCCAACGATCTGGAGCGCGAGCGGGGCATCACCATCCTGGCCAAGAACACCGCCATCCAGTACGGCGACACCAAGATCAACATTGTGGACACCCCGGGCCATGCCGACTTCGGCGGCGAGGTGGAGCGCATCCTGAAGATGGTCAACGGCGTGATCCTGCTGGTGGACGCCGCCGAGGGCCCCATGCCCCAGACCCGCTTTGTGCTCAGCCGCGCCCTGGAGCTGGGTCACCGGGTCATCGTGGTGGTCAACAAGATCGACCGCCCGGACCAGCGCATTCACGAGGTCATCGACGAGGTGCTGGAGCTGCTGCTGGACCTGGACGCCACCCCGGAGCAGCTGGATTCCCCCATGCTGTTCTGCTCCGCCCGCAACGGTACCGCCAGCTATTCCCCCGACGTGGTGGGCACGGACCTGAAGCCGCTGTTCGATACCATTCTGGACTATATCCCCGCGCCGGAGGCCGACCTGGACCAGCCCTTCCAGATGCTGGTGTCCGCCATCGACTATAACGAGTTCGTGGGCCGCATCGCCATCGGTCGGGTGGAGCGCGGCGTCCTGAAGCAGAATCAGGAGATCGCCGTGTGCAACTATCACGACCCCGACGCCCCGGCCAAGAAGGCCAAGGCCGTGTCCATGTACGAGTTCCAGGGCCTGGGCAAGCAGCCCATCACCGAGGCCACCGCCGGCAACATCATCGCCATGTCCGGCATCGGCGACATCACCATCGGCGACACCATCTGCGCCCCCGACTGCGTGGAGCCCCTGCCCTTTGTGAAAATTTCCGCCCCCACCATGGAGATGACCTTCTCCGTCAACGACTCTCCCTTCGCCGGCCGCGAGGGCAAGTTCGTCACCTCCCGCCAGCTGCGGGACCGCCTGTTCCGGGAAACGCTGAAGGACGTGTCCCTGCGGGTCACGGAGCTTGAGGGCGCCACCGATGCCTTCAATGTGGCAGGCCGCGGCGAAATGAGCTTGTCCATCCTCATCGAGACCATGCGCCGCGAGGGCTACGAGTTCCAGGTGTCTCCCCCCCGGGTCCTGTACCGCACCATCGACGGCAAGAAGTGCGAGCCCATTGAGCGTCTGGTGGCCGACGTGCCCAGCGAATGCGTGGGCGCGGTCATCGAGAAGCTGGGCTCCCGCAAGGGCGACCTGATCGAGATGACCCCTGTGGGCAGCCGCATGAAGCTGGAGTTCCTGATCCCCGCCCGGGGCCTGTTCGGCTACCGCAACGAGTTCCTGACGGACACCCGGGGCGAGGGCATCATGGCCTCTGTGTTCGACAGCTACGCCCCCTATAAGGGCGACCTGAACCGCCGCAGCACCGGCTCCCTGGTGTCCTTTGAAACCGGCGAGTCCGTCAGCTACGGGCTGTTCAACGCCCAGGAGCGCGGCGCTCTGTTCATTGGTCCCGGCGTCAAGGTGTACGAGGGCATGATCGTGGGCGTGTCTCCCAAGCAGGAGGACATCACCGTCAACGTCTGCAAAAAGAAGCAGATGACCAATATGCGGGCCGCCGGCTCCGACGAGGCCCTGCGCCTGGTGCCTCCCCGGAAGCTGAGCCTGGAGCAGTGCCTGGAGTTCCTGGCCGACGACGAGCTGCTGGAGGTCACCCCCGAGAACCTGCGCATGCGCAAGACCATCCTCAATCACGAAAAGCGCATGAAGGCCACCCACGGCGGCAAGAAAAAGTAAATCATTGATGAAAAGAAACGGCGTCCGCCTTTGACCAAGGCGGACGCCGTGAGACTGTCAATAAATAGGATTGCCTCTGCCTTCGGAAAGGAAGATAGTTACGAAAGAAACCCATCAGGGGTGTCTTTCGTTTTCAATCATCGCATTTTCAGAACTTTCATGAAAGTTTTGAAAATGCTTTTTCAGCTTGTCAAAAAGGATTTTTGACAAGCTGACGGCGTCCGCCTTTGACCAAGGCGGACGCCGTTTTTGCCCTTTTTTGACAGGCAAAGGGGGTCCCGCCATCCGGCGGGACCCCTTTTTGTTCGGCGCTTACCTGAGCGATCAGGCTTTCTCAGCTGTTGCGCTTTTTGCGGGACACGATGACCAGCACCACAGCCAGAGCGGCAGCGCACACCAGGACGATGATCCACATGGTGGTGTTGCTCTCGTCGCCGGTCTTGACGCCGGGCTGGGTGGGCTGATAGCCGGGATCGGCTGCGCCGCAGTCGGTGCACTTGCCATCCTTGTAGTGATGGCCGGTGGCGTCGATGACCATGGTCTCCACCTCACCGCAGCCGGTGCAGGTGCGGGTCTTTTCGCCGGGCTCGGTGCAGGTGGGCTGGGTGGTGACGATCCACTCGCCGAAGGTATGCTCATGGGCGGTGCAGACCACGTCGTTGCGGTCGCGGACGCGGATGCGGGGAGCCATGGGGGTGCCGTCGGCCAGGACGAAGGTGTTGTCATAGGAGGCCAGGCCCGTGGCAGAGATCTGGCAGCCCACGGACAGGTTCGCCACATCGTAGGAGGTGGTGATATAGCCGTCGATGAACACGCGGGCAATCTTGCCCTCGCTGTCGCGGACCAGGATGGTCTGGACCAGGCCGTCGGCCATCTCATAGCCGGTGACGTAGCCGTTCAGGGTCACCAGCTGGCCCAGGACGGAGCCGTCGTTGATCTGGGTGGAGGTGACGGCTCTGGGAGTGACGGGAGTGGTCTCACCGATCTTCTCAATGGAGGAAACCTGCAGCTCGTTCTCGCCCTGATAGGTCTCCGTCACACCGGTGACGCGGACCACGTCGCCGATCTTGAAGTCGCCGGCCACGGGGAAGCAGTTGATGCCGCCGGTCTCATCCTGAACATAGATGCAGTCGAAGAAGGCGGTGGCCTTGTCATAACCGGAGGCGTTGGAGGTCACGACACCCTCAATGGTGTACTTGTGACCGGCCTCGGTCTGAGCCTGGACCGTGGCAATGTCGGTGATCTTCACGGGGTTGATGCGGCCCAGCAGGTTCTCGCAGATCTTGTAGTTGGAGTAGTTCTTCTCGGAGCCGTTGTCACTGATGGTGGCCTGGACCTCGAAGTTGGACATGAAGGCCGCGCCGGACACGATGATCAGACCCTTGCCCTCCAGCTGCTCGCTGGCCATGGCCAGCAGACGGCTGTCGTTTTCGGCATAGGCGTACTTGGGCACGTTGGCGCCGCCCAGGCCGTCCTTATCCACGTCCACGGAATAGGTGGTGGGATGGGTGTACACCACCGGAGTCACCGTAGCGGGCAGGGCAGAGGTGGGGTTGCCATCGGCGTCCACGGCATACACGGAGGCGCCGCCATAGTGGCTGAATACCTCGGTGTACAGGCGGTCATAGGGGTGAGCGGGGTCCACCTCCACGCCGTCGGTCAGGAAGCTCTGACCGTAGGTGTTGAAGTACAGACGCCACTTGTCCACGCCGTCGGCTGCGCTGCGGACATCGTCATAGGTGGCGTCGTCCGCAATACGCAGGCTGGAGCCCAGGGCCTGGAGCACCTCGTTCTGGGTGGCGGCCATGTGCTTGATGGCGGGATTGCTCTGGATCACGTCATAGTTCTCGTAGTTGTCGCTCCAGCCGGCCAGGATCACGGTGCCGCCGCCGGCGTTGAAGGCGGTAATGGCCGCCAGCTCCGCGGCGCTGTAGGTCCGGGGATCGGTCTGGGCGTCCGCCAGGCGGCGGGAGGGGGCGGTGAGGATCAGGGCCTTGAACTTGGGATTGGAGCAGGCGGCGATCAGATCGTCGCTGGTCTTCAGCTCCACGGTGCGGACGTTGTACTTGCCCGCCAGGTTGCCGAAGTTGCCCATGGAATCCTTGTAGTTACCGGCCACATACTCGTTGTAGTGGGAGGCGTCGATGCCGATATACACCAGGTCGTCGGCATTCAGCACGTCCAGGGTAATGTCCTTGGTGAACACATACTCCTTGCCGTCCTGCTCCAGCACCACGGTGGCGGTGACCTTATAGACCCGGGCGGTATCGAAGGAGATATCATAGCTCAGGTCCAGGGTGCCGCTGGCGGGAACGGTGCCCGCGTCGGTGGCGGAGGTCAGCACCTGGCTGCCCACGGCATAGGTGATGGACTTGATCCTGGCGTCGGTGCTCTCGCTGTTGAACAGGGTGGTGGTAACGGTCATCTTCTCGCCGGTGACGGGAGTGGAGGTGCCGCAGGTCACATCGGAGATGCCCAGCTTCAAGGTCTCGCCCACCCACACGGGAGCGGTGACCGCCAGGTCGCCGTCACCCTGGGTGACGCGGATGTAGTAGTAGCTGTAGTCGGGGTCCAGGGTCACAGACAGGTCGCCGGTGGCCAGGACAGCGGGATCATCCCAGGTATAGGCGGTCTTGCCGGAGTTGACAATGACCTCCACCTTGGAGATGGAATCGCTGGCGTCGGGGTCGTTGACGGTAACATGGATGTCCAGCTTCTCAGGGACCTCGGTGAGGCTGCTGCCCAGGAGCATGCCGTTGACGGTGTAGCCGATCTCCAGGTTCTTGTCCTCGGTGGCGTACATACGCATGGCGCGCAGCGCGTCGTAGATGCCCTCCTCGGAGAAGTCGTCGGTGAGGATCACGTCGCGGGCGTCGTTGGCGTTGCCCCAGCGGCCCTTGTGGTTATCCTGGTTGTTGGTGGGAGCCAGGTGCCAGCCCTTATCCAGCGCCATGGTGTAGTACTCATAGCTGGGATAATAGCCGCCGGCGCCGATCTGGCCCTCGCCGTTGCCGGCCTCCACCATGTACATGCGGCTGTCGATGACGGGATCCCAGAAGGCGAAGTCACCGAAGGTGCCGAAGGTGTTGCCGGGGTGGTTGAACTGGCTGAGGCTGTCTGCACCCTCCTGCTGGCTCAGCAGGGCATAGTAGGCGCGCATACCGGCATAGTCGGTCTTGTTGTTCAGGGTGGTGTTGTTGCGGGAGACGATACCGGGGGTATTGAAGGTGTTGATGTGGCCGGGACCGCCGGACCAGGTCATCTCGAAGCCGGCCAGAGCCACCAGGGAGCCGGCGTTGGCCTCGTTGAAGGCGGCCACGGCGGAACGGTAGCTGTTCCAGGTCTCCTGGCTGTAGGGGGTGGCCAGACTCATGTCATACAGAGCGCCCTCGGGGTTGGCCGCGCCGCTCTTGTCGAAGTAGTTGGAGTGGTCGGTGAAGGCCACAAACTGCACGTTGGCGCTGTCGGGCAGGTTCTTCACATAGCTCAGAGCGGACTCCAGAGAGCCTGCGCCGTCGGAATACTGGGTGTGGCTGTGCAGCTGACCGAAGTACAGCTGATACCGGGACTCACCCACGGTGAAGAACCAGCTGAAGGAAGCGGACTTGCCGTCGGCGCGGGTGACGGTGACGGTAACATTGGTGCGGCCGTCGGTCATGTCGGCGGCGGGGGTGTAGGTGGCCTTGCCGCCGGCACAGACGGCGTTGACCTTCTCCCCGTTGACGGTCATTTCCACGGTGGGATTCTCACCGGCGTTGATGAGCTCAGCGGAGATGACAGGCCGCTTGTCGCTGCCGGTCTGGCTGCCCTTGAGCGGCGTCACGGCGCCGATGGAGGGCTCGTCCACCACGGTGACCACCAGACTGCCGCTGTAGCTGACGCCGGAGACATTGGTCACGCGGACGGTGAAGGTCACCTGATCGGACCCGGCCAGCATGGCGGCAGGCACATTGGCGGTGTAATTGCTGCCGTCGGCGGTGTAATCGGTGATGACACCGGCAGACCTGCCGTCCACCAGGATCTCCAGCTTCTGGACCGCCTTCGCATCGTCCACGGTAAAGGTCAGGGTGTAATCCTGGCCCCCCTTCACGGAGTCGGCGGAGGTGAACTTCACGGCGGGATCATTGACGATGCCGCCGTCCAGCTTCACGCTGTCGGCTACGCCATAGAAGAAGAAGGAGTAGATGGTGTAGTCCGTGACGTTGTACATGCTATAGGTCTTATAGCTGTCGCTATAATACTCCAGGAACTGGCTGTACATGCCGTTGAACTTGGCGGTGCGGCTCTCCAGCTGATAGCCGCCCACGCCGCCGGAGCAGGGCTCCACGGTCCAGTCGGCGTCGTCGCTGGCGGTGAGGGAATAGAAGGCGTTGTTGCCGGTGCCGTTGGAGCACAGGTAGCCGTAGGTTTCGTTGCGGAAGCGGTAATACTCGCCGCTGCGCTCCACGGTGAACACCACGCCGCCGTTTTCGGGGATGGCCTTGCCGTCCGTGATCTGGGCGGAGACGTTGTTGACGGCGGGGCTGTCGGTGTTGTCATTCTGCCCGGCCAGGACGCCCTGGGCATTCTGGTTGAACAGCACCACCTGCGCGCCCTCCTGGGGCAGACTGCCGGCGGGCTGGTCCGTCTCGTCGCCTACCAGATAGAGCTGCTGGGCAAACAGAGCCTCGTTGCTGCCGATGGTGCCGAAGGCACTCCAGTTGTTCTTCTCGGCATACCACTCCAGATAGCTGCTGCGGCCCACGTTCTTAATATAGTAACAGTCCTCGGTGGCAGCCTGCTCCAGTGTCCAGGCGGTGTGGGCCTTGTCCAGGGGAGTGCTGGAGTATTTTTCGTCCATGGACAGCTTCTTGCCGTCGGCGGTGGAGAAGGTATAGCTGCCATCGTCGTTGACGCCCACGGTCCAGATGTCCGCCTCGGCAAAGCCGGCCAGCTTGCCGCCGGTGAGGGTCACGTCGGTGCCCTTGTTATAGAAGCCGGTGTACTCGCTGGACAGGGCCTTGAGGTTTGCGGGGTTGTAGATGACCACCTGGTCGCCGTTCTTCAGAGGAGCGGTGGGATCCTCCGGCTGGCCCGGCTCCGGGGACTCGGCCACCACCAGATAAAGCTGCTGGGCGAACAGGGGCTCGTTGCTGCCGATGGTTCCGTAGGAGCTCCAGTTGTTCTTCTCGGCATACCACTCCAGATAGCTGCCGCGGCCCACGTTCTTGATGTAGAAGCAGTCCGCCGTGGCGGCAGCGCTGAGCTCCCAATCCACATTGGCCTTGTCCAGGGGGGTGCTGCTGTAGCTGGTGTCCATGGACAGCTTCTTGCCCTCGGCGGTGGAGAAGGTATAGGCGCCGCTCTCGGTGCGGTTCACGGTCCACAGCTCTGCATCCGTGTAGCCGGTGAGCTTGCCACCGGTCAGCTCCACATCCACGCCTGTGTTATAGAAGCCGTTGTACACGGAGGACAGAGCCTTTTTGTTGGCGGGGTTGAACACCACCACCTTGTCGCCGTTCTGCAGGGTGGTCAGATCGGTGACGATGCCGCTTTCCCGGGCGGGAACGGTGCTGAGCTTATACAGGGCCACGGGCTGCTGATTCTCGCTCTTATAATAGCGGAACCGGGTGCCGTTGGTGGCGGCTGCGTTATACTGCAGCGTGGTGTTGTTGCTGGCGATCTTCACATTACCATCAGCGAAGGTGATGGTGTTGAGCTCCGGAGTGGAGCCGGTGATGATCTTGTTCTTGCCGGACTTGCCGGAAATGTACTTTCCGCTGGCGGACTGTACGGACCAGCCGCCGGTCATGGGCGCGATGGTGAACGCGTATTTGGCGTAATCACCAACGATCTTGCCGTCGGTGATGGTCACGTCCACCTTGTTGCCCTCCTTGTCCAGGGCGGACAGGGAGCCGTCCATGATCAGGCTGCCCTTTTCATAGACGATCAGGTATTGACCGGACCAGTCCTCCTGTGCCTCGGTGACCTTTTCCCAGGTCCCGGACGCAGGCTCTGCCGCGAATACCGACACCGGCAGCAGGGAAACCAGCATGACCAGTGACAGCAGCGCAGACAGAAGTCTGGTGCGAACAGGTGTTTTCATCAGGCTATTACCTCCTTTAATTTCCCCCGGAGCTTCCCGCCCCACAGGTATTTTCATTGTAACATACGCTTCTATCAGTTTCCAGCTTTATTTGCAGATTTGACACAAATTTTGCTAATATGTGCACAAGGCATGGATGATTGCACAAAGCCCTGCTTGACAAGGGAGGCGCAACTTGCTATGCTGGTGTCACCAATTGCCGAAAGGACCGGTATATATGAAGAAAAAAACGAAGGGGCCCGGCCCTGCCGCCTGGCTGCGGGAGAATAAATGGACGTGCATCGTGCTGGCGGCGGCGCTGGCGGTGCTGCTGGCGGCACGGCTGCTGGCGGCTCCCGTGCCGGTGCAGTCCGACGAGCCAGAGAACCGCGCGGATTACGAAAGCGCCTCCGTGGACCAGATCCTCTCCGATTCCACGGAGAAGGACCCTGCCTCCGACAACGGTTATCGCGGCGAGCAGCTGCTGCTGGTCACCGTCCGCTCCGGCGACTATAAGGGCCAGCAGATGCAGGTATATAACTATGTGGGGCCCCTGTATGGCGGGCCGCTGAAGGTCGGGGACCGGGCCACCGTCCTGATCTCCACCTATTCCGACGGCACCGTCAATGCCACGGTGTATGAATTCGACCGTCTGCTGCCCCTTTGCATCGTGCTGGTGCTGTTCATCGCGGCAGCGGTGGCCGTGGGCGGCCGGACGGGGGTCAAATCCCTGGTGGCCCTGGCGGTGACGCTGGTGTGCCTGTTCGGCGTGCTGCTGCCGTCCCTGATGAAGGGTGCCAACACGCTGCTGATGACGTTTATCGTCTGTGCCTATGTGGCGGTGGTAAGCCTGACCATCGTAGGCGGCGTCCGGAAAAAGACCGTGTGCGCCATGCTGGGCGCAGTGGCGGGCACCGCCCTGGCTCTGCTGTTCGGCCTGCTGGCCCAGGGACTGACCCGCATCGACGGCCTGCGCATCGACGACGTGGAGCCACTGCTGCAGCTGCGGCAGACCGGCACGCCCATCGGTCTGCGGGGCCTGCTGGTGGGCGGCATCGTCATCAGCGCCCTGGGCGCGGTGATGGACGTGACCATGGGCATTGCCTCCTCCCTGTCGGAGGTCCACGCCGCCAATCCGGAGCTGTCCCGGCGGGAGCTGTTCCGCTCCGGCATGAACATCGGCCGGGACATGGTGGGCACCATGACCAACACCCTGATCCTGGCGTTTCTGGGCAGCGGCTTTACCCTGATCCTGTACCTGTATTCTCTGGGACTGTCCCCCCGGCAGCTGCTGAGCTCGGCCTATGTATCCCTGGAGGTGGTCAGCGGCGTAGCCAGCAGCGTGGGCGTGATCCTGTCCATCCCGCTGACGGCGCTGATCACGGCAGAGGTCTTTACCCGGGAGAAGAAATCCGGAAAGAGCGCATAAGCATAGAAGGGTTCCCGCCCCCGACAGGCGGCGGACGGACAAAATTTAAGTTAAATTACAGCTTCGGGGCGTATACTTACCGTATACGCCCCGGGATGCGTTGGGGGAAAACGAAGGGAGGTGCCCGGTGAAGGCGCTGGTAAAGGAATTGCTGCACCTGACGGAGGTGCGGCAGCTGACAGAGGATGTACGCGGCGGCGTTTCGCCGGTGCTGGTCACCGGCGTGGGACCGGTCCACCGGGCCCAGGTGGAGGCGGCCCTGCACCGGGACAGCGGACGGCCCCTGTGGGTGCTGTGTGCCGACGAACGGGAGGC
>ERZ857969.5125-NODE-5125-length-10559-cov-2.735910_pt1 | contig 10559 bp, 15 predicted proteins | sample MGYA00519864_ERZ857969 | MGnify/ENA primary metagenome ERZ857969 (study PRJEB31778, sample SAMEA3449382) | human gut metagenome | biome: human gut; feature: human-associated habitat; material: faeces | place: United Kingdom | collected 2010/2012 ... | reverse complement strand
ATTTGCTATTGGTGTAAAAGCAGTGATTTTAGTTCTCAGCGTTTTAGGACTAGCTAGTATGTGGCTTGCAGTGTTTGCTGATACAGGGGAAACTTTATTAACAATTTTAAATACTCTTAGAATTATAAAGAAGTTTAAATAATGTGATTAAAGGCACTTGAAAAATGGTGCTTTTTTTGATAAGATTGTGTTGTAATTTATTGAAAGGAGAAACTTTTATGCAAGATTTCTATGTAGAAAAAAGAACTGAGAATGGAATTGAAGATGGATATGTTGCAGTTTCAGTTAGTCAAATAAATTTACTTGCTCAATTTGCAGTAACTTTAAATGTTCCTGAAAATATATTGGCTGAAACAGAAATAGGAATGTATATGGCAAATCTTAGCGAATTTTATTTAAAAAATGATAATGAATTAAAGGACTGCTATGATAAAATAAAAAACGATACATTTGGTAGCCAATTCTTATATGTTAATATAAAGTTGGCATTAATTCAAAAGTTAGTTAAAGATACAGGATTAAATGACAAATTATCTTCATTATATAATAAAACTCTTGTTGATTATAAAAATCAACTTGAATTTAATAATTATGTTTATAAAGAGCAATTATTAAAAGGTATGGCAATGTAGACTTGAAAAACACATGAAAAAATGATAGAATTATAGATAGAATAAGAAGGTGTGTTAATGAAAGAAAAAACTAAGAAAAAAGTTTTGAAAGTGTCTTTAATGGTAGTTTTGTTAATTGTGTTTGTTTATGTAACATTTAAAACTACATTAGTTGTGATAAGTAATAAATATTTAACCGATATAGGTGACTATAGTACAAATGATAAGTATACTTTTACATATACTGAGCCAGATGAAAAACTTACTTTTAAAAATATAACTATTAGAAATGATTTTAAAGATTATAATGTGTTCAATTCAAGTAATGGAGTAATTTATAACTTAAAGAATGAAGAAACTAAGAGCATGTTTTATATAACTATTGAAGATGGTAAAATATTAAAGAATACTAAGATTAAGTCTTATTTAAAAATAATATTAATAGTTTATATGAAGCAGAGAGATTTCTTTATAAGAATAGAAATGCTAAAAACAGTATATTTACTTCAGTGAGTGATATTATTGCTAAGCAAGAATTAGTAAATTTAGTTAAACTTTATACAACAAAAACGCCTTATATAATAGAAGTAAATGATAATTCATACATTTATAAATTAGGAGATGACATCTATAATTATATGGTGTTTACTGGTGGAAAAATCTATACATTTAGTTTTAATAATAAGAATATTGATAATTTAACTTATGTAAAGGATATAATAAAAACTATTAAAATATATGAATAAACTCTAAAACGGAGTTTTCTTTTTTTGTGTGTTATGGTAAAATAATAAGTATGAAAAAAGTAATGATGTTTATAATTTGTTTGTTTTTGTGTGGTTGTAGTAGTGCGAGTTCTAGTAGAAAAGTGTATAACGAGTATGTTGATACTTTAAAGGGTGTTAAAGAAGAGAAAATGTGCTCAGGTATAGAAGTAACATTTAAGGTTGATGAAATAACAGAAGACTATATTAATTATTATGCTCTTATAAATAGAAACGGGAATGTTATGAAGAATATACAAGCACTACTGATTCATGATAAAGAAACAATTAATTCTTTTCCATCAATTGGGATATATGATGAAGATGTATCACTAATTAATGAAGAAGATAAGCTTGGTGTAAAGTTGAGTGGATATTTGGAAGTGAATGAGAATACTATATTTAAGCTACTTTTAAAGTATGTAGATAAAGATAATGTAAAGAAAGAATGTTATTATATTTACAATTATCAACATAATTAGACATTAAAAAGTGTTAAATTGAATTTGGTGGAATATATGAGAGTAAAAGTATTTGACGAAGGACATGAAAGAGACTTAGAAAATAAAGTAAATTTGTTTTTAACAACTATACAAAGTAAGAATATTGTTGACATTAAGTTTTCAGTTTCAAATAGTATTTTTGGAAGTGAACAGATATATTGTTTTAGTTGTATGATAATATATGAGGAGTAAATATGAAGAAAAATAGTTTTGTAGAAGGAACATTCATTGCAACATTTGCAATAATAATAGTTAAGGTATTAGGTGTATTGTATGTAATACCGTTTTATAGAATAATTGGAGAAAAAGGGAAGAAGGAATTCCATGGGGAATTGAATAGCAGGGGGATATAATGTGTATAATTTGTTTTTGAATATAAGTACTGCTGGTATTCCTGTTGCAATTAGTAAGATTATAGCTGAATATAATACTTTGGAAATGTATGAAGCTAAAGAAAGAAGTTATAAAGTAGGAAGAAATATTATTTTTATGTTGTCTATTCTTGCTTTCTTTGTGCTATTTGTCTTTGCACCTGAAGTTGCTCGTTTGATATTGGGAGAGATTAAAGGAGGAAATACACTAAATGATGTTGCATTTGTAATTAGAAGTGTATCGTTTTGTTTACTTATTATACCTTTTTTATCTGTATCAAAGGGGTATTTACAAGGTCACAACTATATTACTCCATCAAGTGTAAGCCAAGTAATTGAACAAGTTGTTAGAATAGCTGTTATATTGTTTGGTTCATATATTGTGATAAATGTGCTAAATAAAAGTGTAACTTTAGGTGTTGGAGTAAGTGTATTTGGAGCGTTTGTCGGTGGACTTGTAGCATATATTTATATAAAGTGTAAGATTAATAAAAATAAAGATGCGTTTATTAAGAGTGATAAAAGAGATAATGTTACAAATAAGGAAATTGTTAAAAAGATAATAAGTTATGCTCTTCCACTAATAGTGGTTAGTATAGCAACTGATATATATAGTTTAACTGATATGACTTTAGTAGTAAGAACAAGTTATAAATTAGGGTATTCAGCATTAGATGCCGAGACAATTGCAAGTATAATAAGTACATGGGCTCCTAAAATATGTATGATAATAAATGCTGTTGCAATGGGTATGAGTATGAGTTTAATTCCTCATATGGTAAGTAGTTTTGCAAAAAAAGACTTAGTTACTTCAAACCATAGATTTAATGAAGCAATTAGAATAATTGTGTTTTCAACTTTGCCACTTGCAGTGGGGTTGTCATTTTTAAGTGAAGGAGTGTATTCCTTATTCTATAAAGAAAATTTATATGGTACTTTAATTCTTAGATATACAGCAATTAGTAGTTTCTTTGCTAGCATATATATGATTATAAGTGTATCACTTCAAAGTTTGAATAAGTTTAAGATAGTTTATGTTAGTAGTGGAATAGGGTTTTTACTTAATGCGCTGTTAGATATTCCTTTTATGTATTTATTTCATACACTAGGACTAGAAGCTTTTTACGGGGCAATTCTTGCGACTATTGTGGGTTATATATTTAGTTATATTTATAGTTTGTTTAAGTTAAAGAAAGAACTAAACTTTAATTATAAAAGTATATTAAAAACTATAAAAGACTCTTTAATACCTACACTAGCAATGATACTTGTGTTATTAGTGTTAAAACTATTTATCAAAATACCTACAAGTGGTATAATGTTAGTGCTTACTCTTATGTTATATGTTATTTTTGGTGGACTTACTTATGTATTTGTGTCATATAAAACCGGATTACTTGAAAGGACGCTAGGAAGAGAATATATAAATAAGATAATCGGTAAATTAAGGAGGAATAAGTAATGTTAAAATTAAGTCACGTCACAAAATATTATGGAGACTTTTTGGCAGTAGATGATTTATCTTTTGAAGTAAAAGATGGAGAGATATTTGGTTTACTTGGTGTTAATGGAGCGGGTAAAACTACTACTTTTAGAATGATTACAGGTTTACTTGATAAGACAAGCGGAAGTATTACTTTTAATGGTAAAAAAATAGATTATTCTGTTACTGATAAACTAGGTTTTCTTACTGAAGAAAGAAGTTTACTTACTAAGTTAACAGTACTAGAACAAGCTAAATTCTATGGTGGATTAAAAGGGATGAGTGACAAAGATATTGAAAGTAGATTAGACTACTTACTTGAAAAATTAGAGATAACTGAGTATAAAAATAAGAAGATAAAAGAGTTAAGTAAGGGTAACTCACAAAAAGTACAGTTTATTATGAGTATAATAAATAGTCCTAAACTTCTTATATTAGATGAACCTTTTAGTGGATTAGATCCGATTAATATTGAGTTATTTAAAAAGTTGATACTTGAACTTAAAAGTGAGGGGACAAGCATAATATTCTCTTCACATAGAATGGAGCATGTAGAGTATTTCTGTGAAAGTCTGGTAATTCTTGTGCATGGTAAAACTGTTTTAAAGGGAAATTTAAAACAAATAAAGGAAGACTATCAAAAGAAGAATATTATGATAGAAGCAGACGCTGATATGGAAGACTTAAAAAATATTAAAGGTGTAGAAAAGGTAGATAAAATAGGTAATACTTTTGTAGTTAGTATAAGTGATAAGAGTTACGTACAAAAGGTGTTTAACTATGTGAAGAAGCTAAAGAACGTTACAAAGTTTGTAGTGGAAGAACCTACACTTAATGAAATATTTATTGATAAAGTAGGAGGTACTTATGAGAAGTAAATTATCTCTTTTAGTTAAAGATGGATTAAATAAAAAAATTAATACTAAATGGTTTAAAGTTATCAACATAATTTTATTAGTTGTTGTTGTAGCTTTGTTTAATATTGATAGTATCATTAAATTTTTTGGAGGAGACTTTGATGAGGAGACTACTATTTATGTTTATGATAATACTTTAAAATATTATGATGCGTTAAAGACAGTGTATGACAGTACTAAGGTGCAGTTAACTAGTGAAAGTGCAGAGATTAAAAAAGGTGAAGGAAACTACAAAGATGAAGTAGAGAAGATTAAGAAAAACAAGAAAGGTGATATAATTGTTGTTATAAATGATTTACATAATGTTGAAGTTATTTCTTTTGATTATGTAGATGCACTTACTATACAAGTTTTGAATGCAAGTATAGAAAAGGTTAAAACAAGTATAGCTCTAAGTGATAGTAATATTACACCTGAAGAGTTAGCTAAAATATATGAGCCAGTTAATATCAAAAGAACTTATTTAAATGAAGAACTAGATGAAAACTACGAATTAGTTAATACTATAGGAAATTTAGCAATTCCAGTGTTTATAATGCCTTTCTTCTTCTTAATTCTTATGGTAACTCAAATGATCGGGGCTGAGATAAATGAAGAAAAGACAAGTAAAAGTATGGAGATTATTGTTACTAGTGTAAGTCCTAAAATACATTTTATGTCTAAAATGATAACATCTAACCTTTATGCAATTATTCAGTGTGTGTTGTTTGTTATTTATTTTGGTATAGGTGTTTTAGTAAGAAGAATAGTAACAGGTACTTCTTTAACAGGAAGTTTAGGAGAGAGTACTACTAAACTATTAAATGCTTTTGTTGAAAGTGGGATGCTTAGTAATATACTTAAATGTTTACCATTTATAATTATAATGATATTACTTAGTTTCTTTGCATATTCACTACTTGCTGGAATACTTGCATCTATGACAACAAGTCAAGAAGACTTTCAACAACTTCAAACACCAATGATGATGCTTATAATGGCAGGGTACTTCTTAGCAATAATGGCGAGCACTTATGAAAAGAGTACATTTATTATAGTAATAAGTATGATACCATTTATATCTTGTATATTAAGTCCTGTGTTATTGTTCTTAGGACAAATTACAATAGTACACGTTCTTATTTCAGTAGGGCTATTACTTCTTGTGATATATTTACTTTTAAAGTATGGCTTAAGAATTTATAAAGCAGGAATATTAAATTATAGTTCAAGTAATTTGTGGAAGAAAATGTTAGAGAGTGTAAAAGTAAAAGATTAAAATTTAGTCTTTTCTGTTAGCGTGGTGGAATGGTAGACACGCACGCTTGAGGGGCGTGTGAACATAGTTCGTGAGAGTTCAAGTCTCTTCGCTAACACCATTAAAGAATCTGGTTGAACTTTGGTTCAATTAACTAATAAATATCAATTCTAGAAATGGAATTGATTTTTTGTTGTGTGAAAGAAGGGGATGATTTTGAAAGATAATACGTAAAATTTGTTTCAAACATCAAAAACTATGATATAATATATAATTAATGAAGGAGGTTTATTATGTTTGGAAAGAAAAAACAAAATAAGAAAAAAGAGTCACTAAATTTTAAAAGCGATAATTATAAAATGAATGATAATTATGTGACTAATAATTTAGTAGTTGCTAATTTAGAATATATATCAAGTGAACCAACACCATACGGACCAATGGTTAAACAAACAAAACAAAAATATATATTTGAATTATTAAATGAAAATGGAAAAATCAGATATAGAGAAATATTTACTGGATTTGTAGCCGATGCTGAGGAAAGTCATTATTTTGATTTACCATATGTTGTAAATATTGTCTCTTTGAAAGAAGAAGTTCCAGATGTTGCTGATAATATTCCAAAATATGGATTATTATTGGTATTAAATGAGGTTAATACTAAAAAAAGATTAAAAACTCTAAAAAAATAATTATAATTAATAGTGGCAATAAATATTGCTACTTTTATTTTATATATAGAGTTGGTATTTATTAGTTGTTCTTTATAGATATAAGTGTTCAAAATAGGCTTTTGTATCGCATCAAATTAATAAATGCAATATTAAAAAAATTTTATTTGTTTTAAAGATAGGTTTATTAAATAAAAGTGGTAAAAGTGGCAAAAATATTCAATGGATTATATAAAAAAACTACTTTTAAAGTAAGTTAAAGTAGTTTTTTTCTTATTTAATAACTTCTTTTAATTAAAGATAATTTTTCACATTCTTTTATATCATTTGTAGAATAAATTTGAGAATATTCAAACTTATCTTGTTTATTTAATTCTAAAAGTTCTTTTAACATTTTTAATTTGATAATTAATATTTGCTTTCTTTTCAAATGAGTTAATTGTTGTCTTTGTAATTGTAATTCTTCTTTAAGTTTATCTAGTTCACTTTCAATTGATTTTATTTCTTTTTGTTTTTTCTTGTGATATTCATATGATTTAAGTTCTATTGGTAATACAGTTGGTAAACTAATGCCCATACTAAATAATGTTGTAGTTAATGCTAAATTGATATCATATTGATAGAATGTTGAAGTTACTAAAAATGGATTACTTTGAGTAAGACATGCAATGATAATAGGTGTAATGACTATAGATGTAGTAATTACAGCATAAACATTGTATGGAATATATTTTTTTCTGAAATTTTTGTATTCCTCTTTTTTCTTGGTTAACTCTTCAATTCTAATTCTAAGAGTAGAAATCATATTTTCCTTAGCAGAAAATTCATTCATATTTTTAAGAATCTTAAATTCATCATTATCTAAATTCATAATAACCTTCCTGTGAGTTAATTATAACATGTTTTTCAAAAAATTGTCATTATGTATTTCAGTTAGGAATAATTTATTGCTTATCTTGTTATAGTTTGTTAAAATGTATTTAGTATTTTATGTTATAGTGAGGTTTTATTATGAAGAAAAATAGTGTTTTTATATGTGTGGTTTTAATATTTTTATGTATTCCAGTTGTAGTAAATGCACATCCTGGAAGAACTGACGCGAATGGGTGTCATTACTGCAGAACTAACTGTGCAAAATGGGGTTTAAGTAATGGGGAATATCATTGTCATAATAATTCTAGTAGTAATACCGAAACTATAGTCAAACAAAAAAGTAGTGATAACTCAATAAAGTCTATAATAATAGATGGTGAAAAAATAACTATAAGTGAAAGTATGATATATCAAACTACCAAAGATAAACTAGACATTATAGTAATACCAAATAGTGAATATGCTGAACATGAAATTGATAATACAAGTTTGAGTGTTGGAGAAAACAATATCACTATAAAAGTTACTGCAGAGAATGGTAGCGTTAAAAAATATAATTTAAAAGTCATTAGAGAAGAACTAAGTAACAATACTAATGTAAGTATAAAGGTTGATAATGAAGTAATAGATTTTAATGTAGATAAGCCAAATATAACAGTTAGTTCTGAAACTGAAAATTTAGATTACTCATATATACTTGAAGATAAAAACTCTACATTAAAAGTAACAGGGGACAAAAATTTAAAAACTGGAGAAAATATAGTAACTTTTACAGTTACTTCACAATATAATACACAAAAAGATTATGTTTTAATAGTGAATAAATCTGAAAATATTGGTGCTGTGGTTTTTACAATTGCAGTTTTGTCTTTAGCAGGTGTTGCAGGCTATAAATATCAAAAGAAAAAGAAGCAAATTAGTAATGCTTCTAACTATTAAACAACCTGTCTTGCATATTATCAGAATTGTCTAAGTACATTTTGTATAGTTTATAGATTTCTGCAACTTTGTAACTAATTTCTTTAAAATTATCATTTAAATCTAAAATTTTACCATTTCTATAACTTATTAAAATGGGCGAGTGAGTTGATATAATAAACTGACTTCCTTTTTTTACAAGGCAATCTATTAAACATAATAATGAAAGTTGTCTTTGAGCTGATAAGGCGGCTTCTGGTTCGTCTAAGATATATAAGCCATTCTCAGTAAATCTGTTTTGTACAAGTTTTTAGAAAAGCTTCTCCATGTGAGCATTCATGCAAGTTTCCACCATACGACTTAAATAAACTATAAAAGTTATCTTCTTTGACAAGTCTTTCAATTTCAGTAGAAAAATTATAAAAACTTTCGGTTCTTAAAAAGAATTTAGTCCTAGTTTTGTTATCAATTTTAATTTTTAAGTAATCTCTCAAGTTAGAAGCAGTGTCATTTGTTTCATACATAAAGTTTTCAGTACCACCTTCTTTAGGTAGTCCTAAGTTTACAGCAATTACTTTAATAAATGCTGATTTACGAACACCATTTTCTCCAACAAAAAATCTAATTGTAGAATTAATTATAAGTTTTTCAAAATCTTTAGCTACTGGCATATTAAAAGGATGTTTTTTATAATTATCAATTTTGTCTCTATCTAAAATTATTTCACTAATCATAAGTTTATTATTTATAAGTATTCACCCTTAAAAATCAAAATAGCACGAAAAATATAAAAAATCTATATAAATAGTTTAAAATGTGTTATACTTTTGTAAGAGGTATAAAAATGAAAATAAGTGAACCAAAAATTAAAAATTGTGAATTATCTTCTTTTAGTGATTGCATTAAAAATGAGAAATTTAATAAAGTAAAAATTGGGGAAAATAGTAGTATAGTACTTGATTTAACTGATTATACATTTGATGAGTGTGTCTTTGAAAATATAGATTTTTCTAATATAGAAATAAGTGATATATCTTTGATGGATGTAAGGTTTACCAACTGCGATTTATCTAATAAGAGGTTTAATGATACGTTTTTAACAAGAGTTATATTTGAAAATTGTAAATTAACAGGTCTTACTTTTATTGACTCACATTTAAAAGATATCAAAGTCATTTCTTCGGTCGGTTTATATTTGAATGTTGCGGGAACAAATATAAATAATATTGAAATAGAAGATAGTGACTTAACTGAGGCTATATTTAATATGAGTACTTTAAATAATGTTGTTTTAAATAATGTTAATCTAACTAAATCTGTGTTTTTAGGGTGTAATTTAAAGGACGCTAACTTTAGCACGTCTATAATTAACGGGATTAGTTTTGATGTCAAAAGTTTAAATGGAATAATAATAAACAGAATGGATGCTGGAAATATTGTGTCAATGTTTAATGTGAAAGTGAGGGACTAAAGTGACTAAAGAGGAAGTGTATAATTTTATAAAGAGCAAGAATATATGGTATGAGATTACTGAACATAAAAGAGTGTTTACTATGAATGAGTTAGATGATGTTATTTTGCCGTATCCAGAAGCTGATGCGAAAAACTTATTTATTAAGGATGATAAGAAAAGAAACTATTATTTAATTACGGTAAGTGGTAAAAAGAAAGTAGATTTAAGTGTTTTTAGAGAAAAATATAATACTAGAAGACTTAGTTTTGCAAGTGAAAATGATTTAATGGAAATATTAAAATTAACCCCTGGAAGTGTAACACCTTTAGGATTATTAAATGATAAAGAGAATCTAGTTAAATTTTATTTAGATAGTTATTTTATAAATAAGTGTGATAAAATCGGAATGCACCCATGTGACAACTCTGCAACTTTATGGCTTAAGACTAGTGATTTAATTAGTATTTTAAAAGAGAATGGGACTATAGTAAATATAGTGGATTTGTAACTCAACTCAAAGTTTAGAAAACTAAACTAATGCTTTATAGAAATTTTTATAAAAATATATTATTATTATACTATAAGGAGGAAAGATTATGAAAAAGAAAGTATGTTATGTATTAAGTTTATTAATTTGTTTGGTATTGGGAGGTATATCTAGTTATTTTATTTTTAACAATAGTAAAAGCCCATTAAAAGAATTACCACTTCCAGAAGTTACTGGTGGAGAAAGAGGGACTCTCGGAATAGACAAA
>ERZ857969.5119-NODE-5119-length-10572-cov-3.570410_pt1 | contig 10572 bp, 8 predicted proteins | sample MGYA00519864_ERZ857969 | MGnify/ENA primary metagenome ERZ857969 (study PRJEB31778, sample SAMEA3449382) | human gut metagenome | biome: human gut; feature: human-associated habitat; material: faeces | place: United Kingdom | collected 2010/2012 ... | reverse complement strand
CGCTCGCGGCGAGAATGTCGCCGGCCTCAACGCCAACACCGACGGCGCCTATGCCATCGGCTCCAACCGCAACACCGAGATCCACACCTTCCAGATCCGTCAGGGCATGGACCCCGAGATCGCGACCATTCAGTGGGAGATGCTCTCCAACGCCGAATTCTCCGTCGCCATCCCCTTCTACTCCGCACTGCTCACCGAGGTCAGCCCCTACTTCAGCGATCAGGATGTCTCCTTCGATCACTGCGAAGAGGAAGACGTCGTGAACAACGAGGAGCCCAAGAACTCCATCAACTACGTCCTCATGGACATCAACACGCTCGCCTATGAGAACCGCGACCACTGCGCCACCGGCGTCCGCGCCTATCTCGACGCCCTGCAGAAGGAACTCATCGAGCAGAACCTGACCGTCGACGAGGCCATGCAGGCCGAAGAAGGCACCGAGGCCCGTACCGCCCTGGCCAACAAGGCCGGCAAGGCTGCAACCAAGAACACCTATGTTAAGTGCAAGGCCATGCTCGAGGAGATGCGCGACTACCTCAAGGAGGGCGATTTCTCCGAGGAGTTCGTCCCGAGCGACTACGATGCCGACAACGACTGCCTGGTCGAATCCATCACCTACGCCGACGAGGCCCTTTCCGATGAGGACGTGGCCGAGCCCGAGGCCGAAGAGGAAGAGGTCGCCGAGGAGAAGTCCGAGGGCAACAACATGGCCGCCATGGCCGTTGGCGCCGTCGTCATCATCGGTGTCTGCGCCTACGTGATCTATCGTCGCAAGAAGGCCTAAGACCCTCATGTCCTAGCTGAGCGGGCGGGGCACATGAGTCACCTCGCCCGCTTAACCCGCCTTTCGACCGGCGGGAAACCCGCCTGAAATCTTTTTAAAAAGATTCCCCCGCACACACTTCGCTGTGCTATAGTGCAGCGCAACAGCAACTAGGTGCGACCGCGCCACGGCATCACGAAAGGAGCCACCAACATGAAGAACACGATGAAGTCTCTCAACAACTGGTGGTGGCGTGATGCGAATACGATCGGTCGACAGTGAGTCCCTCACGCCTGTTTTTGCGCTCTAGGTGATTGGAAGGCCTCCGGTTTCGACCGGGGGCCTTTTTCTATCTCGAGCCCGATCGCATTCGCATCACGCGCCTCCGCTTTTCTCTTGCACTCCCATTCCGAAAGGATTTTCACCATGTCTCAGAACACCACCGCCACCCAGCCCCGCACCGTCCAGACCGCCGACCGTGGCAAACTCGATGTCCGCGCCCTCGTCCTGCTTGCCATCCTGCTCGCCGCCGGCTTCATCCTCAACTTCACCGTCGGCAAGGCCATCTCGGGCATCTCGGGCGGCATGATCAGCCCCGAGTTCATCATCTCGGCCTTCTGCCTCACCATCCTGGTCGTTCGTCCCAACATCGGCCAGGCGCTCGTCATTGGCCTCATCTCGGCTGCCGTGATCCAGATCACCACCACTTCGCCGTTCGTCGATTTTGCCGCCGAGGGCATCGCCGCCATGCTCATGGCCGGCATCGTCAACGCCGCCGGCAAGAACGGTCAGGTCAAGCCCGCCATCGCCATTGTTGCAACCTTCCTGACCACCTTTGTCTCCGGCGTCATCTTCATGATCATCAAGATGGCCATGCTCGGCGTGGTCGGCGAGCTCGCCGCCGCCATGCTGCCCGTCGTCGCCATGACCGCCGTCTTTAACGCCATTCTGGTCGGCGCCCTCTACCTGCCCATTCAGAAGGCCCTGAAGCTCAACTAACCCGCTCGGCTTTACGAGCCACCCCATCTTGGCGTTCATTCGTCGCTCGCGTACCCAAGTACGCTTCGCTCCTCTTTCGCGCCAACCTGAGGCCCCTCGTAAAGCCGTCTCCGTGCTTCACCACCAAAGACTGTCCCAAACGGCTAACTCTTGGGGACGTTCTTAAACGACTAGTCATTTAAGAACGTCCCCAATGACTATGAAAGGTATCCATGGAAACGATCATCAACGTCGACGATGTCTCGTTCTCCTATGGCACGCAGACCGAGCAGGCGCTCAGCCACATCTCGCTCAGCGTGAACAAGGGAGATTTCATCGGCATCATCGGGCCCTCGGGCGCCGGCAAGTCCACGCTTGCCGCCTGTCTGTCGGGCGCCGTGCCCCACCACCACACCGGCACGTTCTTTGGGTCCGTCATGGTCGACGGCCACGACACCTGCGAAGTCTCGCTCACCGACGTGTCGCAAATCGTCGGCAGTGTGCTGCAGGATATCGACACGCAGATGGTCGCTTCGGTCGTCGAGGACGAGATGCTCTTTGGCCTCGAGAACTTTGGCGTTCCCCACGACCAGATCGAGCAGCGCGTGAGCGAAACGCTCGAGACCGTCGGCATCAGCGACCTGCGCGACCGCGAGATCGCAACCCTCTCGGGCGGACAGAAGCAAAAGGTAGCCATCGCCGCCATCCTCGCCATGCGCCCGCGCGTCTTGGTTCTCGACGAGCCCACCGCGGCACTCGACCCCGCCAGCTCCACGCTGGTTTTCGAGACCCTGCGTGAGGCCAACCGTGCACTAGGCATCACCATCGTCGTCGTTGAGCAAAAGGTCGCCCTGCTCTCGGAGTACTGCAACCGCGTGCTCGTGCTCAACCATGGCGAAATCGCGCTGCAGGGCGAGCCACACGAGGTCTTCGCGCATACCGACGAGCTCCGTGCCATCGGCGTCGACTGCCCTCGCGTCACGCGTATCTTCAATAGCCTCGAGGTCGATGGCCTGGTAAGCGGTACCCCCTGCTTGGATGTCGATGAGGCCGAGCGCCTGATTTCGGGCATCGTCGACCCCGCACACGCGGCCATCGAAGCCCAGGTGCCTGCCGGTTCCCCGCATGCACCGTCGTTGCGCCCTCATGCCAAGGACGCAGAACCCGTACTCAGCTTCGACCATGCTGAGTTTGCCTATCCCAATGGCGGCGCCGCCGTACACGACCTTAGCCTGACGCTCTATCCCGGCGAGCTCGTGGGCATCGTCGGCCAGAACGGTGCCGGCAAGACCACGCTCACCAAGCTGCTCACGGGTCTGCTCAAGCCCGCCTCGGGCAGCGTGCGCGTCACGGGACTGGATACTGCAACCGTCCCCACGAGCCGCATTGCCCGCGAGGTCGCAACCCTCTTCCAAAACCCTGACCGTCAAATCTGCAAGGACACCGTGCTCGACGAGGTCGCCTTTGGCTTGGAGCTTGGCGGCATGGACCGCGCCGAGGCTCTGCGTCGTGCCCAACTCGTCATCGACCGCTTTGGCTTGCCGGCCGATGAGGCGCCTTTCTCACTTTCGCGCGGCCAGCGACAAATGGTGGCACTCGCCTCCGTCGTAGTGGTTGAACCCAAGATCGTGGTGCTCGACGAGCCCACGAGCGGCCTTGATTACCGCGAGTGCATGACCGTCATGGAAACGGTGCGTACCATGGCCGAGCGTGGCTGCGCCGTAATCATGGTCTGCCACGATATGGAAGTCGTCTCGGATTTTGCCGAGCGCATTGTGGTAATGGCCGACGGTCGCATCCTCGACCGCGGCCGCACGCACGAGCTGTTCTCGAACATCGATCTCATGCGGCGTGCCTACGTTGAGCCGCCCCAGGTCATCGAACTCTCGCGCCGTCTGGCATCCAACGTCTCACCCGCCTTTACACAGGTGAGCGAGGTCTCCGATGTCGTTCGAATTACCAAGGAGATGGTCCACCGTGGTTAACGTCATCGACTACATGCCGGGTGACACGCTGCTGCATCGCCTGAACCCCGTCGTCAAACTGGGCCTCGCCGCCGCCATCATCGTCGGCATCTTCTTGTCCGACACCTACGTGGCGCTGCTGGGCTTTTTGGCACTCACCCTTGCGCTGGGTGCCTATGCCGGCGTCGTCGACCGTCTGTTCTCGCTGCTCAAGTTGCTGATTCCGCTCGCGCTTATCATGCTGGTGCTCCAGCTGGCCTTTATGCGCGATGGCAACGTGGTGTGGGGCTTTATCACCGACACGGGCCTCATCACGGGATCGAAGGCCTGTCTGCGCCTACTGGGCGTGGCGTTACCACTCATCCTCATGCTCATGGTGACCAAACTCAACGACCTTGCCAACGCCTGCGTCGAGGTGCTGCACGTGCCGTATCGCTATGCCTTCACCTTTACCACGGCGTTGCGCTTTGTGCCGGTGTTTGGTCAGGAGATGAACGCCATCATGGAGGCGCAGACCGCACGCGGCGTCGAGTACGACACCAAGAACCCCATCAAGAAGCTTAAGCTCATGCTGCCACTGTGCGTGCCACTGCTCATCTCGAGCGTGGGCAAGACCGATGCCACAGCCTTGGCGGCAGAACAGCGCGGCTTCTACCTGCGTACGCGCGCCAGCTCGTACAAGCGCTACCCCATCAAGGGCCTGGACATCGCCGTGCTCATCGTCAGCATCGCCCTCATCGCCATCGGTTTCCTGTTCTAGTTCACCACCGACAGCAACCGCCCAACGCAAAAGGCCTCGGCTCGCACCAAACGAGCCGAGGCCTTTACTGTTTCACCAGATAAAACCTACCAAAATAAACCTGTCTCTTTTTGGCAGGTCGGAAGCTAGAGGCGGTAGGGGGCACCGCTACGGATGATGGATTCGCGCACCAGGACATCCATGGCGTCGAGGGTGATCTCGGGCATCTCTCGGTACTTCTGCAGCACCGAGAGCTCGGTGCAGGCCAGAATGACGCGGTCGCAGCCGCTACGAGCGAACTCCCACATCACGCGGTCGAACTTATCCATATCGGGCTCACGTCCGGCCTTCACATCATCGTAGATAAGCGACATCACATCGTTCTGACGTTTCTCGCTGGGATAGACAACCTCAACACCCGCAGCCTTACATTCGCGGCCGTAGACGCCCGCGCCCACGGTACCGTCGGTGCCCATGATGCCAATCTTGTGCACCGGCTCGGCCGGCATACTCAGGTTGGGGTCGAACTCGCACTCCCCCATCACCGCACCCGCAAGGGCATAACGAACCGACTCACGCGGCATGTGGATAATCGGCACCTTCGTAAACGACTGGATCTGGTCGTAGAAGTAGTGCGACGTGTTGCAGGGAATGGCAATGTGCGCACAGCCCAGCGACTCGAGTGCCTGGGCACACTCTTTCATGGTCGCCAGCAGCTTGGCATGCTCGCCGGTCTTAATGGCCAGCGTGCGGTCGGGCATGGTCGACTTGGAGAGCACCACCATGTCGATATGTTCCTGATCGCAGGCAGCAGCCGTATGACGCACCACCTGGTCGTAGTAATACGACGTGGCCTCGGCGCCCATGCCGCCGATAACTCCCAGCTTTTCCATCGCCGCCTCCTTGGTGACGCTTGCGCAATTGCGCGTATCATACCCGCGCCCGCCCGATGTAAACCGGACGGGCGCCGCACTCATCTACTTGTAATACGTCTTGAACAGCTTAAAGTGGCGCAGCTTGGTGTGCCACATGCGCAGCCAGCGGTTAAAGACAAAGTCGCCCTTCATAAACGAAGGGTCGGCGCCCTTGCCTTCCTTGTCCAGGCGATGCACCTTAGCGCGCAGCTCGGGATCCTTGACGTACTTGTCGACGACGCCCATGGGGACGACCATCCACAGCGCCTCGTCCTGTGCCGTCACAAACTCCGGCTCAAACGGGCGGTTGAACACATACTCGTCCACCACATACTTGGCAACGTTAAAGCCACTGTTAGTGACGTAGTAGTTGCTGCGGCCCTGGCGCGTGTTGAAATCGAAGAACTTAAACGAGCCGTCGCGCTCGTCGTACTTAACGTCAAAGTTGGAATAGCCCACAAAGTGAAGGTCCTCGAGCAGCTTGCGCACGCCGCCCATGAGTTCGTCGTTAGGCTCGGTAATGATACAGGCATGGTTGCCGACACCGTGGGGCTGATGCTCCTCGAGCAGCACATGGCCCAGGCACATCATGCGCACCTTGCCGTTGCGGTCGGAATAGCTGGTGAGCACGCGCATGTACTCGTCGTTGCCGGGCACGCGATCCTGCAAGATCAGATCGTCGGTGTAGCCGCTGGCATACGAATCGCGAATGACCTGTTCCAGCTCGGCGCGGTCGGCAATCTCATAGGCCTTCTTCTGGCCCTCGAACTCATGCTGCCACCACATGATGCCGTCAGAAGGCTTCAGAATCATCGGGTAAGGAAAATCGATCTGGTCGAGCACTTCGGCAGGCGCCTCACCCTGGGCATTGAGCATCGCCTTGGTAAAGGTAAACGTGTGCGGATAGGGCACGCCATGCTTCTCGCACAGCTCGTAGAAGATCTCCTTCTTCTGGCACTGCTCGAGCATGCTGTAGGGCGCGTAGGGAGCGACGATGTTATCCGCCAGCTCATGAGCATCCTTGGCTTGAGCCACGAGAGCGACATAGTTGTCGCCACAGCCCACAAGGACAATCGTCTTGTCGGCATGCGCTTGGGCAATGCCGTTGACGGTTTTGAGCATCACGGGCATAGTGTCGATATCCACGTTGGGCGTGTAGTCGATAATCTGGCTGCGGTACGCGGGACCCGTCTGATACTTGCCAAAGACCAGACTCTTGACCTGGTACTCCTCGTAGAAGGCGCGCGCCACCGAATAGGCGTTGATGTCGCCACCGAGCAGCACGGGAATGAACTCGCGCTCTGTAAATTGCAATGCCATGGAAACTTCCTATCATGAACTGCCCACACAACGGGCGGTCTTTGCGCAACTGATTTATTCTAGCGTGCCAAGCCGCCGGCGCCCAAAGCTCCACCGTATCTATGGCAATTGACGTAATCGTCCAGCACGAAGACGGCGCCCACCGTTGTATGACAATGGGCAATGAACCTACCGTTGTTGTAGGATTCAGCGTATTGACATCCTCGAGCGAAAGGCGCACACGTGCCCCAAGACCATCCGACCGATAATCCCATCCTCAATGCCGCGAGGCGCGAGCTGGCGGAACGTGCGAAAGCGACCGCTCCCCTGTGCACGGCAAACGACGCCTACAACGGACCCGCCCGCATCGTCTCGATCAACACGTCGGCACACAAGGGCACTCGCAAGTCGCCTGTCGCCGATGGACACGACACCGTTATAGAGCAATTTGGCCTCGCCACCGATGCGCACGCCGGGCATTGGCACCGCCAGGTCTCTTTTTTAGCCGCGGAGTCCATCCAGACGGCGCAGGCACGCGGGCTCGACGTACACGAGGGTGACTTTGGAGAGAACTTCACAACCCAGGGCATCAACCTGCTCTCGCTCCCCCTGGGAACGCAGCTCAAGCTTGGAAGCGACGTGCTTGTCGAAATCAGCCAAATCGGCAAGGTCTGCCACACCCGTTGCGCCATCTACTATCTCGCCGGCGACTGTATCTTTCCCCACGAGGGCATTTTTGGCGTGGTCCTAAAGGGCGGAGAGGTCCATACCGGCGACGATATCCAGGTAGTCAAACTCGGCGACGGCTCCTGTTCGTTCACCCCCGCCGAGGCGCTCGAAGAGATTGAGCAGGCTCGTCAGGAGGGCACGCTGTAGTTGTAAAACCCCACGCTGAGATGGCTTTTACAGACCAAAACTCCTCTTAAACAGGGCTCTGTAACGTTAAAGTTGAACTCTATGGTTTCTCAACAATTCATCATAACTGCAGGTCAAAGCCAAAGCCTCAAGTTCAACTTGACCCTTTGGGACCTTTAAGGTTCAAGTTGAGGTCGAAAGCAGTAGTAGAATACCGTTCGAACCATAACCTACGATTGATTGCAGAGGGACTGGATGCAGCATTCGAATCATCGCACCGCAGCGCTCATTGCGTCGAAGCCGGCTCGTATCATCACGAGCGCCGCGCTCGCCGTTGCGCTGACGGCCACGCCGATGCTCTCCCCCGTTGCGGCGTATGCCGCCTCGCAGGCAACGCAGGACCAGCTTTCCGCAGCCCAGCAGAAGATCGAAGCCGCCACGAGCGCCTACAACGACGCCCGCACCAAACTCGATGACCTGCAAAAGCAGATTGACTCCAATGAGGCAAGCATCGAGGAAATCGAGGCTAAGCTTCCCGAGCAGCAGGCCAAGGCAAGCTCCGCCATGCGCGATCTGTACAAGTATCAGAAGGGCACCAATCCCATCGTGAGCTTCCTGGTCAACGCGCAGAGCCTGGGTGAGTTCATCACAACCTGCAAATACACCAACCAGATCACGAGCTCGAGCGTCGACGAGATCGAAGAGCTCAATAACATGCAAACCGAACTCGAGCAGAACAAGGCTGAGCTCCAGCAGGCCAAGTCTCAGCTTGAGGCAGAGCAGAAAAACGCCGAGGATGCGCTGGCGCAGGCCCAGCAGCTCCGCAGCGAGGCGCAGGCAAAAGCCGAGCAGGAAAATGCCGCCGAGCTTGCCAAGCTTGAGGCCGATAAGGCCGCTGCCGCCGAGAAGCTCTCGGGCGAGGGCGTAAGCGGCAGCAATTCCAGCAGCCAGGCCACCAACACCAACACCACCATCGACACCACGGTGAACAACGCCAATACCGGTAGCTCCGATTACGATTCGTTCATTAATGAGTGGACAGGCCGCATCGACAATTATCTCGCCGGCTCCCCCATGGCAGGCCAGGGCTATAACTTTGCCGTCGCCGCTTGGAATACCGGTGTCGACCCCCGTTGGTCCCCCGCCATCGCCTGCATCGAGAGCACCAAGGGTGCTTATTGCGCCAATTCTTACAACGCCTGGGGCTGGAGTGCACGTGGCGGCGGTTGGCGCAGCTTTGGCAGCTGGAGCGAGGGCATCTCCGCTCACGTTGCCTATCTGGGCGCCAACTACGGCTCCACCCTTACCCCGGCAGCGGCCAAAAAGTACTGCCCGCCCACGTGGCAGGACTGGTACAACAAGGTCGCCAATCAAATGAACCGTATTTAAGTGCAACTGCAAAGGGGCCCCAAACGGGGCCCTTTTCGATTATCTAAGAGACGACACCGGTCGCGTTGCCGATAACAACGACGACACACATGACGGCAAACATAAACCCGAGCGCCTTGAACCATAGTTCGACAAAAGCACTCCCCCGATACCGATCGAGCGCGGGAAAACGACGTCGAAGCCTACGCCGGTCGAGCATTCCGAATGTAATGAGCAGCACCAGGCCATCGACCATAAAGAAATACTCAAGTGCCAAAAACCACGTTGGATAGTTTCGGTTTTCGCCCGTCGGCGTAAATACCGCAAAATGGCTGCCCATCAGCAGCAACAATGTTGTCGCATAGACGCATCCATTCCATATGCGCCCCACGGGCTCGGGGATACGCGAGAGCAGACGCGCACATTTGGACGTCACGAGAGAGACGATCGAACGCCGTCTTGCAGAAGACGGAAGCGTGAAGGCAACCGGCTGCTGTACCCGTTGCACCTGTGGCACCGCGGCCCGGGGCACGCTGGCAGCAGAAAAGGTCACGGGCGACGGTGCAGGGAGACATAGCTCATATGCCGCACGCGCAGCATGCCCCAGTGCCTTTGCGCTCGCAAAGCGCTTGGCGGGATCGAGTGCCATCGCCATGCAAATCACATCCGCCAGCGGAACGGGAATGTCATGCGCCTCGCATTGCTCACGTATGTCCCGCCCCGGTTTAGGGTCAGTTCCCGTCAGGCAAAAGAACAGCAGCGCGCCAAGCGCGTAAATATCACTGCGGACGCTCGTCTGCCCAAACCCAAACTGCTCGGGCGGCGCATAGGAACGCGTGCCAAACTTGACGGTGTCGGCATCGGCGCCATCGCGCCAAACGCGCGCGATTCCCAGGTCAATAATCACCAGCGACGAGAAGGTCATGCCGGCATCGGCCGCATACCTCACGCCCGATACGATGATGTTCGAGGGTTTAAGGTCGCGGTGGATTACCGGCACCCCCGGCTCCCCCGCAGCTGCAAAACCAGCATGCAGCTCGCCCACCGCTTCACACAGAACGGGATACAGCCCGCGGGCATAATCGGGCGTCGCCCCCAGGCGTCCCACCAACGCCTCGAGTGTCTCGCCTTCGACATACTCCATCACCACGTCAAGCTCGTCGCCCACACGGCGACAATCGACGATTCGGGGTAAGTGCTCAAAACGACGACCGGCGCGCTGGGCCGCAAACAGGCGCTCATATGCTCCGCCAATCTGCACCGAAGCATCAATGCGCTTGCGGACAAAGGGACCGAGAGACCCGCCGCCAGAGCCCTCAAAATAGACGAGTTCGGTCGTCTCGACATCCGAGCACTTGAGCACGCGCTCCACACGATAGCTGTCATCGCGGTCGAGCGACGCCAAATGCTCGACAAGTGAAGCAGTCAGCTCGTCATCGGAATATGTTGGGCTCTGAGTATCCATGGTGTCCATCATAACGCAGGGTGCGGACACCCCATGGTGTCCGCACCCCGTTCGTTTGCATGGTTGTTCTGGTGACACCGCCGGCTCAGCCATCGGCCACTAACTCACCGTTTCCTCGCCAAAGCGATACAGCTCTTCATTGACCTTTTGGAGGCTACAGCCACGGTCGATGCAAAAGATAAGGCTCTGTTAGACCAGGATTGACATACATGTGTCCCCACGGTGCC
>ERZ857969.5116-NODE-5116-length-10577-cov-3.127447_pt1 | contig 10577 bp, 6 predicted proteins | sample MGYA00519864_ERZ857969 | MGnify/ENA primary metagenome ERZ857969 (study PRJEB31778, sample SAMEA3449382) | human gut metagenome | biome: human gut; feature: human-associated habitat; material: faeces | place: United Kingdom | collected 2010/2012 ... | reverse complement strand
AGCGAAAACGCCAAAGCAGTCAACCGAAGAAGCCAATAGGCAAGCTGGAATCAGGGAAAGCATCACAGAAACCAATATAAGTAGTCTCAGTTATAGATAATGGTGGATTGATTTGACTAGAATTCAATATGATACCATTCGGAGACGAAGTTGAAATAAGCTGATCGAAATTCGATAAATTGCATCGCTGTCATACAAAAGGGAAGAAAATAAGTATGGCAACATGGATTTTTCACGATCAAATCATCTTGAACCGCGATTTCAAATATATTCGAGAGTATGGCATGGATGCGATGCTGGTACTTGGATGATAGTCCCAGTGAATTGAGCATTTGTTGAATATGCATTGTGCGAATTTCGCAAAGCGGCATATAACCTAAAAATTTTTTGATATGATTATTGTAGATGCAGCAATAATTTTGGATTGTCGATGGTTTGACAACGCCGTTTTTATAATTCTGTATCCCAAAAGAATACCATTCGTTTAGCGTTAGGGTGCTTTTGTCTAAATTGCTATTTGGGTTATTAGGATTACATTTTGCTCTGTTATAAAAAGCCTCACTTTCAAGTTTTTGAAAGGTATTATAACAAGATATAAATAAATTTATTCTTTCCGTTTTTTTGCCATAATGGAAATACGAAACAAGTATTCGTGGCAGGAAAGTTCTGAATAATGCATGCATGGCAGGTCTGTCGTATTGTGTATATTTACGGTAAAAATCATCGACATAGACAGGATTAAGAAATATATTTGTGTATATTTAACAAAATCGGCAATAGATTTTTAAAAAACAGGTAAAAATGATTGATTTATTTACCGTATCGTGTTAAAATATGTTTTGTAATTTTTTATGTATATAAATGAAAGGCTATGGTGCGTTTTGACTGAAATATGAGTTTTTGTTTCATGACTCTTTAGCTCAAAACATACGTACAGCATTTCAGTTATGTACGATGACTCAATAATAAAAAGAGGAGGAGAAATAATGAGAAAACAGACAAAAAAAGTTTTGTCATGGGTTCTTGCCGGTGCAATGGCGTTAAGTCTTATTCCTAGCGTCGGCCTTGTTTCTGAAAAAGCAGATGCTGCGGTATCTACTGTGGACAAGGTTGTATTTGATAAGGCAGTAGAATCTAAGTTAGTAGGCGGAGATTCTGGAGAAGCTCGTTTGTTAGTATTTAACAACTGGGGCAAGTATGACCCGAGTGAGCTTGAAGGTATTGATGTAACTATGAAGACAACAGAATTGAAATTCGCAGATGATACAGAAGGACCAGAAGTAACACCTACTCCAGAGCCAACAGACGCTCCTAAGGCTTATGATGAGGCTCTTTGGGCTACAAAGGGTATCCATGCTTACCTCTCATATCAGATGGATTCATGGGATTATCGTAATGGTTACAAGCCAAATGCTGTTGGAAAACAGGATACTTACGATTACATCAAGGCAAGCGGTGACGCTACAAAATTCAAGGCTACTGATGTATTACTTACAAGAGATGGTGAGTATACAGTAGCTATTAGCGGTATCGATTTGTCATCAGCTACGAAGTACAACTTGTTGTCTATCGCAACAGACCTTTCTGCTAAGACAGAAGAAAACCCAGATGGTGCATATGCAGATGTTAAGTTATCTGTTACATCTCTGAAGGTTGATGGTGCTGAAGTTGCTAAAGATCTGAGCCTTGTTCAGAAAGCAGATGAGTTGTATTACTACTATCCACTGATCAACAAGTGGAGTAGTGATGATAAGGGACCTTTGTTTGAAAAGACAGATGCTGAAGATTTGGCAATTCCAGAGAACAGCATTGAGATTACATTTAAGGTTACAGGACTTAAGGCTGCATTGAACGACCTTAAGGAAGGTACTTATAAAGATCCTGAGACAGGTGAGAATGTAAAGAACGATACTATCACAAAGGACGATATTGATGCGTCTGAGGGTGCTCTTCCTACACCGAGTGAACAGCCAACTGTTAAACCAAGTGAGAAGCCAAACGTAACACCGGCTCCTACAAACAGCCCGGCACCTACTAAGGCACCTACTAAGGCACCAAAGGCACCTAAGAAGGGTAATAAGGTTGAGAGCGGCAAGGTTGTTTACAAGGTAACAAAAGCAGCTACAGCTAAGAAAGCTGGTACATTAGCAATCGTTGGTCTTTCTAAGGCAGGCAAGAAGGCATCTAGCCTCTCTGCACCAGCTACAGCTAAGATCAATGGCTACAGCTACAAAGTAACAAGTATTGGCAAGAACGCATTCAAGGGCGCTAATGCTAAGACGATCTCTCTTGGTAAGAACATTAAGTCCATTCCTGCAGGAGCATTTGCTAATTGCAAGAAGTTATCTACTTTGAAGGTAAAAGCTAAATTAACAAAGGTTGCTAAGAAAGCATTCAAGGGATGCAAGAAGACAATCAAGGTTAAGGGCGCTTCTAAGAAAGTAACTAAGGCTAATGTTAAGAAGTTAAAGAAGAGCGGTTACAAGAAATTCAAATAATTAAAGAAATTAACACTAAATTTTGATAATTATTGAGTCATTTAAAATATGGTGAAAACCGGAAAACAGTCGTGTCGAAAGACACGGCTGTTTTTTTATTATCGGAAATACTTTATCGAAAATTGCTGTTGTGTGGAGTAATGCAATCAAGAATTGCTTTAGCAATTCTTGCAAAGCAAAGCGCCGGCTTTGCTTTTTGTTCCTTTATCGGAGATTGCTGTTGTGTGGAGTAATGTTATCAAGAATTGCTTTAGCAATTCTTGTAAAGCAAAGCGCTGGCTTTGCTTTTGTTGAGTGGTTTTAGTTCGTAGAAGTCTGTGCAGCAAGAGGATTCTCTATTTTTGTAGGTAAAACAAGCCTTTTTTTCAAAGGAAAAAGGGCTGGAAATTTTAAAGAAAATCTTGTATAATAGTACATGATTTGGGGGACATCAGCATTTAAGTATGATATCCTGACCAGAATGTTCAAGAACATGTCAATGTTTGACCAAAACATTGCAAAATGAAAAGGAGGAAAATATTCATGAGAAAACAGTCAAAGAGTTTACTCTCTATGATTCTCACAGCAGCTATGGTTGTTTCTTTAGGTGCTGGTGTGACTGGTGAGAAGTCTAAAGCTGCAGATGCAACTAAGATCGCACCAGAATTTACTGCATATCTTGTGCAGAATAACAGTAAGATTTTCAATGGAACAGACAGAGTTGTAAAGGACAGCACAGGTGCTGTTAAGCAGGTTGATGCTGCTTACAAACTTGCAGCAGGCGAGACAGAAGAGGTTAATGGTGGATTTGTAGCATCTACAGGAGCCATCTCTACGACAGGCACATATACAGTATCTGCAGTAGCAGAGGATGACGTAGATGATCTTTTGACAGAGGCATCTTATCTTGGAGTTGAGTTTGGTACTTTAGGTGCAAAGGATGTATCCGGCAAGAAGAATTATGTTGTACCTAGCACATATTCTATAAAGCCTAAGACAATCACAATCACTGGCGCTGACGGTAAAGTAAAGCAGACGCTTGATTGGTCTAAGGCAAGCGTTTATAACGATGGTAATAAAGCAACAGGAAAGCTTCGCGCTGGTATTGTTAATAACTACTGCAGCACATCCGCAAGTAAGGCAGATGAGTTCCAGAAAGCAAACCCATTTATGACAAATGCTAATGGTACATGGACAAACGCAGGTGACCCGGTTGAGGTTGTTGCAGGTGATACACTCGCAGTTACATTGGAAGTATCTGCTGAGGCTCCTGTAGTAACACCTACTCCAAAGCCAACTGTTGCTCCTACAAAGGCACCGGCATTGAAGACATATGATGCATACCTTGGATTCCAGACAGATAACTACATCTTCCGTGATCCATGGAACGCCAGCAATGGTCTTAAGAGCAAGGAAATTAAGTATAATTCTCAGGTATCACTTAGCACAGGTGATAAGATGAAAGGATTCAATGCTAAGATTGCTAATGCTACAATGAAAGCAAACGGAACAAACTATACAGTATCTATCTCCGGTGTAAACCTTAAGACAATCAAGGGTGTTGAGAAAGATGCTAAGACAGCTAAGGGCTTCAACATGCTCTATGTTACAACTCAGATTCCTTTGACACAGAAGGGTGTAACTGCTGTTAATGCTACATTAAAGATTGATGGCAAGGTTGTTAAGAGTGGTTTCTCACTTCCTAACAAGCCGGATGCTGATGAGTATTATCAGTTCATGGTAGCTGATGGATATTCAGAAGATGACGGAATCAAGAATGTAGCTTATCCTAAGGGAAAAGATGCAAATTCTGCAATGAGTAGTTTGACAACTCTTCCTACAAGCAGCATGGAGATTACATTCCAGCTCAAAGGTGCTAGCTTCGAAGCAGCTAAGACAATTGGCTACAAGAAGGGTGCTAAGTTCGAGTCTGGCAACTTCAAATATCAGGTAACAAAGGTTGCAACAGCTACAGGCTCTAAGAAGACAAAGGGTGTTGTAACAGTAGTTGGCTTGTCCAAGAAGGGTAAGAAAGCTTCTAAGCTTAGCGTAGGTACTAGTGTATCTAAGACTGTAAGCAAGGTTAAGGCTACTTACAAGCTTGGCAAGAATGCATTCAAGGGTGCTAAGGCTAAGAAAGTTACTCTTGGTAAGACGATCAAGTCTATCCCGGCAGGTGCATTCAAGAACTGCAAGAAGCTTTCTAAACTTACATTGAAAGCTAAAGTTTCTGTAAAGAAGGGCGCATTCAAGGGCTGCAAGAAGACAATCAAAGTTACTGCTGCATCTAAGAAGGCAAAGAAAGCTCAGCTTAAGAAACTTAAAAAGAGTGGATACAAGAAATTCAAATAATTTTCGATAGAAAATTAGAAGGAATTGAGTCAAACAAATTCTTGAACACAAAACATTGGTTTTAAGGGAGACCGTGATTCGATTGCAGATCGGATCACGGTCTTTTTATGGAATTGGAAAATGCTGTTATGCAGCGTGACATCACCAAGAATTGCTTTAGTAATTCTTGCATAGCAAAGTGCTGGCTTTACTCTTTTTTTATGTCATGAGCGAACTTCTCACCGAAATTAGCACAAAATATCAAAATAATGTTATAAATTGCCCTAATAATTGTAGACGAAACAAATATATGCAAGTATAATAGAACTATCAAGTCGCAAGATATGCGCAATCGGATGATCTTGTCTTACCGATATGACAAGCGGGGATAAAGTCATCAAAATTAGAGAAAAGGTATTTTGAAAGGAGACGAAACATGAAAGTAGCAGACGGATTTTGGTTAAGCAAACAGGGTTACAATGTGAACTACGCTTCTCAGGCATACAAGGTGGAGACAACAGAGAATTCCATCAAAGTATTAGCTACACCATATACGGTTTTGAATCGTGGTATGACATTGGGAGGACCAAACCTTGAGATCACATATTCTTCTACATCAGAGAACATCATCAAGGTACACATCGATCATTACAGAGGAGGATTGGACAACATTCCTCGTTATGAGTTGAACGAGGATACAGGATATACTCCTGAGATCACTCGCACAGAGGACAAGGTAACACTGAAGTCCGGCGATACTCGCGTAGAGATCAAGATTGCAGATGACTGGGAAGTACAGTATTACTACAAAGATAAGCATTTGACAGGCGGTGCATGGAGATCTACATCCATCATCAACGAGAGCCAGTACACAGCAAACGCTCGTATGAACACACAGGAAGACGATCAGTTCTTCAACTATCCACAGGATCCTCACACAACATATTTGCGTGAGCAGTTAAAGACAGATATCGGTGAGTGTATTTACGGTTTCGGTGAGAAATTCACTCCATTCGTAAAGAATGGTCAGACAGTAGAGACATGGAACTGTGATGGTGGTACATGTTCCGATCAGAGTTACAAGACAGTGCCGTTCTATATCTCTTCTAAGAGCTATGGTGTATTGGTCAACAGCTCTGACAAGGTATCTTTCGAGGTAATGAGCGATACAGTTTCCAAGGTAACATTTACGGTGCCGGGTGAAGAGTTAGAGTACTTCATTATCGGTGGTGAGAACTTAGAGCATGTATTAGAGAACTATACAACATTGACAGGTAAGCCTGCATTGCCACCGGCATATTCCTTCGGTCTGTGGTTGTCTACTTCCTTTACAACGAGCTATGATGAGAAGACAGTAAACAGCTTTATCGATGGTATGGCAGAGCGCAAGATCCCATTGCAGGTATTCCACTTTGACTGTTTCTGGATGAAGGGTTACGAGTGGTGTAACTTTGAGTGGGATGATGAGATGTTCCCGGATCCTGAGGGAATGTTAAAGAGACTACACGACAAGGGCTTAGAGATCTGTGTATGGATCAACTCATACATTGCACAGCAGTCTAAGTTGTTTGATATTGGTAAAGAAAAAGGTTATTTCATCAAGAATCTGGACGGAAGCGTATTCCAGTGTGATATGTGGCAGCCTGGTATGGCAATTGTCGATTTCACAAACCCAGAGGCTTGTGCTTGGTTCAAGGGTCTTTTGAAGAAGCTGTTTGACATGGGTGTTAATAACATCAAGACAGACTTTGGTGAGAGAATCCCTACTAAGGTAAAATATTACGATGGATCTGATCCGATCAAGATGCACAACTACTACACATACCTTTACAACAAGTGTGTATTTGAAGCATTAGAGGACTATTATGGTAAGGACAAGGCTTGTCTCTTTGCTCGTAGTGCGACTGTTGGTGGACAGAAGTTCCCGGTACACTGGGGTGGTGACTGCTACGCAGAGTATTCTGCAATGTCAGAGACACTTCGTGGTGGACTTTCTCTCTGCTCATCCGGTTTCGGTTTCTTCTCCCATGATATGGGCGGATTCGAGGCTACAGCTCCTGCTGATGTATATAAGAGATGGTGTGCATTCGGTCTGTTGTCTACACACAGCCGTCTGCATGGATCTACTTCTTACCGTGTGCCTTGGGCTTATGACAAGGATGGCGATACAGAGGCATGTGATGTACTTCGTCACTACACTGTATTAAAGGGTAAGATGATGCCTTATCTTTGGGCACAGGCTAACAAGACTCATCAGGTCGGTGTTCCAATGATGCGTTCTATGATCATCGCATTCTCTGACGATACTGCTTGTAAGTATCTGGATCAGCAGTACATGCTCGGTGACAACTTGTGCATCGTTCCGGTTATGAACGAAGAAGGTATTGCAGAGTTCTATGTACCGGATTGTGGAACATGGACAGATATCCAGAGTGGTGAGACATACGAAGGTGGTAAGTATTACACAAGAAAATGTGATTATTTCCAGACACCGATCCTTGCTCGTCCAAACAGCATTGTTACTTATGGTAACTTTGATGCAGAGGGTGCAATGAATGTATTGTATGATTATCTGCAGGATGCAGAGGCAGTAGTTTATGGATTAGAAGATGGTAAGACTGCAACAGCAACTATTTACGACCAGGAATCCAACAAGCTTACTGATATCACAGCAACAAGATATGGTGATAAGGTTACTGTTTCTTACACTGCAACAGACAAGAGCTTTAAGATTACTGTAGCAGGCAAGACTGTTGAGGCAGCAGCAGGTACAACAAGTGTTGACATTACTCTGTAATAACAAAAGAGCATATTAAAGTGTTTCCCCTTAAGCGGACAGGGCAAATATCCCGGTCTCGCTTAAGGGGTTTTTATTTTGCCAAAGAATGGGAAGAGCCGGTCTGGCAGGTTGTGTGCCAAAGAATGGAAAGAGCCGGTCTGACAAGTTGTGTGCCAAAGAATGGAAAGAGCCGATCTGGCAAGTTGTGTGCCAAAGAATGGAAAGAGCCGGTCTGGCAAGTTGTGTGCCTAAGAATGGAAAGAGCCGGTTTGGCAAGCTGTTTGACAAAGAAATGAAACTACGGTATTCTGATATTTATATGAAACGGAGTTTCTCTCTGTGCATGGAGATAACGGGATTGCCTTGCTTTTTGGCTGTCTTGGCGCAGAGTGATGAATAGTGATTAAAGTGAGGATGAGTATAAAGTATGTTTGATGGAAATGGAGTGACAGGGGCAGTTTTAGCGGTAGGTTATTATGCGTTGTTTCTGGGCAGTGGAATGTATATTGGCAGAAAACTTTTGTGCAAAGAACGATATAGTATTGTGATGCAGTATCTGGTGGGAAGTGTCGCCGGTGTCTTGGCATTACAATGGTTTCCTTTGCTTTTTGCCTTTGTGTTTGATTTTTCGATGACAGCACATGTATTGGCTCTGCTATTACAGGTAGTTCTATGTGTGCTGGTTGGTTGGAGATGCCATTGTTCAGAATCTTCACTACAGCAGCATCCATATCGGAAGGTGAACGAATGGAAACGTTTGTTCCGGGAAAATCCGGTTTGGATCTTGATGGCAGTTACTTTTGCCTTTTTTTGCTATTGTCTGTATACACATACGATCGTAGGAAATGCTGATGGCAGTATGCACACGGGGCAGTCCACCTACGGCGATATGAATATGCATTTTAGCTTTATTACCAGTATTGCAAATCAGCAGACGTTTCCGCCGGAGTATTCTTTGCTGCCGGGGCATAAATTATCCTATCCGTTTCTGTGCGACAGTGTTAGTTCCAGTTTGTATCTGATGGGCGCAAGTCTACGACTGGCGTATGTTTTGCCGATGCTCGGAGCAATTTTGCAGGTGTTTATGGGATTTTACTGCTTGATCAAATATTGGCTTGGCAGATCAGCGACAGCGTTGATCGCTTGGATCCTATTCTTTTGGAATGGTGGACTAGGATTTGTGTATTTTGACAATGCAGAAAAGATACATAAAATCTTTGCGGAATTTTATATGACACCAACGAATTATTTGGATAAAAATCTGCGCTGGGTACAGGTTATGGTTGACATGCTGATCCCGCAGCGTGCGACATTATTTGGCTGGGCCATATTGTTTCCGCTGTTGGCGTTTTTGTTCCGGGCGATAGCGGAGCGCAAAAAGAAATTGTTTGTTATGGCGGGCGTGGCGGCTGGTGCGCTTCCAATGATCCATACACATTCGTTTTTGGCGTTGGGGATGATCTGTGCGGTATGGTTGCTATTGGATCTGACAGATAATAGTCTTTTTGTAACAGGAAAAGCTGCATATGGGTGGAAAGCAGCGTCAGCGAGCAGGGGATCCAGCCGTAGAAATGGCAAAGTGACATCTTCTGGTAGAAGAAATGGCATAGCGACAGCTTCTGGACGCAGAAATGGCAAAGTAACATCTTCTGGTCGAAGAAGTGCAAACGTGTCTGCGTCAACCGGAAATCGCAGGGGAAGCTCAAGTGCTGATGCAACGGTATCAGACAGCTGGATTCGATATGCTCTTTATATTGGACTGGCGTTCTTTAGCGTGATGCAGATGATCAACCGCTCGAATGAGTTTGCAGACAAACATGGATTAGCGATAATGATCATTGGGGTTGCACTGTTTGTCCTGTTTTTGGGATACAAGTTAGTGCGTTATCTGCAAAATAGATCGTGGAAACGTTTGGCATTTACGTGGGGCATTTTTTTGATCGTAGTATTGATATTTGCACTTCCACAGTTATTTATGTGGACATTTTCACATGCCTCCGGCGATAATTTTGTGCGCAGTCATTTCAATTGGTCCAATAATGGTGATCAGTATATTGTATTTTATCTTAAAAACCTGGGACTGCCATTTGTGCTGCTTTTGCTGTCCTCCTTTGTGGTCAGTGCGAGAAACCTAAAGATAGGTGCGCCATATTTGTTGATTTGGTTTGTGGCTGAGCTTGCGGCTTTCCAACCGAATGACTATGATAACAATAAATTGTTGTTTGTTGGAGCGGTCTTTATATGCGGAATCGCGGCAGATGCGTTAGTTCAGATTTATGAACGGTACGGCGCTGTGTATTGGTGCAGTGCTATCGGAAAGGCTGGTGTAGTGCTTTTGGGTGCCTGCCTGTTATTTGTTAGTGCAATATCCGGCTTTTTGACGATGGGCCGGGAATGGGTATCTGATTATGAATTATATACCGCATCAGCGGTAAAAGCGTGTCGATATATTGAGGACGAAACTACGCCGTGGGATGTGATCTTGACATCAACGGCTCATAACAGTCCGGTCCCGGCGTTGACAGGACGCAGTATCGTGTGTGGTTCCTCTTCGTTTTTGTATTATCATGGTTTGAACTATCAGCAAAATGAACAGGACGTCGAAACGATGTATACGAGTCCGGCGAGTGCTAAGGAGTTGTTCCGGAAGTATGATGTCAATTATATTTATTTGAGCAATCAAGAGTATGGCACGTATAATGTTGACGTGAATGGATTGTATGAAGTGGCAGATGTAGTCTGGCAAAAAGATGATGTATCCGTATGGAAAGTGAAAGACGCGATATTTGAGTGACGAGTAGACGGTGATAAGGCAGGAGCTTTGCACGGTAAGTGACAGTTGGAAAGTGAAAAGCTGAGTAACGAGTAGACGGTGATAAGGCAGGAGCTTTGCACAGTAAGTGACAGTTGGAAAGTGAAAAGCCGAGTGACGAGTAGACGGTGATAAGGCAGGAGCTTTGTACGGTAAGTGACAGTTGGAAAGTGAAAAA
>ERZ857969.5111-NODE-5111-length-10587-cov-40.065894_pt1 | contig 10587 bp, 7 predicted proteins | sample MGYA00519864_ERZ857969 | MGnify/ENA primary metagenome ERZ857969 (study PRJEB31778, sample SAMEA3449382) | human gut metagenome | biome: human gut; feature: human-associated habitat; material: faeces | place: United Kingdom | collected 2010/2012 ... | reverse complement strand
TTGATTATAAAATATTTAAGTGTATATTTTTAAGATGATTAAGAATATTTCCAATTATCACATTGCACTAATCTAGCAGGAAGAGATCCACTAAGACGATTCATTTGTAAGCTCAAATCTGTAAGTAGGGGTAAATCTGCTAATTCTTCTGGTACACTTCCTTCCAAATTATTAAATTCCGCCTCAAATGAAGTCAGTTTTTTTAGCTTTCCTATACTTTTAGGAATAGTCCCACTAAGTTTATTAACACCAATATAAAGCCCTTTTAATTCTATTAAACTACCTATATCTTCAGGAATATTTCCTATTAACTGATTGGAGTATACACCAAATATTTCTAATTGAGTTAAGTTTGTAATACATTCAGGAATATTACCTTCTAATTTATTAGAGCTTAAAGATATGTTTTTTACTTCTTTCAAATTCCCTATTTCTTTTGGTATATTCCCTTCTATACTATTACTGGAAAGTTCAAGAATCGTTAATCTATCCAAGTTTCCAATTTCTTCAGGAATAGTGCCAGTGATATTATTGCCTGATAAGAGCAAATGAGTGAGCCGTTTGAGTGAGCCTATCTCTTTAGGTAATTCTCCTGCTAGATTGTTATTAGGTAAATCTATCCAGAATTCACCATCTTGTATTGTAATCCCATACCACTCAGAAACAGGTTTATCGCTGCACCAGTTTGTATTATTAGTCCAGTTGTCACCATTGGTTGCTTTATATAGTGCTATCAATGCTTCACGTTCTGGATCTACATAGCTTTGCTTAATTGTAACAACCTGCTTCTTATCACTATTCTTGTCTTTTACAGTAATAGTACCTTCTCTGTCCTTTTGTTCCGTATTCTTGGAGATAGCGAAACTTAGATTATATTCAGTTAAAGCACGTGTCGGTTGTACTTGCTGAATCCATGAATCTGAAATCTCTATATCAAACTCCAGATTGGTTTGTACCGCTAGATTCAGCGTACCGCCATCAATGCCGAACTGATATTCATTACGGGCAACAAGGATAGCACCTTTATACATCTGATAGATTGACACTGTATCAGCCACATTCTCATCTTTCGGATCATAAAATACAATCTTAGCCTCCCTAGAATCATAGGTATCATTAGGAGATACAGTATAATGGTGTGTATGGGTAGAAACGGCACGACTTTGAACTTCCGTAATCCAATCTACATCAGATAACATTTTTACTTCATAATTTAGTGTACTTTTTATTTCAATATCTACATTCCCACCTTCTTCTGGAATAGTAAAGTCCTTTTGTGTCAGGGTTATAAAATTCTCGAATCCCTGATAAACCTTGACCGTTTCTGATAGTTCTCCACTCTTGATTATAATTTCACCTTCTCGTTTATCTCCGGTTTCATTAGGTTCTATAGTGAAATTCAAATTACTTGTAGTAAGAGCACGTGTATTGGATGATTTTACTTGCTTTATCCAATCAGCCTTTACTTCAACCTCAAAATTAATATTAGCTTTCACCTCTACACTGATATTTCCTCCCTTGCTTGCTACCTCATATTTGGAAGAGGTTACGGTTAAAGCATCTTTCTGTTTTTGGGTTACGACAATGTTTTTAGAAGCCGAACCACATTTCAATACGACTGTTGCATTGCGTTCGTCGTATGTTTCATTGGTTGTTGCAGTTATAGTTATTTCATTCTTACCTTTACTACCAGAATTTGGAGTAACCGTTATCCAACTTTCAGCACGTGTATTAACTAGAGATGCAGTCCAATCGGCAGTAGTAGTAAATGAAATACTTACTGTACCACCTTCTTGTGATAGTACGGGATTTAGATTCTCCGAACTTGGTATTGTTATTTCTGAAGAAGGTTCGGGTGGTGTAGGCTCATTGTTATCATCCTTACAAGAGCATACTACGGAAAGTAGTAGCATAAATAGTGACAAAAGATTATAAATATTATTTCTCATATAATTTAACGTTATGATTATTCAATTACTAAACTTGTATATTTATCTCAGTTGTTATTTTACTACTGCCGGATAATTAAAGATTTTAGGTGGAATATGTTTGCAATTTTTCATCATTTCTTCATTCGCTGACCTTGTATTAGCATTTATCCATTCAGAACGTCCAGGTTCATCAAACTTAACAAACTCTTCATAATCATAAGTCCAAGAATCACCATAAGCTAATTTCATGGCACGTTTATAGATTGCTTCACGGCTTGGAGCATTGAATAAATTACTTCGATTACCACCACTATTCATTATGCTACTATTGGTCGGACGATAAATTCCTTTTTTATAAAGATATGCTCCTTCAAAAAGTCCAATTTCCTCATACAGATAACGGCGATCCTTTATAAAATGTGCCCATCTAACTTTTTCTGGATCACTAATAAAATCCATATTGGCATAATAACCATAATTAATATAATCTTGATTAAATGATATAATGAATTCTTCCGAAGGAGTTCCCGACACGGCTCCACTTTGCAAATATTCATCAAGTAAATAACCAAAACCATGTCCACCTGCTTCATGGAGTGTTAGACTACGAGCACTATTAGGATGAGCTAAATTATTTGAATCTGTGTTACCTGTACCAAAAGGACAATTGGCAATGGAGAATCCATTTTGATACAAGAAAGTATTGGCTATAGGCACGTAACAGTTTTGTACCATTATGACTTGTACATTATCCAAATTATCTCTTCTTATTGCTTTTTTGGCATATTCCATGCATTTATCTTTATCTATTTCAAAATTTGAGGTAACTTTTGATGAAAAAGCAGTTTCTCCAGTCATCATATTATTTTTGGATACAGCCTTAATCATTATTACATCAAATAATTCCCGTAATGATTTGAATGGTTCTATGGAGAAATAATGCTCCATCGTTTCTTTCATTTTTGTTTCGTATAAACCGTCATTCTCCATATCTGTATCTACGAACTGGTCACCCATCATCACTATAGTTATACCATTACCTTTTGAATGAGTTTGTAATGCAACCACTTCTCCGTCTTTTGAAAAGTCTGTAGAAGCATAAAGGTTTTCTATTTGCAAAATATAGCCGGGGCGTTGGGATAAGATGTCAAGTTCTGGATCCCATTTTTTCCAATTGGGATGTTGCAATAGTTTTTCGGGAACAATACCGCTAAGACAATTACCATATAAATCTAAGTCAACCAAATTTGATAAATTTGCAAAGCACTCAGGTATGGAACCTTCTAATTGGTTATGTGCCAATAATATAAGCTTAGCCTTTTTTAAAGCATCAATACTTCTCGGAATAGAGCCAGTCAAATTGTTACCACCTAACTCCAGTATTTCTAAATTTATAAGATTCCCAAGATTCTCAGGAATAGAACCAATCAAAGCATTGCCACCTAGCCATAATTTTTTAAGTCCTTTTAGATTTCCAATGCTTTCTGGTATGGAACCTTTTAAATTATTTCCATCAAAATAGAGTTCTTTCAAACCTTCTAAGTTTCCAATTTCTTCCGGAATCACACCAGATAAATTATTATTTGATAGAAAAAGCCTATTAACTCTTTCAAGCTCATACGAATCTACTCCGACTCCATACCACTCATGAATCGGTTTATCACTACACCAGTTTGTATTATTTGTCCAATTATCCCCATTAGTAGCTTTATAGAGTGCAACCAAAGCTTCCCGTTCTCTTGCTTTCATATTTTCAACTTCATCCCCATTCAAATATAACGTATATACGTTACCCGCTTTGAAACCTCCTGTTGGTACATTCTTTACTAACAAGGGGTCTCCGTTCTGTTTGGATACTATCAGTTCAGCATCCTCCGTTTGTGGAAGGATGGCAATGTAACATGTAATCTCTTGTTGACCCTCCAATGGACCATTAGAAATATGATATCGCAAATTTTGAGACAATTGTTCTGCAACAATTTCCTCTTTTTCCATGTCGAAATAGACCTTTCCTTCATTATAGAGATCCTGAAAAGCAATATTTTCTGACGAGCTTACATAAAATCCCAATCTATTATCTCCTTCTACAGAAAGAATATCGACAGGAAGAGTAATTTTAATGAAAGCAAAGAGATGCTTAAATTGTAATGACACTTTTCTGTCATTTACAGAACTCGAAGCATATATGAAATCAAACCTGTTATTATTATAGCTTTGGAACTGTATGTCAGGCAATTTCATTTTTTGCGGATTTTCAGGACCTCCTATCCAAGGATAATAAGCATACACCTTTTCTCCTTCTGTAGCTGTTATTTTTTCTCCTAAAGTACCAAACTTTGTTTCATCACCATCATTCAAAGCTGTATATTGAAGGTTATTCTGTTCCTTCGTAAATAATCCGATAGCATCTCCCGTATTCCAAGTAACATGTGTTATTCCGTCATCCTCTACAAAAGTGGTACGTGTTTTTGCAAATCCTGCTGTAACTTCTATATCGCCTTTACTTTTGAATATCTCTTCATCGGTACAGCCCAATAAAGTTATAGCGACCAATATCTGAATTATATATTTCATCTTGTCCATAATCTCTTTTCATTTATAAAGTTTACCATGGTTGAGTAGGCATATCGTCAATACCACCACTTGTATTATCTTTTCCTGCTTGTCTTATAACAATAATCTTAGTTATGTCACCACCAGTCAAAGTTACACTTCCTGTTCTTTGGCTTTCACTGTCATTTGCTAAAATTGTAAACTGTAAAATTCCGGTTGATAAAGCACGGGTAGTAATCTGTTCAATCCAATTCTCAGAAGTGGTAACTGTATATTCTACATTTGCATCTACCTTGATTTCTATAGTTCCTCCTTCACATCCGAGAGTATATTCATCTTGCCCTATAAAAATAGCATCCAGTTGCTTTTGGATCACTTTTACCGTTTCAGCCAATCCGCTTTCTCCGTCAATGAAGGTTATCTCAGCTAAACGTTCATCATATCCTTCATTAGCTGCGATGGTAAAGACATGAGTATTGGTAACAGTTGCTTTTGTAGTAACTTCCGCAATCCAGTCTACCTCTGGCATTTGGATGGAGTATTTTCCGGTGGCTGTCACTTCCACTCGTATCTGTTCACCAGCAGCAGAGACGGTATATTCCTTCTGTTTTATACTGAATATATTTTTCCCTTTTTGTATCACTTTGATATGCTGCTCCAACTTGTCATTGGAAATTGTAATCACAGTTTCACGGTTCTCATCACTTGTATTTTCTTTCACGACAAATTTCAATCGCTTGTCAATCAATCCACGGGTGGAGATCTGTTCAATCCAGTCTGCGGATACGGAAACCTTAAACTCGACATTGGCACTTACCGTAAAATCCAGTTCTCCTCCTTTAGCTTCCATTATATATTCATCCTGTGCCAATACTATAGCATCTTTCTGCAATTGGTAAATGGTTACAGTATCAGCCACATTCTTATCTTTAGGATCATAGAATACAATCTTTACTTCCCTAGAATCATAGGTATCATTAGGAGATACAGTATAATGGTGTGTATGGGTAGAAACCGCACGGCTTTGAACCTCTGTAATCCAATCTACTACATCGGGGAGCATTTTAACCTCATAACCGAGTGTACTTTTTATTTCAATATCCACACTTCCGCCTTCTTCGGGAATAGTGAAGTCTTTTTGTGTCAGGGTTATAAAATTCTCGAATCCCTGATAAACCTTGACTGTTTCTGACAGTTCTCCACTCTTGATTATAATTTCACCTTCTCGCTTATCTCCGGTTTCATTAGGTTCTATGGTGAAATTCAGATTACTTGCAGTCAGGGCACGTGTCTTTTCGGTTTGCTGTTTAATCCAATCCGTTTTAATCTCTACTTCAAAACTGATATTGGCTTTTACTTCTACATTGATATTCCCCCCCTTACTATCTACTTCATATTTGGAAGAAGTTACGGTTAAAGCATCTTTTTGCTTCTGGGTTACGACAATGTTTTTAGAAGCCGAACCACATTTCAATACAACTGTTGCATTTCGTTCATCGTATGTTTCATTGGCTGTCGTGGTTATAGTTATTTCATTTTTACCTTTGCTGCCAGAACTAGGAGTAACAATAATCCAACTTTCAGCACGGGTATTAACTAGAGATGCAGTCCAATCGGCAGTAGTAGTAAATGAAATACTTACCGTGCCACCTTCTTGATTTAAAACGGGACGTAAATTCTCTGAATCAGGAACCGTAATGGCAGGTGTCTCAGGTTCCGGTGGAGTGATATCATCTTCATTACCTCCACAAGCTGATACTACGAAAAGTAGCATCACAAACAATAACTGTAAATAGTGAATTTTGCCTTTCATATAAAACGTATTTTAAAATTATTGCATTCTTTAATACGCCTATAAGTCCTCCGAAGTCAGCATTAGATTTAACTATACAAGAAAGGCGTGAGGAACTTGTTCTGCTATCCATTGATATTCTGGTATCTGGAAAAACCTTGTAAGAATGAATATGAAGAAACAATACTCACGCCATTAGCTATGTAGAATGATACAGCATTAGCTATACCACGCACATGCAAACAGAATGAGCGTTACATTGTCTCTATCCTCTTACAGTGAAATTTTCCAGATTTCGAATATCAGGATAAAGCAAAAAACGCTTTCTATATATCCGACCATTTCTCCGATCAGACACCGCAAAGATAGTATTTTTTGTTCAACGTAACGCTCTTATAGTGAGTATTATTTCTTCAAATATAAGGAAAACAATACTTTCAGAGACGGTAAAATTAGGAAAATATCATTGAACGGCTGATTTGTATATGATGGAATTGTAACATTCAACTTGATATTACATTACAACCAAACCGTAGAAATAAGCTTGATATATAACCGAAGACAAAATAAATACGAAAGACATAGCATAATGATAGTTCTCTTTTTCTTTATTTATATTCCTTGTAAGCCTATTATTCCAAAGTAAAAATCGGTTAGTCAGAGACGGAGGCCTATATGAAGTATGAGTATAGTGCATAACCCGAAGGGATGTTATAAAAAAACTACAAAAACGTTATTCTTTAAGCATTTGTACCTTATTTGCAAACTTTTTTATTACACCTTGTCTTTCAGCTATGTTATACATTCCACTTACGTTCCATACTCTTGTCTCCGACTTATCCCTTTTAGCCTATAATATCCTGATTTTCCAATAGTAACCTTTAAGTATATAGGAGAGCAGTTTTTAGGGTTGTAAGGGAATGATGGATACTGAAATTATAATCTTTAGAAACCGTCTTCATTTTTCCGTTTATCCTCCAATACTTTCCGGTCATGAAGTTCTTTCCATCTCTCCATGATTTCCAGTTCGTTCATTTCAATATATCTCTTGCCTTTTCTGGTGAGCATTGCGTTATGGTCGTTATCAATCTTAACGATACCATTGGCTTCAAGCATGACGATCGTGGTCTTGACGGAAGTGTAATAGACATCCTCTTTTTTCAAATAATGCCCCACCAATGGAATCTCATACTCAATACTACATCTATCAAGGATTCTATCGACACACCAATCCATTGAATGCGGCAGTCCATCATTCAGTTCAAACAATACGGCAATAATATAATCGGAAAAATCGGGTTTCATAAGTCCTTCAAAGTTGATTGGCAATGGATGCAAATATAATGGTATATGTAACATAAACAATGCTTTGCCTGATATATTCTTTCATTTCAAGATGGATATTGTTTATTCTGGTTATTTTCTTATCTTCTTCCCGTCCTCAAGAGAGAGAAGGGGGGAAAGGGGAAAGCGGAACCTCTAAAACCTATTTTTTTACTAATTTTGGAATGGATGAAATTGAAAAAAGTTATAAAAAATAGGCTTTTCCACCCCCTTTTCCCCCATTTCCCCTCCTTTTCCCTTTGAGGCAGGGAAAGAAAAGTAATCTAATCACAGAACCAATCATCCAAACTATAATCTGACTTTTAGGGATAAGAAAGATATAAACCAACCCTGACAACTATTATCAATCAACAAAATTTCCTTAATCTCACAACCCAAATTCAGACAGCACTATAAAGACCGGAATAAAAAAATCTCTAATCGTTTTTCTTTTATCCCACCATTCACAGTCCCGGATGAGATGATTGTCGGCAGAAAATGTATAAAACCATGCCGAGACTATTCATCCGGTTAAGAATATAATGATAAATAAACACCATCATTTGCCTTTCCCGTTCATGGAAATATTTTATCAACCGTCATAGTAATTTAATCGGGGGTAGGTCAGAGACAGAGGTGAGACGTAGTATTGAAACATAACCCGAAGGGATGTTATAAAAAAACTACAAAAACGTTATTCTTTAAGCATTTGTACCTCATTTGCATACTTTTTTATAACACTTTGTCTTACAGTTATGTATTACATTCCACTTACGTTCCATACCATCATCTCCGACCAACCCGAAGAAAGAAAAAAAGAAACCAAGCATTACCTCAGTTTCTCTTCTTGGTTTGACTATAACAGATTGAGTTCTGCTTCTTCTCCATTCTGATAGCAATAGATGTCTAAATTTTCAGTAGTCATCCAATTGCAGTTCTTTAATTTGAATCCATACTTATCTTCAATCGTTATAAGAAAATTTTCAAAATTCTCATAGTTCTCCGATTCCCTTAATTCTTCATCTGTCAGCCTTATGATATTCAGACAGCCGACAAAAAAGTCTAGAATCAATACATACTTGGGTTCCATAATTTCAATCCTCTTTCAAGTTATACCTTTTCAATAATATACTCACCTGCGAAGCTCTGAATTGACACCCCTTAGAACTTACAAATCCTTCACTGTTCAATATCCTCGCCATTTCAGACAAACTTCTATCTTCTTTCACCAAGTTTTTCAATAATGCTATGGCTCTCTTGTTGTTGGGGTTGTCAAGGGCTTTCTGGTGATTGGTCTTATTACTGTTTTCTACCGCTTGGTTCAGTCTGTTTAATAAGTTCTCGGATTTACCAAGCTTATACCCTCTTGCTTTCTTGGCTTTCAGGGATTGTTTCGTTCTTTGGCTGATCAATCCCGCCTCATATTCTGCTATACTGCTGATGATATGTAGTACAAGTTTATTAGCCTCAGGAAAATCACAGAATACTATCTCCACATCGCTCTCCAACAATTGACTGGTGAAGGCTACATTTCTGCTCAGCCTATCCAGTTTTGCTACAATCAGGACAGAATTTGTTTTTCTGCATAATTCCAATGCTTCAGTAAGTTTGGGTCTGTCAGATTTACGGCCGCTTTCCGTTTCAATATATTCAGCAATCGTTTTTTTATCCTTCAGGTAATTCTGTATTATTTCTCTCTGTGCCTCTACACCTAATCCTGATACTTCCTGTTTCACTGTGGATTGTCGTAGGTAGGCAACATAATTTTTCTGTTTCATAATTAACACTTATTTAACGCTCTTCTCGGTTACTAAACGAGCGTTCAATAACCTTTAAGCTGATTTATAAAAAAGGCTTTCCATGAGATTTCGAGTTCCTATAAAATCTACTCCCTCACAGAAAGCCCGTTGTCACATTTCCCGATTTCTCAGAGAACTGCTAATACCTTATAATATTATATGTTTCAGCAATCCTCTTTTCATAATCGTCGGTTTTCTCCACAAGTCCATCCACCTCGGAAACAAGCATGTCAAAGTAGATGTCTTCCCTCTTATCCCTGATTTCTCCATCCTCACCAATCAGACAGACTTCAAACAGGTCCGCACCTTCATTCAAGACTATCTGAACTTTTCCGGTGTGCTTGAATCCGTTGACCTTGAATTCAAGACCGCACGTTATTACTCTTACTGTCTCAATCTCAACTCCCCAGGACATAAGGACGGGGAGATCGGATTTCAGGATTGACCAGATATACCTGGCCAGTTCCAAATCGTAATTCATGTCTCTTTCCATACTTCCAAAGTTTTTAGGTCCGTACTTTTTTCTTCATATATATCTTCTTCATCATCATACCAGAACATCCGGTAATCCTCACATATCTTTCTATAATCCTCCAGCCCGAAATGAGGAAAATTGGTGGAATACATGTCATAAAGGTCTTCAGGAGTTAAAGTCGGGTCATGGTTCAGCATATCGTAAACCTCGTCCTCAAACTCATAGGGGCTGAAATATGAATCATCCTGAACATGGGGATAGACACCGGTACAGTCCTCTATAATATGCCCTATAAACATCAGGCATTTCAGCAGGTCTTTCTTCATTGTTATCTCCTCGTCAGAATGGGCATTGTAGTAACCGCATGAGACATTGATGCAGGAGACCCCAAGTCCGTTTTCTTTCAATGCCAGAACATCGGTCATCAAGCCGTTCTCCTCCCTGTACCCCCATTTCTCAGGTTCAAGGGCTTCTATGAACTTTTCGGAACACAAGTCAGAATATCCGATACTTGTAATCAGATCCGAATTACCTTTCCGGTCAGGCTGGATAACGAACCTTACGTCATCGAAGAAGGACATCACCACTTCAGAACTTCCCCTGCATCCGGTCTCCTCCTCTCTGAAAAACACTACTTTAATAGAATCATACTTCTTCAAGCATTCAAGGCAGATGAACACTCCGTTCTTGTCATCGGCTCCCAGATTCTCAAAC
>ERZ857969.5103-NODE-5103-length-10600-cov-5.590043_pt1 | contig 10600 bp, 5 predicted proteins | sample MGYA00519864_ERZ857969 | MGnify/ENA primary metagenome ERZ857969 (study PRJEB31778, sample SAMEA3449382) | human gut metagenome | biome: human gut; feature: human-associated habitat; material: faeces | place: United Kingdom | collected 2010/2012 ... | reverse complement strand
CGCCGACAGGTCGGCGGAGGCGTCCACGCGCTCGCCGCGCCTGGCCTTCGGCGCCGTCACGAACCTGTGCGACGCCACCTCGGCGCTCACCGTCGAGGGCGACCTGCCCAGCTCCCTCGCGATCTCCCTGCACGACGCCCTGCGCTCCAGCATCCTCTGGACCGTGTCCCGCTCGTGCCTCGTGAGCCTTCCGTAGGACCTCGGGACCGCCCTCGCGGAGCCCCTTTTCTTCTTTCCGGACATACCGTCCTCCGATCTCCCGGGGCCGGCCGGCCCGGCCCTCAGGGTATCGGGTTCCCACATTCATCCGCACATGTGCGGATGAATGTGGGAGGTGTTCGGATAAAGTCGATAATCAAGGCGGCCAAGCGTTTTAAAAAATGCCAACTTTTCTGTTTGCACTTTGCGATTCCTCGTGTATACTGACTTTCGCATTTAACGGAGAGTTGTCCGAGTGGCCGAAGGAGCACGATTGGAAATCGTGTAGGCGTCAAAAGCGTCTCCAGGGTTCAAATCCCTGACTCTCCGCCAGTTAATTCCAAAGCAGGCCTTCGAGCCTGCTTTGTTTTTACCCCACGCGGAGGGGTGGCAGAGTGGTTGAATGCGGCGGTCTCGAAAACCGTTTGGCCTGTATAAGGTCACGAGGGTTCGAATCCCTCCTCCTCCGCCATTTTGGTTGAGAAAGCTCCCAAGAATGGGAGCTTTTTTTGTTTTGAGTCTCTAACAAGCAAATACGGCGGAGGAGGAGGGATTCGAACCCGCCAGGGCGCGACGCGTAAAGAAAGCGCGCCTGTGGCGCGTTTTTAGCGCAGCGCGGTCGGCGTAAGCCGACCGGATAAATTTTGAGCAAAGCTCAAAATTTGAACATCCCTCCTATTCAGCCACGCCCCCATCGTGGTCGATCCCAGTCCATATCTCAAACATGTACACCGCCCTCCAAAGATGTCAAAAAATGTCGTTTTTGGAGTGTGATGTACACGTTTGCATACGACGCGCACCGAGCATGAGTCGATTTGCTTGCATCCGGTATATTTCCCCACCTCAACGGACATAAGAGTTTGGTGTCAGCTCGAAGCGAGAGGCCCCCAATGGATACTCCTGTTCTCATTTCGCATAAAACGGCGTGGCTCGTCCATCATGCACCGCGGAACCTGGTTCAAGCCGTCGCACAACGCGACTACCAGATAGGTGTGCGGGGCCTCTCTACCCAGCAACGCATCGCGCGCATTCGGCAGGCACTTACCGACTGCGGCATTCCGTCCACCATGCTCAAGACTATCGACATCTCCGTAGTATTTGCTTTCGAGCGAATTCGCACCAACGGTGTCACCTGCCACGTTCTCGGCCAAAACCTACCCTACGACCATATTGACGAGCTTACGCCCGGCATCTTTATCACCGACGAAGCCTTCACCTTCGTGCTCGCTGCCGAGTGGATGGATAGGATCGAATACCTCGAGTATGGTTACGAAGTTTGCGGCGACTATCGCATGGGGCTCAATTCCTCTGACCCTTACACTGAGCAACCAGCCACCACCTCCAAGGACGAAATTGTCGAGCTACTCGATCGGCACCCTGGCAAACCCGGTGCCACACGCGCCAGACTCGCGCTCAGACACATCTACGACCACTCAGCCTCGCCCATGGAGACCGCATCGTCCATCACCCTCTCGCTCCCAACAAGCGAAGGCGGCATTGGTATCAGAGGTATCGAACTCAACAAACCGCTCGAAATCCCTCAACGTCTCTGGCATTGCACAAAAGCCCGATCGCTCAAAATCGACGCTCTTGTTACTTATCAGCGCAGAGAACTCGGCATCGAATATAAGGGCGGTTTTCACGACGAGACCGAGCGCAAGGGCGCAGATGCGGAACGAGAGGCCGTACTCTCCCAAATGGGATATCGAATCGTTACGCTCACCTCGGCACAGTTCGCAAGTCAACTTGCCTTTCATCGCGCCATGAACAGCATTCGCGAAGCACTCGGTATGCCCCGCTGCACGGACGCCGAGTACCAGCGAAAGCAAAACGAACTGCGCAAGGCACTTATCCGCAACTGGAAGAGCGCGCAAGGCGAAGACACGCCTTCCGAGTAGCGTCATCCCAGCGCGCCACACCAAAACATGTACATCACCCTCCAAAACCGACATTTTTTGACATCTTTGGAGGCTGATGTACATGTTTGGAACCTATGACCATACCCGGTCCCGACCGTTTACCGAGCAATAGGGTCGCCACGCCCGCCAACCATGTACTATGTACGGGCATTGTCTAAACCCACAACCCAAAGGACCCCATCTTGCCCGTCATCGCCGCTATAACCGTTACCTCACATGCCTCGGATGCCATGGTCGCTATTCCGTTTTGGCTCGAGATGTTCGCTGTTGTCGCTGCATCGATCTCGGGCGTGCTGGTTGCGCGCGAGCATAAGCTCGACCTGGTGGGTGCAGTTGCGCTCGCCGTGGTCTGCGGACTGGGCGGCGGTCTTTTACGCGATATGACGCTGCAGGTAGGCAACGTCTACATCCTCAACCAGCCGATGGCGCTCCCGCTTTCCATTGCCACGGCAGCCATCATCTATATCTTCCCGGCTATCGTCGACAAGCCCGAAAAACTCATCCCCTTGCTCGACATCATCTCGGTCGGCATCTATGCGGCAACCGGCGCAGACAAGGCGCTGGTCTACGGCTTTGCGCCGGCGGTGTGCATCATGATGGGCTTTTTTACCGCGGTGGGCGGCGGCATGCTGCGCGACGGTTTTATGGGCGTGGTTCCGGGCATTTTCCAACGCACTAACTTTTATGCCATCGCGGCCATCGCCGGATCGACAAGCTATGTGTGTCTCGTTATGAGCGGCATCATGAGCAATGTCGCCGCGCTGGTCGTATGCGTTGTCGTGACCATGGGTCTGCGCTGGCTCTCGCTGCGCTTTGACATCAAAAGCCCCACCGAGGAAGACATCGCACACTTTTTGCACCGCAAAAAATAGGTGGCGCGGGCCCATCCTTCGAAATGCAACCGAGAGGTTCTTTTAGAGCGCCCGCGCGTTGGGTACCCTGTTAAGTGCATATCGAGCATCTGACGAAGGATTCACTATGTCCCGCAATCAATTCCCGTCGACCCAGCGCCGTAAAGCGTGGGGCCGCATCACCATCCTATTCGCGCTCATCGCGCTGGCGCTCGCCGCACTTCCCACGGCGTCATTTGCCGGCACGGACACGGCAGGCAACGTACTTGCAACCGACAACGACTCTAATCCGTCCGGTGTCGAGGGCGACCTGTATTGGGCCGGTCAGAGTCTCGAACTGGACGATGTCTCCATCGACCGCGATATCATCGCCGCGGGCGATACCCTCTCAATTCGCGACTGCACGGTGGGCGGCGCCGTCCGTCTGGCGGCACGCACCATCGACATTGCCAAGACCACGGTTGATGGCAGCGTGACCGTTGCTGGCCAGCATGTCGTTCTCAATTCCGACAGCACCGCTAACTGTTTCTACGCGATAGGCGAGACGGTTGCCTTGCGAGGCTCCACCAAGTCGGCAGCGCTCGCGGGCGATACGGTAACCATCGACGGCACCGTCGATGGCGATGTCGAGGTTTGGGCCGACAAGCTCATCCTGGGCAAGAACGCCCACATCACCGGCACCGTGAACGCGCACGTCTCCGAGGACCCCGAGCGCGCCGCGGGAGCCGAGGTAGGCGCGCTCAAGATCGACCGCACCGAGAACGAGGATACTTCCACCGTTAACGATGTCATCGGCGGTATCGTCGCCGCGGCACTCTCGACCTGCTTTGTCGCTCTGCTGCTCGAGCTCGTCTTTCCGCGCGCGACCGCCAGCGCCGCCGGCATGCTCCACCAGCGCCCCATGCCCCTGTGGGTGAGCGGTCTTCTGGGCACGATTGCTATCATCCCCGCCGTCCTACTGCTGATTATCTCTATCGCCGGTCTGTCGCTTGCCGGAGCCCTCATGTGCGGTGTCATTGGCATCGCGCTGGTGTCGAGTGCCTTTGCAGGGTGCGCGATTGCACGCATGGTCGGACACAGCCAGAACCGCTACGCCATGGCAGCCGTTGGTGGCGTAATCGCAGGCGCCCTCACGGGGCTTCCCCTCGTAGGCGGCTTCATCAGCGGCGTGGCCTTTGTCTTTATGCTCGGCTACATCATCCAAATCATCTGGCACAACGCCCACCTCAAGCCGCAGCAGCTGGCTAACACGCCAGAACTCCCCACCGCTTAGCCGCCAACCATCACAAAGGGGCCAGGCACCTTTGTGGTGGTGCAAAGGGGTCAGGTTACTTTGCACCAAACGAGGCGGGACACTCGGTCATATCGACCGGGTGCCCCGCTTTTCTTGGAGGGTTCTCTAGTAACTTTTTCAAACCCAATGATCATCAGGTCGGTAGGCCTGCGCGTCACTCGCTACGGAGGCAGTACGCCATTGAGCAAGGGGGGGCAATTATTTTTCACGGCGACCTCCTCATCGCTTGATGACGAGTGCGACAACAATAGCCGCCACTCCGATGGCAGCCAAAACCGCCACCAACACCAACGTTCTATCTCCCGTCGAGGGCATAAAGCCTCGACTTGCTTCTTTGCTTGGGATGTTGAGCACCGACAGCTCAATCGAACCCGTCCCGGCATCGGCGGTATCAACCCGCAGAGGGCTTTCGGCCGACACGGTCACTTTGGGCTTCGCGGCGGCTACTTGCTCGACGTCCAGGCCATCGACCGCAACCGTCACCGTTCGTTTGCCTCCAAAGGCGGTGTAGCCCTTGGGCGCGGCGATCTCCTCGACGGCATAGATGCCCGCATCCACGCCGTTCAGCTCCACGCACCCGTCTTCGCCAGATACGACATACGCATCGGCATTCGTAGTCCACGTACCGTCAGCCGCCAGCGTGCGACCGCGGTCATCAGTGATGCGCAACTTGGCGCCCGCAAGGAACTTGTCATCGGAGCTTGAACGCTTGATAAGGCTGAGTCCCCAGGTGTAGGCCGTCGCATCATCGCTCGGCGTGCGGGTGAAGCCGGCGTCGCCGGACTGGTCGGCAAAGGGAGAGCGCGGGTAGCGCAGGTAGACCTCGTTGGGGTTGCCCTTGGTAACGCCCCGATTGCAGTTGACCCCCAACGGCGCGTTGTAGACAGCAACCACACGGGCACCCTCGGCGAAGGCGTCGGCCCCGCCGAGCGCGGCGATCAGGTCGCCGGTGCGCACGGTGAAGGTGCTCCCCTCGACAGAGACCTTGCACTGTAAAGTTATGTCTGTCCACCCTTTAGCCGGCGTCGAGCTGACGTTGCCGTCCTCACATGCGACCGCACCGAAGCCGCCCTCGGCGCCCGCCGCCACGTACACATGCATGCTCGCGGCGACCTTGGAGGGGTCGAGCCCCGCGCTCATGGTGTCGACGAACCGCACCGTATAGGTGTCGTAGGCCGTGGGGCCCGCCGGGACCGTGGCAGAGAGACGCCAGCACAAGTCGTCGGCGACCGTGGCGTCGGCGGCCTTCTGCCAAGCGGCGGTGCCGTCCTCCAGCACGTGCTTGAACACCTTGGGGGTCGCCGCCTTGGGCTTGACGGCGACGGCGCTGCCGCCGACCAGGGCCATGATCGGCGCGGTGCCGGCCTCGCCCTGGGCGATGGCGTCGTCGTCGGCGACGATGAGCCAGTAGCCACAGGGCAGCTCGGCCGCCGTGCCCGCGTTAAGGGCCACGGAAGTTGCGCCGGCATTGCAAATCGCACGAGCAAGCTTTGCCGTCAGCGCGGTCGTTATGTGTCCGTCGGCATCCATCCACTCGGCAGCCTCTTGTGCCCCCGATGCCGAGCTATCGAGCCCCGCATCATGAAGCACGGGGAGAACAGCCTGACGAATGGCGTCATTCGCCCACGTTACGTCAGTTGCGACTTTTTGGTCGGCATCAGCATCGTCGGCAACGATCGCCGAAAAGAGCTGATACGCGTCATACCGCGTCGCAACTTTACCGTCCACCGTAATAGCTCCGGTACCGACAGCATGAGCCGTCCCGGGCAACACCACAAAAGAGAGGATAGCAACCGTGACTATCGTCGCGACAGCCAGCAAGCAGCGGCAAAACCTACTCACGACGGCCACCTCGATCCAGATCGCGATGACGACGAGCATGCATCCATGTCGCAGCAAAACACAGCATCGAAGCGCCGGCCAGATACGTCATAGTCAAGCCAGCCCCGCCCGCCTCAGGAAGCGTGGTCGAATACTTATTGGTAAAGGTCGGTGGGGTTGTAGAGCCGTTGTCATAGGTGACCTCGGTGTTTAGCTTTCCTTCTCCATTAGTCACGACAACCTTAACCTCATGTTTGGTCGTGTCATAGGCGATGTGGTCCTTGACATTGTTCTCGGCGCCCTCGGGGACGACCTCAGAGATGGTGTAAGTGTAGGTATCGGCCTTGTTGTAGTCGACGTTGAAGGAAACGTTTCCCATGGCATCGTTGGTCACCGTTTGGAGCACCCTGTCGTCGCCATCCTTAAGCACAAATGAGAACTGACCTTCCTTGAACGTTCCACCTTCGAGCACCTTCTTTGCGTTAATGACCACCTTGCCCGTCATGCGGTTGTCGTAGACCCAGATCTCGTCCTTTTTTGTATCGTCGATGATCTCCGCACCATCGACGATGTCCTTTGCCTTAGTTAGCGCAGCCTGATAATCCTTGTCGCTCGCGCTGCCCTTGAGCATGATCCACGTGGGATCGGCCTTGGCATAGCCAACAGGCGCCTTGGTCTCCACGAGCTGATAGAGCACGCAATTACTCATCTTCTTGTCGCTTGTGCCGAACGAGATTTTGCCGTTGGCGTCGGTGGGGACGTCGATCGCGGCCTCGTCAAACGGCGTTCTGGCGTTCTCTACATTTCCGTCATCCGCAACCTGGCCCATATCCACGCTGTAGAGTGTGAACTTCGCCCCCTCGAGCGTCGCGCCGACCTGCTGGGCGTCGTACTTGGTCATCGTGATGCTGTAGCCGTTGCCGCCCGCGCTGGCGGACGCATTTTGAATCTTCCATTTTTGCTCGTCGATCGCCGAACCCTCCGTCACCCCCGCAAGCTCGGCGGTGTTGGAAAGGGACACCTCTTCGCCGGGGTTTCCGGTCGGGATAACCTCATACTCGACCTTGAGGTATTTCCCGTCGGGCACCTCAAGAGTCAACTTCGTACGCGAGCCAGATTCATCCTTGACTTGCTCCATCTTCGACGAATAGTCCTTATCAGCCAGCGGTGACCAGGCACCATTCACCTGCTCATAGACCTTAAGCGTCGACGGCACCAGCGCGCACTTGGCATCCATGGTATCGACGAGCTCAAGGAAGTCGGTGCCATTTTTAAGGGCAACGGCAGACTCGTTAACAAGAATGGTGTATTTGATGCGATTGCTATTGGCAACCTGCTCGCCGGACTTTTTGATGACGTTGTTCTTAATGATGACGTCACCTTTACCGGAATCGAACTGTTTAACTCCTGACCCCGCGCTGGCCTTGTTGGTGAACTTCACCTCGTTTGTGGAGGTATCGAGCTCACCGCGCTTGACCGCCGTCTTGTACGTGAGCTTTGCGTAGCCGGCATAGCCTTCAAGCTCAGTCGTGGGGATGGAGAAGGTGACCGTATTGCCGTTGCGGCTGACGTTGTCGGCGGCGAACGTCCGACCCGTAACGACCTCCTTGGCCTCGCCTCCGCGATGAAGCCCCGTATGTTTATCATAGGGGTTCTGCACGAGCGTATACTTTGCGGAATTCGCAACATAGCTCATACCATCCGGAAGGCTATCAACGATATTCAGCGGTTTCCCGCCCAGCTTTCCAGCTCCATAGTATTCGAACTCGCCATTTGCGCCCTTATTACCCTTTTGGCGGTTTGCATACACCGTCCAGTCGACGATCCAGGCGCCCTTCTCATCCGAGCCGTCAACGGTATGCCAATCGAAGTTCTCAACCCAAGACACCTTCGACTCCGCTTCCGGCTTCTCGACCGCGGGCATCGTTTCTCGGTTGACAACGTACTTGATGGGTTCGGTGAACGGCCACTGTAGTCTCAGGCCCGGTGCTTCGACCGCTGCGAAGTTTGAGTACCAGCCCGACAGCGCTTCTGATGTGGTGTCGTAGGTGATAACGGCGTAGTCCTCGTTCTCGAGAGCGGCTTTCACGTTGTCGGTAACGATGATTTTGAGGTCGTAGTTTTTCTTTGTTTCATTACCCGGATAGCTGGTCGTTGGTCTCCAGTCGGTGCCCGGAACCAGCTCGGTATTGCCGATTTTAATGGTAATGGAGCTTTCGTCGACGCCAAGTTTCTGCGACCATGCCGACTGAAACGTGTCCTTCACCGTCACCTCGCCTGGATGGGCCGCATTGACGATCGCCTTCAGCGCGACCTTCGTCTCCCACGTCGCCCTGCCCGTCGTCGCCGCCTCATCGTATCTCACGAGCCTCTTGGTGATCGGCACAACACCCGTCAGCTGCGGCGTGAAACTGCCATCATCCGTACCGGAAACGGAACCTTTGCGCTCGATGGTCGCGCTGTTGCGCACGGTGTCGTACGAGCTCGTATCGTTCATCTTGGTGTGATAAACGATGCAGTAGGTGGCGTACTTATCCTCAAGGTTGTTCGGGAACGTATAGGAAAAGAAATTATCCTTAGGTTCAAGTTTTCTTTCACAAATCTTGACTCCGCTCGCCTCCGAGTCGCCTTTGTAAACCGTAAAGTTGCCCGTATACGTCTGTTTTCCGTCCAGATTATCGGTGAACATGTATCCGCTCATGTCGGCCTTGAGCTTGCCTTGGTTGAGCTTGACCGTCCACTTGATGTCCGACGGCGTGCCTGACCCATTGGACTTCTTGATCATGTCATAGCCGAATGTAACAGGCTCAGCCGTAGCTGTTCTGTTATCGCTGTCGCTTGAGCCAGCCCAATTCCACGTTGCCTTATTCTCAGCTTTGATCAAATCGCCGCCGTTCGCGGCAACGCCGCTCTTCAGCACCGTATCGTACGTGATCGTGTGGTTGCCCCGGGAAAGGTTGCCCAGGCTGTCGAGGGTTACGACCTGGCCGTCGATCATCGGCTGGGAGTCAAGCTTCTTGCCGTCGAGCTTGAAACTGTCGTTCACAAAGTCGAAGTTGTCGCCCAGCGTATCAGTGAAGCTAACTTCCGTAGCATACGACTCTACGGTAAGCGTAACAGTCCAGGTAACCTTGGCCACGCCATCTGCGCCCTGGGAGAAGGTCCCCGACTTCGTCCCCGTGACTTTGCCGTCCTTGATAGGGATTTTGATCGTTCCCGCACCAGGAAACACGACAGATGCGTTGCTACCAGAACCGACATTCTTGTTTTTAAGCTGGAACGAGAAGTTTGCCGCGACATGAATGTTCGCAGGATTCCGTTCAAGCCAGCCCTTGTCAAACGTAAAGACAACCTTATTACCTTCGATCTTCCACGTGCCAGCTTGGGCGGCAGAAGATTCCGGACCCTCCATGAGGTTGCCACCTGCGTCATCAACGACGATGGTGCCTGGCAGCTCATAGACAGCGATGTTGTTCCCAGACGAAGGCGCCTTACCGCTTTTAAATTGTGCCGAAAAAGCTCCGTAGAGCTTCGAAGTAGACGTTACGGCAGTATCACCCAAAGGCTTATTATGGTTCTCATCGGTATACAGCTTGACCTCAACCGTTGCCGTATCGCCGTTGATCTCAATCGGCGTCGGCGTCGTCGCATCCTCGGCGCGCACGGGGGCTGCACCGTGAAAAACTGCGGCGGTGAGGCTAATTAAAAGGCTCTGTTAGACCAGGATTGACATACATGTGTCCCCACGGTGCCATATCGTTGACCCCATAGACCGCGATGATGGGGGCAGCATGAACGCCGAAGACCTGGTCCTCAACTTCAAGAAGGGCATGGCGAACCTCAGCAAGACCGAGCGCCGCCGCGCTATCGAGTCCGTCAGGGACGTGATCCGCGCGGCGGCGTTCGACGACGCGGCCGGCTCCGCCTACGAAATCGAACGCTGCCCGCGCTGCGGGTCCGCCGCGGTCGTGAAGAAGGGCAAATCGAAGAACGGCGAGCAGCGCTACCTCTGCCGGGGCTGCGGCAGGACCTTCGGCATGGGCAGCGAGCGCATCCTGGGGACGAGCAAGCTCCCGAAGGAGACCTGGATGGCCTACGCCGAGTGCTTCGCGCTCATGCTGCCCCTGCGCGAATGCGCGAGGCGCTGCCGCGTCTGCCTCAAGACCGCCTACACCATGCGCCACAGGCTGATCGAGTGCCTCTCGGCCTACTCCCCCTCGTTCAGGGTCGAGCGGGGCTGCGGCTGCGAGCTCGACGAGACCTATTTCCCCGAGTCGTTCAAGGGCAACCACGCGAAGGGGTCGTTCACGATGCCGCGCCCCTCCCGGCACCGCGGCAAGCAGGTGCACAGACGCGGGCTGTCGCGCGAGCGGATCTGCGTCATGACCGGAGTGAACGACTCGAACGAGACGTTCCTCGAGGTCACGGGGCGGGGCGCCCTTTCGAGGGAGCGCGCCATGGACGCGCTGAGGGGCCGCATCGCGGCCGGCTCGGTCGTCGCGACCGACAGGGCGGCC
>ERZ857969.5068-NODE-5068-length-10700-cov-3.483701_pt1 | contig 10700 bp, 8 predicted proteins | sample MGYA00519864_ERZ857969 | MGnify/ENA primary metagenome ERZ857969 (study PRJEB31778, sample SAMEA3449382) | human gut metagenome | biome: human gut; feature: human-associated habitat; material: faeces | place: United Kingdom | collected 2010/2012 ... | reverse complement strand
ACCAGTGACACGAGGATTTTCAGTCCTCTGCTCTACCAACTGAGCTATCTGGGCAAGCTCGAGGTATATATTAGCATACTTTTTTTGAAAGTGCAAGATATAAAATCCAAATTTTGTAAAAAAATACAAGAACAGAAAATTCATATATTTGTAAACAGGGAACGGCGAGTGACTATTGAGATAACCGGAAAGATACAGTATAATAAGAGCCATTCGGAGGTTATAATGCAATGGCAGAAAGAAAACATATATTGCTGGCAGCAATCAATGCAAAATATATCCATTCCAATCTGGCGGTATACAGCTTAAAGGCGTATGCGAAAAAATATCAGAACCAGATAGGCCTGGCGGAGTATACGATCAATCAGAATCCAGATGATATTTTAAAGGGGATTTATCGCGATCATCCGGAGGTCCTGTGCATTTCCTGCTATATCTGGAATATTTCCTATGTGAAGAATCTGATCCGGGAAGTGCATAAGGTGCTTCCTGACACAGCCATCTGGCTGGGAGGACCGGAAGTGTCCTATGATGCGCGGAAGGTGCTGGAGGAGCATCCGGAAGTGACAGGTGTGATGAAAGGGGAAGGGGAAGTGACATTCCTGGAACTGGCAGGTTTTTATCTGGAAGGCATCTCAGAACTGGCGAAGATTGAGGGAATTACCTACAGGGACGGAGATCAGATCCAGGAAAATCCCTGGAGAGGAATCACGGATCTGAGTACGATTCCGTTTGTCTACAAAGATCTGAAAAAATTCGAAAACCGTATCATTTATTACGAGTCGAGCAGGGGCTGTCCGTTCTCCTGCAGCTACTGTCTCTCCTCGATCGACAAGAAACTGCGGTTCCGGGATCTGGAACTGGTCAAAGAGGAATTACAGTTTTTCCTGGATCATAACGTGCCACAGGTAAAATTCGTGGATCGGACTTTTAACTGTAAACACGATCATGCGATGGCGATCTGGAAGTACCTGATCGCTCACGACAACGGGATCACGAATTTTCATTTTGAGGTGGCAGCGGATCTGTTAAATGAGGAAGAGATCGCACTGATTCGCACGATGCGTCCGGGAATGATCCAGCTGGAGATCGGTGTACAGTCGACGAATCCGGATACGATCCGGGAGATCCACCGGAAAATGGATTTTGCTCAGGTATCCGAGGTGGTGACACGGGTGCAGGAAGGACATAACGTACATCAGCACCTGGATCTGATCGCGGGTCTTCCATATGAAGACTATGATTCGTTTGGGAAATCATTCTGTGATGTCTATCAGCTGCGGCCGCAGCAGCTGCAGCTGGGATTTCTGAAAGTGTTAAAGGGATCCTTTATGTATCAGGCGGCGCCGGAGTACGGTTGTGTATGTCAGAGCCGGGAGCCTTACGAGGTGCTGTATACCAGGTGGCTGCCATATGATGACGTTCTGCGGCTGAAACTGGTGGAAGAGATGGTGGAAGTCTATTATAATAGTAATCAGTTCGGAAAAACCCTGCGTGCGATAGAAAAATTATTTGACAATCCATTTGCACTGTATGAGGCTCTGGGAGCATTTTATGATAAGAAGGGGTATATGGATATTTCGCATACCAGGATCCGCCGATACGAGATTTTACAGGAATTCCTGCAGGAATATGTAGATGAGGAGCAGATGGATTATTACCGGCAGCTGATGATCTGTGATCTGTATGCGAGAGAAAATATGAAAACCAGACCGGCATGGGCGAAGGATCTGAAAGCGTATAAGAGAGACATCCGGGAGTTTTATCTGAAGGAAGAAGAGACACATGAGTATCTGCCGGAGTATGAAGGATATGATGAGAAACAGCTGGCGCGTATGACCCATCTGGAGCGGATGGACTACGATCCGGATACCGGAGTAAGGGAGCCGTGCTGGATCCTGTTTGATTACCGGAGCAGGGATGTACTGACGTACGAAGCGAAAATGGTAAAATTATCATTGGTTGACATAATGCAAAAATAATTGCCTGTTGCCTGCCGGGGAAAAACGGATGACAGATGAGCAGAAGTATGTTTTCCGGTACAGGGAGCAGTTAGTAGGAGAAGACGAAGGGTAAGAGAGAAAGGAAAAGAAAATACGATGGAAAAAACAGCATGTCCGTCCAGCTATGTGGTTGTGGATCTGGAGACCACGGGGCTGTATCCGTCTCAGGACCGGATCCTGGAGATCGGAGCGGTCAAGGTTCTGGACGGAGAGGTGGCAGATACCTTTTGTATGTTTGCAGATCCGCAGATGAAGATTCCGGAGCGGATCCGGGAATTAACGGGAATTACACAGGAGATGGTAGCAGGACAGCCGACACCGGCAGAAGCAGTGCGTGCCTTTCTGGACTTCTGCGGGGAACTGGATCTGATGGGACACAACCTGATCTTTGATTACAGCTTTCTGAAGCATCAGGCGGCGGATCAGAAGATTCCTTTTGAAAAAAATGGAATTGATACTCTGAAGATCGCAAGAACGCTGCTTCCGGATCTGGAGAGCAGGAGCCTGACGAATCTGTGCGGGTATTTTCAGATCGACCGGGCACACGCGCACCGGGCGTATCACGACGCACTGGCAACCCATGAACTGTATCAACATCTGATACGGATCGCAGGAGAAGGGCAGGAGCGGATCTTTCAGCCGAAACAGTTACAGTATAAGGTAAAACGACGCGGTCCGATCACACCGGCACAAAAAGCATACTTGAATGATCTGGTGAAATATCATAAAATAGAACTGGATGTGTCTGTTGACAGCTTAACGAAAAATGAGGCATCCAGGAAAATCGATACGATTATTGCCCGGTACGGGCGCATAAAGAGGTGAATGAAAAATGAATATGTGGAAGAAAAACAGAAGGCAGATTGTAGCGGGAATTATCGCAGTTATACTGGTACTTGCGATGGTGGTTCCGATGGTTTTGGAAGTAATGTTATAAGGGATTGACATACAGATGAAGAAGAAAATAATGGCGGCCCTGCTGGCGGGAGTCATGCTGTTACAGCAGCCTCTCAGCGGATGGTGCGCACAGAATACAGAGCTCACACAGAAGTCAGAGGCGAGGCAGGAGAGTGAAAGCAGTGAAGATACGGCTGACGGAAGTGAGGAAGACACAGAGGCTACCGGAACAGCTGCTGCAGATGACGGAGAAAACAGTCAGGAAGAAGACAGCGAAGATGTGCCGACACTGCAGGCAGAGACGGATGAAGTCACACTCGATACCGGTACCTCGGACAATGCGCCCGAGGGACAGCGGAAGATTCTGGATCATATTTACGCGGAAAGTGTGGATCTGTCCGGTATGACGCAAGAAGAGGCACAGGAAGCGCTGCAGACCCGAGTGGATGAGATTACAGGTTATCAGATCGTTCTTCATATGGATGATATGTCTACCGGTGTGACAGCAAAAGAACTGGGTGTTACCGGGGATAATGACGGCACGATCCGGCAGGCGATGGATGTGGGACAGGTCGGCAATGTCATCAAACGATATAAGGTGAAAAAAGCACTGGAACAGGAAAATCTGCAGCTGGATCTTTCTTATCAGGTAGATGAGGAGAGTGTGAGGAAGGCACTGGAGACCTATTGTGTAGCGTTGAACCGTGAAGTGGTGAATTATGAGCTGACCAGAGAAAATGGTGAGTTCAAGATCACCAACGGTGCGCGTGGAGTTACCTTGAATGAGGATGGTTCTGTGGATAAAGTGACGGATTATCTGGAACATGTGTGGAAAGATGGTCCGGGAAGTGTGGATCTGGATGTGGAGATCACAGAGCCGAAAGGATCCCAGGAAGAACTGGCGAAAGTAAAGGATGTACTGGGACAGGGAGTCACCGATTATTCCGCCAGCAGCGCAGCCAGAGCGACGAATGTAAAAAACGGTACTTCCAAACTGAACGGGAAAGTTCTCTATCCTGGAGAGGAGATTTCCGTCTGTGACAATATGGTACCGTTTACCGAAGAAAATGGATATGCACCGGCCGCATCATATGCGAATGGTACGGTAGTGGAATCTTTTGGAGGAGGTATCTGTCAGGTATCTACAACCTTATATCAGGCAGTATTACAGGCAGAACTGAAAGTGACAGAGCGACATAATCATTCCATGATCGTCAAATATGTAGAACCGTCCATGGATGCGGCAATTGCAGAAGGTGCAAAGGATTTCCGGTTTGTGAATAATACGGAAGCACCGATTTATATTGAAGGATATACCTACGGGGGAAAGATTTATTTTACTCTGTATGGAGAGGAATATCGTTCTGCAGACCGAAAAGTGACCTATGAAAGTGAAACGCTGGAGACTATTGATCCGACGACCGAACTGACTGCAGATCCGGAGAAAGCCTTTGGAAGTATGGAACAGATCCAGAGTGCCCATACCGGATACAAGGCAAAACTGTGGAAAATTGTCACGGAGAATGGGGAACAGGTCAGCAAAGAAGAAGTAAATAACAGTTATTATCAGATGACGCCAAATAAATACAAAGTCGGTGTAAAAACCAGCAATGCGGAAGCGTCCAGCGCCATGTATACAGCAATTGCAAACAACGATCTGAATCAGGTCTATGTGGTACTGAACCAGTATGGCGGCTGACAGATGCGGAGGAGAAAATCATGAAGATAGGAAAACTGCCGGAACCGGTATTGATCCGTTCGGTATTAAAACAGGTAAAACACAGAAGAGAGGAAGTACTGGTCGGTCCGGCGGTAGGGCAGGACTGCGCCGCTCTTGAGGTAGGTGAAGATGAAGTTCTGGTGATGTCCACGGATCCGATTACGGGAACCGCAAAGGATCTGGGACATCACAGCATCCATATCACGGCAAATGATCTTGCGGCAGCCGGTGCAGATCCGGTGGGAGTGATGCTGACTGTAATGCTCCCGGATACCGTTGAAGAGCCGGAGATCCGGAAAATGATGCAGGATGCGGAAGAAACCTGTGAGAAACTGCATATGGAGATCCTGGGCGGACATACGGAGATCACCAACGTGGTAAAGCAGCCGTTGATCTCCGTAACCGGTGTTGGCAAGATGAAAAAAGAGAATCTGCGCACGGTATCCCAGATCCGTCCGGATCAGGATATCATCGTGACCAAATGGATCGGTCTGGAAGCAACAACGATTCTCGCAAAAGAAAAAGAAGATGAACTCAAAAAAAGATTTCCGGCTGTTCTGATTGATACAGCAAAAGATTTTGACCAGTATCTGTCCGTGGTACCGGAGTCGCGGATCGCCGTGGAACATGGTGTATCCTCTATGCATGATATCACCGAGGGCGGTGTCTTCGGTGCGTTCTGGGAGATGGCGAGCGGAGCCGGTGTCGGTCTGGAAGTGGATCTGAAGAAGATCCCGATCCGCCAGGAGACCGTGGAGATCTGTAACTATTTTGGGGTCAACCCCTACCAGATCATGTCCAGCGGTTCCATGATGATTGCGGCAGATGATGGTCACGAACTGGTGAGAAAACTGGAACAGGCAGGCATCCATGCCGTTGTGGTAGGTCGTACCAACAGCGGGAACGACCGGATTCTTCGAAATGGTGAGGATGTCCGATATCTGGACAAACCGCAGCCGGATGAGTTATACAAAGTAATGGGGTAAGAGAATATGGCAAAGTTAAATATTGTTCTTTATGAGCCGGAGATCCCGTCCAATACAGGAAACATCGGACGTACCTGTGTGGCGACAGGTACGAGACTGCATCTGATCGAGCCGCTGGGCTTCCGGTTAAATGAAAAATCAATCAAACGTGCAGGGATGGATTACTGGGATGACCTGGATGTCACCCGGTATATCGATTATCAGGATTTTCTGGAGAAGAATCCCGGTGCCAAGATCTATATGGCATCGACAAAAGCATCGCAGACCTATACGGAAGTGCAGTATGAGGAAGATGCCTACATTATGTTTGGAAAAGAAAGCGGCGGGATTCCGGAGGAGATTTTACTGGAAAACCAGGAGACTGCGATCCGTATCCCGATGATGAACGATATCCGTTCGCTGAATCTGAGCAATTCCGTAGCGATCGTACTCTACGAGGCGCTGAGACAGCACAATTTTGATCATATGCAGCTGGGTGGTCATCTGACCAGATATGAGTGGAAATAAAGAAAGACAGGATAAAAAAGCAGGGGAATCAGCTCGTTCCCCTGCTTTTTTCTAATGTAAAGATGAATTCGGTACCGACCCCTTCAGTACTGATAACATTGATATTCTGATTGTGTGCGGCAACGATCTCGCGGACAATAGATAGTCCGAGCCCGGTACCTTTGCGGTCTTTGCCACGGGAAGAATCAATCTTATAAAAACGATCCCAGATTTTATTCTGTTTTTCTCTGGGTATACCCACACCGGAGTCTTTTATGGATACGAAAACTGTACCATGACGTTCGGAAGTTTCTGCCTTGATGATGGAGCTGTCTGAACTGAATTTGATGGCGTTATCGATCAGATTGTACAGTACCTGCTGGATCTGTTCCATATCGGCGTGTACCATCAGAGTTTCTGATTCCAGATGCAGTTCAATGGTAATCATCTTTTTACGGCAGATCCCCTCAAAAGTGGCTACTGTATTTTTGATCGTACGGTTGATATCAAAGTCGTTCATATGCAAAGGACGCCCTTTGGAGTCCAGTTTATCCAGGGTCAGAAGACTCTGGGTCAGCTTTTCCAGACGTTCGGTCTCATCAACCACGATTTTCAGATAACGATCCTGCATCTCAGGTGGAATCGTTCCGTCCATGATCGCTTCCACAAAACCCTTGATTGAAGTAAGGGGGGAGCGAAAATCATGGGAGACATTGGCTACGAATTTGTGCTGATATTCTCCCGATTTGCTCAGTTCTCCGGACATATAGTTCAGGGTATCGGCCAGGTAGCCCATTTCATCATTGGTTGTGACAGGAATGTTATAATCCAGATTTCCTGCTGCATATTCGTTGGCTCCTGCGGTGATTTTCTTCAGCGGCCGGTATACGGAATGAGAAAACAGACCAAGAATCATGAGAGAACAAAGCAGCAGGATCGCAAACACGATATGGACCGGACCGAGAACGGATTCTTTCTGATCAATGATCACGGTCATCGGAAGATGAATCGATACATACCCTTTGGTGGTCAGGTTTTTCGTGATAGGAACCAGTGTGCTGACCATATTTTCCTTAAAATATCCATGAAAAGTACCTGTAATATAATTGTCTGATCCCATGATCGCAGGATCAAAGTCTTTAAGCGAGCTTTGTACCATTGCAGTGTATGGTTTGCCGGTATCAATCAATGGCTGTCCGGACGGGTTCAGAATCAGGATCCGGGAATCCTGAAAAGCAGAGAGGGTCTTTAGCTGATTATAGGCAGCTTCCACATCTGCATTGTCTGAATAATCCGTATTTGCCTGATAGGAGGCGAGAGAAATCGCTTCTTTGTACAGGGCGGCTCCGGTGTCTTCCAGAATATGTTTCTGGATCAGGGAAGATCCCAGCGTAGAGATTAACACCGTTCCGAGAATACCGAGAAAAATATAGGCTGTGATAAATTTGGAATCTGTATCAATGTTGGACATGCTAATCTTCTTAGTATAAACGTGAGGGATATGGTTAGAGTGTGCGGTAAAAAGACCGGTATAATGCATATTAACGATAACGACGGAAAAGGCGATTATCATCAGATGCCATATACATTTACGACAGGAAGAGGACTGCTTTCAACAGACTGGGGCAATATAATAGGCGATTTGTCAAGAACAGGATTTGACGGAAGATTTGTATTTAATGTTGAAGGCACATTTAAAAGAACACCGGCAAAGCTTCATAAATCAATGGCAGAACTTCTTGAGGCAATGTATGAAGAGTGGATTGAGAGCTGTTTTAAGACTGAAGAATATCTCGCGGCTGACGGAAAGAAAATTATTCTTTTCGGGGCAGGAAGAATGGCACTTAATTATATGCAGAACTGGGGAGATAAGTATCCACCTGCATTTCTTGTTGATAATAATTCTGAAATTCAGGGTCAGGAAAGATGGGGAATACCTGTGAAATCGCCTGATGAAATCCTTAATGTTCCGGAAAGTGAGCGAAATGTGTGGATTTGCAATATGTATTATGATACTATCGGTGCACAGCTTGACAGCATGGGTGTCGAATACAGATGCTATTGGGACCATTATTATATGTAGTAAGTTGTGAGGTGAAAAATGCTTAAAGTAGGAGTACAGACCAAAGGAATCCTTCCTGATATGCCGGTAGATAAAGGCTTTCAGTTTATTAAAGATGCCGGATTTAAAAAAGTTGACCTGAGTATAGATACATTTTTGAAAAATTCAGATTTATACGCCGGTAATGTTAATAGATTTTTTGATGCTTCAGTAGAAGATTTGCTTGTATATTTCAACGATTACAGGATTGCAATGGAAAAGGCGGGGATTAGTCCGTCACAGATGCACGCACCTTATCCGGTAAATGTTCTTGGAAGAGGAGAACAGAATGAATATATGCAGGGGAATGTAATACCTAAAAACATAGTGATAGCGGAATTTTTAGGTGTTCCGTGGATGGTTGTTCATCCGTTTAAAATGCAGTATGTGTATGGAAAGGATGTTGAACGTGCGAAAAATATTGAGTATTTTAAGATGCTCATTCCACTGTTAAAGCAGTGCAATGTCGGAATCTGCTTTGAAAATCTTTATGAGGGTATCGGACAGAGAATTGTTGAGGGTGTGTGTGCTGACCCTGATGATGCCATATGGTATCTTGATACGTTAAATGATTATGCGGGAGAGGAATTATTCGGGTTCTGTCTTGATACGGGACATCTCCAGCTTGTAAAAAGAGATCCATATGAATTCATAACAAAACTTGGCAGCAGGCTGAAAGTTCTTCATATTCATGAAAATGATGCTATTGGTGATTTACATCAGATGCCATATACATTTGGCACGAATGAATCAGAAGGCCAGGTGTGGGACAGAATTTATAAAGGTCTAAAAGATATTAAATTTGATGGAACGCTCAGCTTTGAGACATTTCCTACAATGAACAGTTTTCCGAAGGGAATGTCTGCAAGTGTTTTAAAAACAATATGTTCTATTGGAGAATATATGGCTGAAAGAATAGAAAATGAAGGCTAGAGGTCTTGAAGCGGAAAGGCAGTAGAAACTTATGAGAATCGGAATAATCGGAACAGGAAGAATTGCGTCAAGGTTTGCAGATACGGCATTTGCCGGGATTGAAAGTGCATATGTAAGCTGTGTATATAATCCAAAGGCTGAAAGTGCAGAAAAATTTGCAATACAGCACAGAATAGAAAATTATACAGATAGTCTTGAGGAGCTTACTATGCTTACAGACGCTGTATATATTGCATCTTTGCATGAGACACATTATGAGTATGCAAAATATATGTTAAATAATAAAAAACATGTTCTTTGCGAGAAGCCTGCAGTGCTTAAAAAAGCACAGGCGGAAGAACTGTATAGCCTTGCAAAAGAAAATAATGTTGTATTTATGGAAGCTGTAAAGACTGCTTACTGTCCGGGATTTCATGCCATGATGGCAGCTGCAAAGAGTGGAAAAATAGGAAGAATCATAGATGTTGAGGCGGCATTTTCCAGACTTACTCCTGTTAATACGAGAGAATATATGGCACAGGATTACAACGGAAGTTTCCTTGAGTTTGGTAGTTATGTATGTATGCCGGTGTTTGAACTTCTAGGATGCGATTACGATGACGTAAGATTCAATTCAATGCGGGCTGTGAACGGTGTTGATGCATATACAAAGGCAGTTTTTTCATTTGGCGGTAAATCTGCTGAAGTAAAGACAGGGCTTGGTGTAAAGACAGAAGGCCAGCTTCTCATATCGGGAACAAACGGATATATTCTTGCCAAGTCACCATGGTGGCTTACAAAAGAATTTGAGATAAGATACGAAGACCCGAATAAAAAAGAAGTGTACAAATATGCTTATGAGGGTTCAGGACTGCAATATGAGTTGAAAAAGTTTATAAATAATGTAAACAATATAAATAAGATAAATGAATCTGACGATTTAGACAGCGAGTGTCGGAAGGTATCAATATGGACGGGTACAGAAGCCTGCACAAATCGTGAAATTTCAATAGCAACAGCAGATGTTATGGAAAAATTCATCGAGTGGAACAGACCACAGGTCCAGGAAAAACAGAAAGAATTGTTTGGCAAGGATATAAAAAAGCCGAGAGTATGGGCACACAGGGGCTATTGCACGCTTTATCCTGAAAATACGCTCGAAAGCTTCAAGGCGGCGGCCGAGCTTAAAGGAATTACAGGTGTTGAGCTGGATATACAGTTTAGTAAGGATAAGAAAATAGTTGTATTTTATGACGAAAATGCAAGTCGTGTTACGGGAATTGACAAAAATATAAAAGATTGCACACTTGATGAACTCAAAAGTTTCAAGATAACATCAAATGACGGCAGATATGCACAGATTCCAACTTTGACGGAGGTTCTTGGACTTTTAAAACCATATTGTGAAAACAACGGACTGTTAATTAATATAGAATTAAAAACGAGCAAAGTACGTTATGAGGGAATAGAGGATGAAGCTTATAAGCTTGTAAAATCATATGGAATGGAAAAATATATTGTATGGTCTTCATTTCTGGCAGATTCGATATCCTGCATCAAAAAGATAGATAAAGATGCAAAAACCGGCGTTTTAG
>ERZ857969.5065-NODE-5065-length-10707-cov-2.496996_pt1 | contig 10707 bp, 5 predicted proteins | sample MGYA00519864_ERZ857969 | MGnify/ENA primary metagenome ERZ857969 (study PRJEB31778, sample SAMEA3449382) | human gut metagenome | biome: human gut; feature: human-associated habitat; material: faeces | place: United Kingdom | collected 2010/2012 ... | reverse complement strand
ATCTCTGTTTGTGATGATACCAACGAGCTTGCCGCTGCCGTCAACGATCGGAACGCCCGATATCTTGTACTTGCCCATAAGCTCGTCCGCATCGGCGAGACCGAGCCGATCGGCGGCGAGCAGGAGGCGCCGATCGACGTCGGCATTCCCATGCGCGAGCCGTTCCCGCCCGCCGAGGCGTTTGAGACGGCGGCGGTGCGTGCGGTGTATTTCAGCGATGCCGACCGGAACGGACACCTCAACAATACGAAGTACTTAAACTGGCTGTGCGACTGCGTGCCGGACATCGCGCACAAGACGCTGCACACAGCCAACGTCAGCTTTGTCACCGAAGCACCGCTCGGCGAGACGATCACGATTCTGCGCGCCGAGGTCGGCGGACGGTATTTCTTCAGGATGCAGCGCGCGGACGGCAAACTCTGCTGTGAAGCTGTGCTCGGCTTTGCGGATTTGGAGAAGTGAGTGCTTTTAGGCTTCCCTTGGTGGAAGCTGGCGCCGTAGGCGACTGATAGGGAATGCAGGCAGCCGGTACAGCATTGTAGGATGCTTTACTTTGTATAATCCCTCATCCACCGTTGACGCGTGATGTTTCCCGCAAGGGAAACTCATTGGAAACGCATTGCGTTTCCGTCTTCGTCTTCCCCAACGGGGAAGGCTATGACACATACCCGCAAAAATTTTTGCGGGTATGTGTTTTTTTCGTGAGGAAAAAACGAACTGCCTGCGACTAATGGGTGCATACGGAAAAAGCGAGGCATGCAGGTTTAAGTTTCACTTAATATTTCCTGCGGCATCTTGACTTTAGGCAGATGATAGGGTATAATAACTGTACTGCTAAAAATAGTACAGTTTGAAAACGGAAACATACAAAATGAACGGACACAATTTCGGAAAGGAGGCGGCACGATGAAGCAGAAAAAGGCGAAGCCGGAGAAGATCCGGCACGACAAGCGCGAGCGCATCGACCGCTTCAAGACTTCCTTCTTTATCGCTCCCTCTTTTATTGGCGCGGCAATATTCTTCATATTGCCGTTTTTCGTTGTCGGCTACTATGCGCTGATCGATAACCCAATCAGCCGCGAGTTTGTCGGCTTGCAGAACTTCATCAACCTGTTCGGCAACATGGCGTTCCGCACGGCGGCGAAAAACACGGCTGTGTTTGCCGCGGTGGCGGTGCCGCTGGCGGTCGTGCTGCCGCTCTGCTTTGCGCTGATGCTGATGCGCAAACTGCCGCTCGGTTCGCTGTTCAAGACGGTGCTCATCAGCCCGCTGATGGTGCCCACCGCCTCGGTCGTGCTGATCTGGCAGGTGCTGTTCCACTACAACGGTACGGTCAATGCCTTCCTTGAGCGCTTCGGCATCGATAAGATCGACTTCTTCAAGTCGGACTACTGCCTCATCATCATCGTGCTGCTCTTCCTCTGGAAGAACATCGGCTACAACATGATCCTCTTCATGTCGGCGCTTGCCGCCATCCCCGGCGACATCACCGAGGCGTGCATGCTGGACGGCGCGGGACCCATGCGCGTCTTCTTCAAGATCAAGCTGCCCTACATATCCTCGACCGTCCTGTTTGTGACGATCCTGTCGCTCATCAGCTCGTTCAAGATCTTCCGCGAGGTCTATCTGATGACCGGGCGATACCCCTACGAGCGATTGTATATGCTGCAGCATTTCATGAACAACACCTTTGAATCGCTGGACTATCAGAAGCTGTCCGCCGCCGCCATTATCATGTGCGCGGTGATGATCGTTCTGATCGGTGCACTCTTCATCATTGACGACAAGCTGGGGAGGGATATCGAGTCGTGAACGCGAAATTCGTCAAGAAATTTGCCGTCGCACGGAAGACGACGGCAACGGCGCTGATCTTTATCTTCTTCCTTGCGATCTCAATCGTCTTCGTCATGCCGACGGTGCTGACCTTCACCAACTCCCTGATGTCCAAGAGCGAGATCGCCGCCAACTACGGGCAGATCTTCTCAAGCGTGTCGGGCGACGCCAAGGTCTTCGTCTCCACGCAGACCAACCTCAAGCTGATTCCCGATATGGTCACGTTTGACCAATACGAAAATGTGCTGATCAAAAACCCGCAGTACCTCATCAAGTTCTGGAACTCGGTGATTCTGACCGTGCCGATCGTGGTGGGGCAGATCCTCGTGGCACTGCTCGCGGCTTACGGCTTTGCCCGCTTTGAGGGCAAGATCCGCAGTCTCATCTTCTTCGTCTATGTCATTCTGATGCTGATGCCCTATCAGGTCACGCTGGTGCCAAACCGTCTCGTTGCGGAGTGGCTGAACCTCTATGACACGCGGTGGGCAATCATCTTACCCGGCATTTTCTCCCCCTTCGCCGTCTTTATCTTGACCAAATTCATGCGCCGCATTCCGAACGCGATGATTGAGGCAGCAAAGCTGGACGGCGCGGGCGAGATGCAGATCTTCTGCAAGATCTGCATGCCGATGTCCAAGGGCATTATCTATTCGGTCGCCATCCTCGTCTTCATCGACTACTGGAACATGGTCGAGCAGCCGCTCGTGCTGCTGAAGACTTCGGATATGCACCCGCTCTCGGTCTTCCTCTCGGAGATCAACTCGGGAGACGCGGCGCTGGCGTTTGCGGTGGCAAGCATCTACATGGTCATACCGCTGCTCACCTTCCTATACAGTGAGGACTACATCGTCGAGGGCGTTGCCTACGCCGGCGGCGTCAAAGGCTAAGGCAAACATTTCGTCAAAACAGGAGATACATATGGAAACGAATAAGCGGGGCTGGATCAAGAATCTGATCATCATCTTTCTCGTACTGATCCTGATTTTCACCCTTTTCTCAAACACCTTCATGAACCGCTCGCTGCCCGAGGTCGCCGTCTCCAATTCCGAGAGCGGCACGATCACCACGCAGGTGAAGCTCACCGGCACGGTCAATGCAAACTCGGTCAAGCAGATCACGCTCGACTATGCGCGCAAGATCAACGAGGTGCTGGTGCGCCGCGGCGACACGGTCACGCCGGGCATGGTCATCGCCACGCTGGTGGCGGGTGAGAGCCCCGAGATCGACAACCTCGAGATCGAGCTCAAGCAGCTGCAAATTGAATATAAAAAGATGCTGGTGGAGACCGAGGATTCGCTGATCACGACGCGTTACCAGCTGGAAGATACGAAGAAGGAGCTTGCAGCGCTCAACGATTACATCACGGCACTGCCGACGTATGACCAGCAGAAGCAGGGATACGAGGATCAGATCGAGGTGCTCAAGGGGCAGGTCAAGGAAAAAGAAAGCGTCATCAAGGATCTGGAAAAGCAGATGGCGAAGCTGGAAAACCCGGGCATGTCGATCGAGAAGCTCACCAAGGCGATCACGGCAGCCGAAGCGGCGCTGAGCGACGCCGAGCGGAATACCCGCCGGGCAAAGGCGAGAAGAACCTCTGCTTTAGGCACCTACACCAATGCAAATGCCGCCTATACCGCCGCAGAGAAATTCTACAACGACGCCGTCAAGAATGCCGCCGTGCTGCGGGAGGAGCTGGATACGCTGAAAGCGCAGCTGAACACGCTGAAGGACGAGCGCGACGCATTGCAGAAGAAGGTTGACGAGCTTGCCGCACTGCCCGATCCCACGCCGGAGCAGCAGGCTGAACTGGCGACGGCGCGTGAAGCACTCACGGGGAAGAAGGACGAGATCCGCGCCAAGGAAAGCGAGATTTCGGCAAAGGAAAACGAGCTTGCCGCCGCAGAGAAAGCCACGGCGACTGCCAAGGCGGATTACGATGAAAAATACGGCATCTACAACGATGCAAGCCAGAAATACAACGAAGCGGACAGCGCCTATGACAGCTGCGTTTCCGCCGAGAAGACCGCACAGGACAATTTGGATCGGCTGAACGAAGGCTGGGCGTATGCACTGCTGGCAGAACGCAAGACCGAGCGCGAGGACGAAAAAGCGGTTTTGGACGAAGAGCTGGCTACGGCGCAGGAGACGCTTGACGCCTTCACAAAAGACAACTACAGAACCGATCTGCCGACGCTGGAAGACGCGGAGAAAAAGCAGACCGAGCTGACACGCACGGTGGAGGGATACGAGCGGCAGATCCGCATTGCCGAGGCAAACGATGCCATCGACGACGAAACGGCGGCGCTCAACCTCTCGATCCAGCGCACCAAGATCGCGCAGAAGCAGCGCGAGATCGAAAAGATACGCGGGAAGGCGGTCTCCACCGAGATCAAGTCCACGATCAGCACGCTGAACATGACGGCGGGCGACGAGATTGCCGCAGGCACCACGGTCGCCGAAATTGCCACCTCGGACGGCTACACCATGGAGTGCAGCGTGCCGAACGCCCAGGCGTCCCGCCTGCGCGTGGGGCTTGCCGGTGAAGTCCAGTATTATTACTGGGGCGATAAGCCGACCGTCACGGTCTCGACCATCAAGAACGACCCGAACAACTCGGGCAAGAGCAAGATCGTCACCCTCACGGTGGAGGGCGACATCGCCGACGGCACTTCTCTGACCGTCACCATCGGCTCGCAGGGTTCGAGCTATGACTGCATCGTGCCGAACAGCGCGATTCAGGAGGACTCGGACGGCAAGTTCATCCTTGTTGTCACCTCCAAGTCCTCGCCGCTCGGCAATCGCTACTATGCACAGCGCAAGAACGTCACCGTCCTCGCCTCCGAGGCAACGCGCAGCGCAATCGACGCATCGCTCTCCTGGGGTGACTACGTGATCACCGGCGCGACCGACGCGGACGGCAAGAAGATCCCGATCTCCGACGGTATGCAGGTCCGCATGGCGGAGAAATAAGGAGGACGACCTGTGAAGAAACGCTACATCGTTCTCGGCGCGCTTGTGCTGGGACTGGCGCTTGCGGCGCTCGGTCTCGGCGCGGCACGGCGAAGCGTCGTCGGCGACGACCGAAGAGATTTTGCCGCCGAGACCTTCCGCGGCGCGTCGGAGACGCGGTATGTGCAGCTTTCGCTTTATCCGAAAGAGGAAAAGCACCTCACGGCGGATGGTATGATGGCGGTGAAAAACGCACTGGAAGCGTCGCTCACCGGGGACAGCATCAAGCCTGACGGCGGCTATCTGCTGGTGGGCAGCGGCGAGACCGCAGTCACGCTGACGCGCGAGTCCGTCATGGCGGACGGCATGACCTCGGTCAATACGACCGATGCCACCGCCACCGTTTATTTCGGCAACTGGTTCGGGCTGCATCCCACAGCACCCCTCACCGGCGGCTTTGTGAATGGGGGCGAGACCGGCTTTGGCTATTGCGCGATCGACGAGTACACGGCGGCGCGCCTGTTCGGCTCGGTCGATGTGTGCGGGCTGGACATCACGGTCAACGGATTCATGTACACCGTCACGGCAGTCGTCCCCGCCGACCGCGGCACCTACAGCGGCTATTACGGCTACACGCCGCGCGTGTATCTGCTTTACAATTCCCCCGCGATGCTCTCCGCGCGGCTGACCTTCACGTCGCTTGAGGCAGTGCTGCCGAGCACGACCACGGGGCGTGCACGCAGCATCTTCCTCGAGGCTGCCAAGAGCTATTACGACGACGAGAGCGAGGTCGTGGAGAACACCGACCGCTATACGCCGCTCCGGCTCTACGAAAAGGTGAAGACCCTGACGAAAATGGCGGTCGCCGAGGGCGATACCTATCCCTATTACGAGAACATTTCGCGCATACGGGAGACAAAATGCGCCATGATTCTCGTGTTTGAAGCGGTATGCTGGATCGGCGCGGCAATTCTCCTTTGCGTGCTGCTCTATGTCTGGCTGCACCCGCTCGTCATACGGTTCAAGGAACGCCGCGCTGCGAAAAAGCTGCACGCCATCGTTTAACCGGATGGCTTGATCTGACAACCATGAAAGGAAACGATACAATGAAGAAATTTACAAGAGTGCTTGCCTGTGCATGCGCGCTGCTGCTGGCGACCGGTTCGCTTACCGGCTGCTTCGGCGGCAAAAAGAAGCTGCCCGATAAGCAGACCGTTGACCATGTCTACAAGTACGAGCAGAAGGAGCTGTACAAGATCGCACGCCCGGACGATGACAAGGACGTCACCGAGCGCGAGGACATCTACAACACGCTTTCCGATGTCAACGGCTATATGTTCCTCGTCGGCCGGTCGGATAAGGACTACAACGAGCTCGGCTACACGCTGCACTACGGCAAGTTTGACGGCGAGGACAAGTCGATAGAGCTGCCCGTGGCCGAGGATGCGGACAGCTCTATCGCCTACGGCAGCTTTGCGCGCTTTGAGGAAGGCTTTGCCCTGGTCGAGCAGCGCAGTATCCTCATCGACAAGGAAAACTATGTGTACGACCAGCAGTCCAATTTGCAGATTTACGGCGAGGACGGCATTTTGCAGTCGACCGTCGATCTGCGGAAGGCGTTCGGCATTCCGGACGACGGCTACATCAATGTCGAACGGGTGCTGCGGCACGACGATACGCTGTACCTGAGCTATTACGGCGACAGCGGCATGGCCCTGCAGACGATGAGCCTCGACGGCACACTCGGCAAGACTCTCCCGGTCTTCCCGGACGGCGTGGAGGGCTACATGAACAACATGTTCTTCACGGCGGACGGCAAACTGATCGTCACCGCGAACATTTACGGCGCGGACAACTCGAAGCAGTTGATCATCACGCTCGACCTCGCCACCGGTGAGCGCACCGAGCTGGATACGAAAAACGACTACCGGCTGACCAATTCGCTGTTTGCAGGCCCCGACGGCACTTTCTACTGCTCGGACCAGAGCGGCATTTATACCGTTGACCCGACGACGCTTGCAAAGACCGAGATCCTCAACTACATCAACTCGGATTACATCTATTCCTACGGCAATTATACGGTGCTGCCCGACGGCAGGATCGCCACCTTCATAGGCAACTACAACCCGGGCGACAAGACCTCGACCTACGCCGTCACCATCTTTACCAAGGTGCCGGACAGTGAGATCACGCCGAAGTACATCATCACGGTGGCATCGGCGGGCTATGCCTACAATCTGCAGGAGCAGATCGTCAAGTACAACCTTGCCTCCGAGGAATACCGCATCAAATATGTGGACTACTCGCAGTACAACACCGACGAGGACTACACGCTGGGGCAGACCCGCCTCGGCGACGACATCCTTGCGGGCAATGTGCCGGATGTGCTGATCGCCGACCAGCAGTTTTCGGTCTCGAAATATGTCAGCAAGGGGCTGTTTGCCGACCTCTACACCTTCATCGACAAGGATGAGAGCATGAAGCGCGAGGACTTCCTCGAAAACATCCTTGCCGGCTGTGAGATCGACGGCAAGCTCTATGAGATCCCGACCAACTTCTATATTCAGGGGCTGATCGGTCCGAAGGAGACGATCGACACCTTCCGTGACCTCACAATCCGGGAGTTTGTTGACAAGCTCTCCACGCTGCCCGAGGGCGTGTCCTTCTTCCGTGATGGCGACGTCACCCGTGCGGATCTGCTGCAATCGCTTTTCCTCATCAACTATTCCAACTTCATCGACCGCAAGACCGGCAAGTGCAGCATCAACAACGACGAGTGCCGTGCGCTGCTCGAGTTTGCAAAGATGATGCCCGAAAAGAGACTTTGGGACAGAGACGGCTTTGATTCCTCCACGTTTGACTGGGACGCATATAACAACCAGTTCAGGGACGGCAAGGCGATTGCGGAGACCATCTCAATCGGCGACTTCTCCGGCATCCGGGATTATTCCTACAGCTATGAGAAGAATACGGAGCTTGACTTCATCGGCTTCCCCGCGCCCGACCACGCCGGCATGAGCTTCACCACGGCAAACCTCAAGTTCCTCGTCAGCGCAAAGGGCGCGTTCCCGGATGCGTCATGGGAATTCGTCAAGATTTTCCTCACGGATGATTACCAGACCAACCAGTCCTGGGGCTTCCCGGTCAAGAAGGCCGCGCTCGACGCAAAGAAGCAGGCGATGCTCGACCAGATCAAGGAGAATGAGAAAAACCGGGACGAAGACGGCGACACAACGGGCGACGGCATCATCGGCGTGGCACAGGAGACGATGATTGACGATGTTTACTATCGCCGCGAGGTGACCGCCGCGGATGTCGAGACGGTCTACGGCTATGCCTGCACCGCCAAGAAGCAGTTTGTCTATGACACCAGCCTGTTTGACATCATCAACGAGGAGGCTTCCGCCTACTTCGCGGGGACGAAAACACTCGACGAGATCCTCCCGCTGATGGAGAGCCGCATCACCATCTTCCTCTCCGAGGGGAGATAAAATACGGTAAAAAATACGGTTGCGCCGGATTTTTGCACCGATAAGGGCGCGAGCGATGCGCGAGACGCGAGTGAACGCCCTTGCCCCACTTCAAACGCTCGCCGTTTGAAGTGACTGTTTGTACGATGCCGCAATGCGGCATCGTACTTTGGTTTCAGGGGTACTTTAAGATTTTATTAAATTCAAAACATATAAAGAGAACACACATGAACAGATTTACACGCGTGCTTGCAGGCGCACTCGCGGCGGTGCTTGCCGCCGGCAGCCTTGCCGCCTGCGGCGAAAAGAAGCGGAAGCTGCCCGAAAAGCAGGTGCTTGACCATGTCTACAAGTATGAGACGAAGACGCTTGCCACTTACGACGAGGTGAAGTGGGACGAAGATGCCCAGAAGGACTTCAAGGGCTATACGGCGGTGCAGGACACGGTACTCTCACCGGCGGGCTATGCCTACCGCACCGTCACCGTGGACAAGGATTACAACACCACGGCGCAGTCCGTCTCCTTCGGCCGATTTGACGGCAGCGATCCGGTGACGGTGGACACCAGTCTGCCGACCGGCAGCGGCGACGCGGTCAACTTTTCCGCCACGGCGGTCGTGCCGCAGGGGCTTGCCGCCGTCATGGACGAAAACCGCGTGGTCGGCGAACAGAAGGTCGACGGCGAAACGGTTCCGATCTACGAGCAAAAAACCTATCTGCGCATCTACGGCTTTGACGGCGCAAAGCTGTCCGAGACCGAGATCACCCCGGCGCTGTTCGGGCTTGCGGATACGGGCGCAAACGGCTATTTCGGCGTGGACAGGGTTATCACCGACGGCAAGGATCTGTACATGACCCTGCGCAGCGACAACACCGAGGCGACGGGCAAGCTCTTTCATCTCGGCGCGGACGGCAGCCCGAAGGAGCCGATCGCCCTCGCGGACGGCGGGGACTATTACTTCCAGTCGCTCTATTTCTTCGGCGAGGGCAAGCTGTTTGCGTCCTACTATGACCAAAGCGGCGGCGGCTCGACGGCGTTTATCCTGGATATCGCGACCGGCAAGAAGACCAAGGTGGAAAGAGACAGCTTCCCCGGCGGCTATGCGGTGCTTTACAATTCCTTCGGCGGCCCGGACGGCATGTATCTGTTTGACAGCACCGTCGGCGTATACAAGCTGGATACCGACGCGATGACGCAGGAGATGGTCTGCAACTTCCTCAATTCGGATTTCATCTTCTCATCGGGCAGCATGTCCTATTCCAATCTGCCGCTCGCATCGCTCGGCGACGGCAGGTTTGCGGCACTGCGCAGCTCGACGAAAAAGGGCAAGACTTCGACACAGCTCAGCGTGCTGGAGCCTGCCGACCCTGCCGCGCTTCAGCCGAAATACATCATCACGGTGGCGTCCGCGGGCTATGCGTACAATTTTGAGGAGCAGGTGGTCAATTTCAATCTCTCCTCGGACGAGTACCGTATCAAGTATGTCAATTACGGCACCTATAATACGACGGAGGATTACACGCTCGGCGTAAAGCAGCTCAAGGCGGACATCCTTGCCGGCAACGTGCCGGACATCCTGATCGCGGACGAGAGCTTCTCGGCGGCGGATTACATGAACAAGGGCGTTTTCGCCGATCTCTATACCTATATCGACAAGGACGAAACCCTGACGCGCGACAAGTTCCTGCCCAACATCCTTTCGGCGTGTGAGCTGAACGGCAAGCTCTATGAGCTGCCCACCTTCGTCTACATCTTCGGCATGATGGGTGAGAAGTCACGGGTCGCCGAATTCGGCGGACTGACGATGCGCGAGTTTGCCGACAAGGTCGCGGCGCTTCCCGACGGCGTGAAGTTCGTGCGCGACGGCGACAACACGCGCGACCAGATGCTGCGGATGCTGTTCTTCATCAATTATGCGGACTTCATCAACCGTGCCGATGCGACCTGCGATTTCGACAACGACGATTTCCGTGCGCTGCTCGAGTTTGTGAAGACCGTGCCCGAAAAGTCCATGCAGGACGACCCGAACTTCAATTCGGACACCTTCGACTGGGATGCGTACAACAACATGTACAAGGAAGGCAAGGCGATCGCTCAGATCTCGGGGCTGACCGATTTCTTCGGCTTTGAGAACATGTCATACACCTTCGGCACGCTGGAGACCGACCTTGTCGGGCTGCCGTCGCGGGACAGAAACGGCTACGCCTTCAGTGCAACCCAACTCAAATTCCTGCTCAGCGCCAAGAGCCCGTTTGCGGACGAGGGCTGGAAGTTTATCCGGCAGTTCTTCACGGACGAGGTGCAGACCTCATACGGCTTCCCGGTCACCGTGTCCGCGCTGAACGCGGCAAAGCAGGCGGCGCTCGACAAAATCGAGAAGCGCGCTGCCGAGCAGAAGGAAGGCACCGGCAAGGTCAACGGCTACATGATCGGCGATAACGGCGTGACCATCCC
>ERZ857969.5056-NODE-5056-length-10737-cov-2.792923_pt1 | contig 10737 bp, 10 predicted proteins | sample MGYA00519864_ERZ857969 | MGnify/ENA primary metagenome ERZ857969 (study PRJEB31778, sample SAMEA3449382) | human gut metagenome | biome: human gut; feature: human-associated habitat; material: faeces | place: United Kingdom | collected 2010/2012 ... | reverse complement strand
CCGGCATCGATCCCCGCGCCACCATTCTGGGCCATGTCCAGCGCGGTGGCTCTCCCACTCTGCGTGACCGCGTGAATGCTTCCGCAATGGGCTATCACGCTGTCTGCCTGCTGGAGCAGGGTAAGTACAACCGCATCGTTGGTATGAAGGGTGAGCACCTCGTGGATTACCCCGTGGATGAGGCGTTGGAGATGACCAAGACGCTGGACCCCGTGCTCATTGATGTGTGCAACACCATTTCTATTTAAAAATAACAGACGCATCTACGTTTTATAACGCGTAAAATCAGCCCCCGGAGAACCGTGAAAAGTTCTCCGGGGGCTTTTTGTGTCCCGCTTTAAAGCACTTTGGCACCGTTTGCGGTCAATTTGAAGGTTGCACCCAGCATATCCGCTGCCTCGCGGCACATCAGCATCCGTTGCAATCAAATTGCTGTAAAATCTATGTGCAAAAGAGGCTTCACATTTTCATTTCTCTTCCCAGCAAATCGAATTCGTGCTACAATAGAATCGGACAAATCAAAGAGGGGGAATCTAACATGAAAATACAATCTGTTGCCATTTTGGGCGCTGGAGCGGTGGGCTCTTACATCATCTGGGGGCTTTCTAAAAAGGATAATATCCGTCTGGGTGTGATCGCGGAAGGCGACCGTGCCCGGCGGCTGAAAGAAAGCGGCTGCGCCATCAATGGAGCAGTTTACCGCCCGGAGGTCTGGACCCCGCAGGAAGCGCAGGGCGTAGACCTATTGGTCGTTGCACTGAAATATGGCTCACTGCCCGGAGCTCTGGAAAGCATCAAGACCGCTGTCGGCAGCAATACCGTTGTGATGAGTCTGATGAACGGTGTGGACAGCGAAGAGCTGATCACCGCACAGGTGGGTGCAGAGCATCTGCTGTATTCCTTCATTAAGGTTACATCTCACAAGGAAGCGGATGGTTACCATTTTGACCCGGATGCAACACTTGGCGTGATCTATGGCGAGCGATTTGCACCGTTTGAGAGTGAACGTGTCCAGGCAGTGCGGGAACTGTTCACGGACTCCGGGGTCAACTTCCGGGTTACGGAACACATTCAGGAAGAGATGTGGAGCAAGTTCCGGCTGAACGTCTGCAACAATCTGCCGCAGGCGATTCTGGGGGCCGGTGTGGGCTGCTACCGGGACAGCGTCCACATGAAAGCCATCAGCGATGGCCTGCGCCGGGAACTGGAAACCATTGCAACTGCACGGGGCATTGATCTGCGCATTGCAGATGCCGTCAGCCACGGATGCGCTGTTCCTGCCACAGCCCGTTATTCCACTCTGCAGGATCTGGATGCCGGACGGCATACAGAGATCGATATGTTCTCGGGAGCGCTGATGCGGATGGGAAAGGAGCTTGGGATTCCCACGCCGTACAACGAGTATACCTACCACATGATCAAGGCCATGGAAGAGAAAAATGACGGCCTGTTCGATTATGATGGCACGGAGGAACCCATCTGGGCAAAATAAAGCGACTGTCTTGTTAGGATTCGGCACGTTCACTCCCGAGTCACCGGCAGCACTTTTTGCTGTATTTTGTTTTTGAAATATGGTATAATTACTGTATTGGTATTGGGAAAAGGAGAGTAAACGAACGTGGAACTGGAACAGGCACGCAAACGCGCAGAAGAGCTGCGCGTGGTCATTGAAAGGAACAACCGTTTATACTATGATCAGGATGCCCCGGAGCTGGAAGATTTTGAATATGACGCTTTGACCCGGGAGCTGAAAGCATTGGAAGCAGAATTCCCGCAGCTGGTCACTGCGAATTCTCCGACCCAGAAAGTGGGCGGCACCCCCAGCGGGCGCTTTGCCAAGGTGACGCATGCTGTGAAGATGGAAAGCCTTCTTGATGCGTTTTCCTTCGATGAACTGCGCGATTTTGACCGCCGGGTACGGGAAGCCGGGATCGAGCCGGAATATGTCGTCGAGATCAAGATCGACGGCCTTTCCTGCAGCTTGGAATATGAGAACGGCATACTTGTGCGTGCTTCCACCCGCGGTGACGGCGTGGTGGGTGAAGATGTGACAGCCAATGTCAAGGCCATCAAGCGCATTCCAAAGACTTTAAAAAATGCCCCGGAATATCTGGAAGTGCGCGGCGAGGTCTACATGCCGCACGATGCCTTCCAGCACCTTTGTGCGGAACAGGAATTACAGGGTGCGGCACCGTTCAAAAATCCGCGCAATGCTGCCGCAGGGTCTCTGCGTCAGAAGGATTCCAAGATCACCGGCAGCCGGGGGTTGTCCATCTTCGTATTCAACGTCCAGCAGGTGCGGGGCAAGGAACTGACCAGCCATGCCGAAAGCCTCGACTACCTCAAGAGTCTGGGCCTGCCAGTCTCCCCGCGTTATCATATCGTGCACGATATCGAGGATGCCATTGCAGAGATCGAGCAGATCGGCCAGAACCGTGCCGCACTGGATTTTGATATGGACGGTGCTGTGATCAAGGTGAACAACTTTGCACAGCGTGAACTGCTGGGATCCACCAACAAATTCCCGCGCTGGGCCATTGCGTTCAAGTATCCGCCCGAGGTCAAGGAGACTACATTGCGCAGTATTGAAGTCGGCGTGGGACGCACCGGCGTTCTGACTCCCACTGCCTGCTTTGACCCGGTCTTTCTGGCAGGTACCACGGTTTCCCGTGCCACCCTTCATAATGAAGATTTTATCCGTCAACTGGGTCTGTGTATCGGAGATACCATTCAGGTGCGCAAGGCGGGTGATATCATTCCGGAGGTCATCGGTGTGACCCGCCACGAACCGGATGCTCAGCCTTACCAGATGCCGGAATTCTGCCCCTCCTGCGGTGCCCCGGCAGTGCACCTGGAAGATGAAGCTGCTTTGCGCTGTGTCAACCCGGAATGCCCTGCGCAGGCACTCCGCAATATCATCCACTTCGCATCCCGGGATGCAATGGACATCGACGGTCTGGGCACCATGGTCGCCACGCAGCTGGTGGATAAAGGGCTGGTACACTCTGCGGCAGATCTCTATGACTTGACAATAGAGCAGCTGCTCACACTGGAAAAGTTCAAGGAAAAGAGTGCAAACAATCTTCTGCAGGCGATCGAAGCTTCCAAGCAGAACAATCTGGATAAGCTGATGTTTGCGTTTGGAATCCGCAACATCGGCGATAAAGCCGCCGCATTGCTGGCAGAGCATTTTGGCTCTCTGCAGGCCATCCGGGAAGCAACCGAGGAGCAAATCGGCGAGATCGATGGTTTTGGCGGCGTGATGGCCCAGAGCGTGACTGAATTCTTTGCCAAGGATGGCACTACCGATCTGGTGCACCGTCTGGCCGATGCCGGTGTGAACATGCAGTGGAAAGGGGAGCCCAAGGGCGATAAGCTCGCCGGAAAAACGCTGGTCGTGACCGGAACACTGGAAACACTCTCCCGCAGTGAAGCTGAGGCACTCATCGTAAAGAATGGCGGCAAAGCAAGCGGTTCTGTTTCCAAAAAAACAGCTTATGTGGTGGCTGGTGCCGCCGCAGGGTCCAAGCTGACCAAAGCACAGGCACTTGGTGTGCCTGTGCTGACCGAAGCAGAGTTCCTTGCTATGATCGCAGAGGATAAGTCCCAGCAATAATCAGAAAACCTGTTCTAAAAAGCCCGTACAGTTTGGATGCTGTGCGGGCTTTTCTGTGTCCTGCGGGTTCTAACCTCCGGGCCGGTGCATACATTGATGGCAAAGGACACGGAAGGAGAACAGAAGATGGACGAGTATTATCAGGTGGTGCAGACACTGCCCCAATGGCTGGCAAGGCCGCTGGGGCAGCTCCCATCAGAAGACGCAGAGACTGTACATGAGCTGCGGCTCCGGCTGGGCTGTGCTCCACAGTTTACGGTGCAGGGATGCAGCTGCACACCGACACAGCTGGCACCTGAACTGAACGCACTGCAAACGATGCAGCTGACCCCGTTGCAGATGGAAGAGATCCTGTTCACCCTCTGCGGCGGTTCAGTCCATACCCATCAGACAGAGATCGCACAGGGCTATGTTACACTGGAAAATGGCTGTCGGGCAGGGCTTGGCGGGCGTTTTTTGCAAAACCCGGAACAGGGCACGGTTCTGCAGGAGCTTACCTCTGTCAACCTGCGCATTGCCCGGGAAAAGACCGTTCCGCTTCCACAGGAACTGACCGCAGCATTGCGGGGGCATTTCATCGGGATGCTTCTTGTTGGAGAGCCGGGCAGCGGCAAGACCACATTGCTGCGCAGTATTGCCCGGGAGCTCGTCCGGCAGCAGAAGATTCTTTCGGTCATTGATGAACGGCGGGAGCTCTTTGCCGGGAATGCACCCGGCGAGGCGCTGGATGTTCTTGCCGGGCTCCCCAAGGGACAAGCAGTGCAGATGGCGTTGCGCACCCTCTCGCCACAGGTGATCCTGCTGGATGAGCTGGGAGGTCTGGATGAGGTCACAGCGCTGGAACAGGGCCTGTTCAGCGGGGTGGATTTTGTTGCCACCCTTCATGCTGCCACACCCGAAGAGGCGACCATGCGCCCACAGGTAAAATATCTGATGGAGCGCGGCGTGGTGCGGGTGCTCGTCTGGCTAACCGGCAGACAAGCACCCGGCTGCATCGGGGAGGTGCGATTTCTATGAGCCCTCTGCGCTGGATGAGTGTCTGCTGTTTTGTTGTCTGCGGCTGGTGCGCAGGCGACAGCTTTCATCAGCAGGCGCAGGCGCATCTGGAAGCCCTGCGCAAAACGCTGGATCTGCTGGAAACGCTGCATCAGGAAATCAGCTTCCGCCGCAGTGACCTGAATCTTCTCTGCCGGAAGCTGATACAGGATGGGCAGCTTCCACCAGAAACGGTTTCGTTACAAACGCTGGAGCCCTTTCCCTCCCTGACCTTAGAAGAACGCACCCGCTTCTCAGAATGTTTTTCAGGCCTGGGGCGGTTGGAAGCGGAGCAGGAGTGCAGACGGCTTGAATTGTATCAGGCACAGTTTCAGGCAGCCTTGCAGGAAGGTGAAGCTGCGGCCCGAACGCAGTCGATGCTTTCGCACAAGCTGGGCCTGGCCGCCGGGCTTGCAGCTGCCATTCTGCTGGGATGAATCAGCTCAAAAGGAGAGGACGCGGATGGAGATTGACCTTATCTTCAAAATTGCGGCCATTGGCATCATTGTTGCCGTGCTGAACCAACTGCTGATCCGCTCCGGGCGGGAGGATCAGGCAATGATGACGACATTGGCCGGTCTGGTGGTCGTGCTGTCCATCCTGGTCAAACAGATCAGTGTGCTGTTCGTTACCATCAAGTCGCTGTTTGCACTATGAGTGCAGCCGTGGCTGTGTTCGGCATTGCGCTGCTCGCGGCACTGCTCTATGCGGTTCTGGAAAAGCAGGCCCCCGCCTATGCACTTCTGCTCTCCCTTGGGGCAGCGCTGGTGCTGCTGGTGCGGGCAGGGACAAGCATCCGGACAGTACTTTCCGGCATAGCACGCCTGGCTGGACAAGCTGACAGCGGGGCTTTTTCCTGCCTTGTACGGAGTGCGGCTATTGTTTTGCTGACAGATTATACCCGCACCCTATGTGAGGAAACCGGGGCAGAATCTTTAGGGTGGTGTGTTGGGCTGGCAGGTCGGTGTCTTGTACTGGCAGCGGCGTGGCCCTTGCTGGAAGAGATCCTGCAGACGATTGGGAGCATTGCAAAATGAAGAACTGGAAGTGGTGGGCTTTTCTGCTGGTGGGAACAAGCCTCTGCCTGTGCGCCCCGACAGCTTTTGCAGCAGAGAGTGCCGGTTTGCACACACAGCTGCCGGGAGCAGAGCTCTGGCAGCCTTATCTTGACCAAAGTCCTGTGGATGCTTTGCAGGTAGCAGAAGACCCGTGGAGCGTTCTGCAAAGTTTTTGCACTTCATCGCTGTTCCAGACACTGCGGGAAAGCATCCGCGGTTATGCCGCACTGCTGTTGTTTCTGCTCCTGTCTGCCATAGTCAGTCTGTTTCTGGGGGAGGGAGGTGATCACAGCTGGTGTGATCTTGTCTGCGCCGGTGGGTGCGGGATCCTCCTGTGGGAACCATTGCTTGAAATTGCCCGGCAGCTGTGCGCGCAGATTGAAAGCTGGAACCGCTTTCTCTCCGGTTTTCTTCCTGTCTATGCCGGTGTTCTGATCATGGGCGGTGAGACAAGTGCCGGGGCCGCCGCAAGCGGCTTTTTTCTGACATTGCTTTGTCTGCTGGCACAGGCCCTGACGGCCTTTGTACCGCCCATTCTGGAATGCTTCCTTGCATTGAGCATGGCTTGCTGTATCACGGAACAGAGCTGCCTGGGAAACCTGTGCAAAGCGGCAGGGACACTGCTGCAAAAGGGACTTTCCCTTACTGGAAAGCTGCTGGCTGCACTGTTGGGATTCCAGCGCATCTCTGCCGCACAGCTCGACCGAACGGCGCTGCGCACAGGACAGTTTCTCACCGGCACCATTCCCATTGTGGGGCAGAGTTTGAGCGATGCTTCCGAGGCTGTTCTGGCAGGCATCCAATTGCTCAAAAGCGGCCTTGGAATGGCCGCTATCCTGATTTTATTGGCTGAGTTTCTGCCACTGTATCTCGGGATGCTTGCACATCTGGGATGTATCGTTCTCTGCGGTACGCTGTGCAGCCTGACCGGAAACAGCCGTGGACAGGCACTGCTTGCCTGTTTTGCTTCTGCTGTCCGGTGTATGATGGCCTGTATCGCACTCTTTTTCGGGCTGGCCGTAACAGGAACCGCACTTCTTTTTATGCTGGGAGGCGTTTGATGCAGACATTGAAAAGCGCAACTGTGGTCTTTTGCACTGCCTGTATCTGCGCAGAGCTGCTGGCCCGGCTCACAGGAAACAGCTGGGCCCGGCGGTGCATAAAAGCCGTGGCTGGACTATATATTTTAGTGGTGCTTTTACAGGCCATCCCTCAGCTCCGGACAGAAGTTCAGTCCTTTTCTGTGCCGGATCTTTCGCCCGCATCCATGGGCACGCTGGAAGATGCCATTCAGGCTGAACTGGATGCCCGCAGCAGCGGACAGGAAGCAAAGGAGGGGGACCTTTCCGGATGAAGAGCAGGGAACAGAGCCTCTTTGCCGGTTTGCTCCAGAAGCAAAACCGCACCCAGCTCGCGATCATTCTGGGTGTGGTGGCAATGCTGCTGATCTTATTCTCAGAATTATTCTCGACCCCCGCAAAAACCGCAGCAAATGCAGGCAGTTCTGCTGCTGTTTCAGAAACTGCCTACCGGGAGCAATTGGAAACACAGCTGACAGAGCTGATTGAACAGCTCGATGGGGCAGGAAAGACCGCTGTGATGGTGACACTGGAAAGTGGGGAAGAAACGATCTATGCTGTGGATACGCAGTCCGGCCAGATGCAGAACCAGGAGACCCATGTTCTGCTGGAGGATGGCTCCGCCCTGGAAGAGACGACCTATCTGCCTGCCGTCTGCGGCTATCTGGTGCAGAAGGAAGTTTCCATCATGGGCAAGGCCCTGGCCGATCCGGAGCGTCCGTTCGTCGCCATCCTCGGCGGCGCGAAGGTCTCCGACAAGCTGAACGTCATCAACAACCTGCTCGAGAAGGTCGATACCCTCATCATCGGCGGCGGTATGGCCTATACCTTCGTCGCGGCCAAGGGCTACGGCATCGGCAAGAGCCTGTTTGACGCAGAGAAGGTCGACTACTGCAAGGACATGATGAAGAAGGCCGAGGAGAAGGGCGTCAAGCTCCTGCTCCCGATCGACACCGTCGTGGCTGCCGACTTCCCGAACCCGATCGACGCGCCGGTCGACGTCGAGACCGTCGACGTGACCGCTATCCCGGCTGACAAGGAAGGCCTTGACATCGGCGAAAAGACCCGCGCGCTGTTTGCCGATGCCATCAAGAATGCGAAGACCGTTGTCTGGAACGGCCCCATGGGCGTGTTCGAGAACCCGACGCTGGCCAAGGGCACCATTGCCGTGGCACAGGCACTGGCGGATTCCGACGCTGTGACCATCGTCGGCGGCGGCGACTCTGCGGCGGCCTGCGAGCAGCTGGGCTTTGCGGACAAGATCACGCATATTTCTACCGGCGGCGGTGCATCGCTTGAGTTCCTCGAGGGTTTGGAGCTGCCCGGTATTGCCTGCCTGCAGGACAAGTAAGGACCTGAAATAGTCACGCTGCCGGGTTTGCGCCGGTGGTGAGGACAGAGCACCCTTTTGGTGTGATTATTTCTGACGCAGCACGTCATTGTTGGCGATGGCTGAATCGGGTTGGCGAAATATGCTACGAGCGCCTGCGGGCGCGGGTTTGTTAAGGTAAAACTGATTTTGATATATAATTTAGGAGATTCACAATGAACAGAAAGTATCGCAAGACTGTTATCGCGGGCAACTGGAAGATGAACAAGACGCCGACGGAGACCAAGGCGTTTATGACCGAGTTCAAGGCCATCATGCCCAAGGGCCGCTGGTGTGACGTGGCGCTGTGCGTGCCGGCCGTCTGCATCCCGGCTGCTGTCCGCGCCATGCGCGAGACCCGCGTCGGCATCGGCGCTGAAAACTGCAACGCCAACGCCTCCGGCGCCTACACCGGTGAGATCGCGGCCAACATGCTGCTCGACGCCGGCTGCAAGTACGTCATCCTCGGCCACTCTGAGCGCCGCGCCATGGGCGAGACGAACGCGGACGTGAACGCCAAGGTCCTCACCGCTCTGGACAACGGCCTGATCCCCATTATGTGCGTCGGCGAGAGCCTCGAGCAGCGCGAAGCCGGCATCACCGAGGAATGGATCACCATGCAGATCAAGACCGGCCTTGCCTCCATCGGCGAGGACAAGATCCGCAAGATGATCATCGCCTACGAGCCCATCTGGGCCATCGGCACCGGCAAGACCGCCACGCCCGAGCAGGCCGAAGAGGTCTGCGAGAACATCCGTGCGGTCATCCGCAAGCTGTACGGCGCCAAGGTCGCCCGCGCGATTTCCATCCTGTACGGCGGCTCCATGAACGAGAAGAACGCCTATGACCTGCTGGCCCAGCCCGACATCGACGGCGGCCTCATCGGCGGCGCATCCCTCGTGCCCGAGAAGTTCGTCAAGATCATCGAAGCTGCCAACCAGCCGACGATCTGAGACAAGACCTGAAAAGCGAAAACCTCCGTCAGCCAGCGGCTGACGGAGGTTTTTTGTGCGGGATTCAGACCGCGGGGCCTGCTTTTTCCCGGCGGCTGAGGTGCGCGTAGTAGGCAAGGCAGAGGAGGACCTGCACGACGGTCGAGCAGGGGGTGGCGAGGCCGATGTAAAACAGGCGCACGTTCGGCAGGCGGGACATGAAGAACGACACCGGGATGCGCACGCCGAACGCGCCGAGGATGCCCTGTGCCATGACGAAGAGCGTCTTGCCGAGGCCGGAGAAATAGCCCACGAAGCAGAACAGGAACGAGGTCAGCAGACAGTCGATGGCGTAGGCCTTGAGATAGTCTGCAGCCTCGAGGATGACGGCGCGGTCATTGGCAAAGATCCCGGCCAGCAGATCGCCGTGGAAGAAGTTGAAATAGAACACGAACACGCTGATGCACAGCGACGTGACGACGCTGTAGCGCAGGGCTTTTTTGGCCCGATCCGGCTTGGCCGCGCCGGTATTCTGCGCGACGAAGGCGGAGACGGACTGCGAAAAGGCTGACGGCAGCAGCATGACGAACGCGCAGACCTTCTCCGCGATGCCCATGCCTGCCGACTGCAGCAATCCCAGCGAGTTGACGATCGCCAGAATCACCAGGAACGACACGCCGACCAGCACGTCCTGCAGCGCGATCGGCACGCCGAGGCGCAGGATCCCGGCCGTGAGCGGCCGGTCGAAGCGCAGCTGCTCCTTGCGGAAGGTGAACGGCAGTTTGCGCCGCGCGATCACGAACAGCGACAGGACCACGCTGATGGCCTGCGCGAACACCGTTGCCAGCGCTGCGCCTGCCGCGCCGAGGTGGAAGACGGCGACCAGCAGCAGATCACCGAAGATATTCACGACGCACGCGATGGCAACCGTGATGAGCGGCATTTTGGAATCGCCGAGCCCGCGGAAGACGCTGCCGATGACGTTGAACGCGACGATGAACAGCGTGCCGGCCGAGCAGATGCGCACATACTGCGTCGTGGGGTCGAAGGCCTCCTCCGGCGCCTGCAGCAGGCGGCAGAAGGGCGCGGCCAGCGTCACAAGTACGGCGGTCAGTCCGAGCGCGACGCAGACGAACAGACAGATGGCAGAGCCGATGACGCTGCCGGCTTCGTCGGGCTTTCCCTCGCCGATCTTCTGCCCGAGCAGGACGGTCACGCCCGTCGTCAGGCCGACGAGCAGCGAGGTGACCAGATGCATGGCCTGGCTGCCGGTCGAGACGGCGGAGATATCCGCCGTACCCGCGAATTTGCCGACGACGATCAGATCGACCGCGCCGTACATCGCCTGCAGAAACAGCGCCAGCAGCACCGGGCCTGCAAAGCGCAGCAGAGACGGAAGGATGCTTCCGTTCAGAAAATCATTTTGCTGTTTCTTCATACCAGACTCCAAAAAAAGAGCCGGATAAAACCCCGGGCCCGCGCCCGACATCTTATCCAGCCGAATTTCTCCCATCGACCCTCCGATGAACGGTGCATATTCTAACGGAAATGGGCAGGAAAGTCAAGAAAAAAGGGCTTGCGGGAAGCGCAAGCCCACGGCTCCCCTTTCAGGGGCCCTTCCCCTATGAGGGGAAGGTGGCACGGCGGA
>ERZ857969.5054-NODE-5054-length-10746-cov-2.299224_pt1 | contig 10746 bp, 6 predicted proteins | sample MGYA00519864_ERZ857969 | MGnify/ENA primary metagenome ERZ857969 (study PRJEB31778, sample SAMEA3449382) | human gut metagenome | biome: human gut; feature: human-associated habitat; material: faeces | place: United Kingdom | collected 2010/2012 ... | reverse complement strand
TCTTCTCCGAGATATACATCGTGAACGGGAAATAATTAGACGTATGCGCAAAGATAAAACCGGCGATACAGCCCAGATACAAACTAGGAGCGAAAATACCACCGCACCCCCCTCCGGCATTCGTGGCGCTGGAAGCGAATACCTTCGTAAGCAAGATCAAGGTCAAGAAGATCAAGACCCCGAAATAGGTATCGTTCAGATCGTAAAACAAACTCTTGTCCATGATATGCGAGAACTGCCCGTTCAGCAACGAGCCGATCGTATCATAGCCCTCACCATATAGCGGCGGGAACAGGAATATCAAAATACTCAGCATCACCCCCCCCAACATGAACTTCTTCCAATACGTACCCAACTTCCGGTACATCCCTTCCACCTTGTTCATCACACGGGTAAAATAAAGGGATACCAATCCGCAAAAAACACCCAGCAAGAGCACGTAAGGAATACGCTCGATCTCGAATGCCTCGGTCTGAGAGAACTTAAACATGGCCTCGGTGCCGGTAAAGATATAAGACATCGTAGCCGCCGTCACCGACGAGATCAGCAAAGGAAGCACGGAAGTCATCGTAAGGTCCAGCATCAATACCTCGATAACGAACACCAACCCGGCGATAGGCGCCTTGAAGATACCGGCGATCGCTCCGGCGGCACCACATCCCACGAGCAACATCAACGTCTTTTGCTCCATCTTGAACACCCGCCCCAGATTAGAACCGATAGCCGCCCCCGTCAATACGATAGGAGCCTCCGCCCCGACCGATCCACCAAAGCCGATCGTCACGGAACTGGCTACGATAGAGGTCCATGTATTATGCGGCTTGATACGGCTCTTTCGTTGCGAGATGGCATACAAGATCTTCGTCACACCGTGGCTGATATCATCCCGCACGATGTATTTCACGAATAATCCGGCCAACAAGATACCGATCACCGGATAAAGCAAATAGAGGTAATTTACGCCATCAGCATTGAAATTGCCCGTCAATAAATGCTGTATGAAATGGATCAGCTGTTTCAGTATTATGGCGGCGGCTGCCGTACAAAGTCCCACGATAAAACTGATAATAAGGATGAAATGCTTCTCCTTGATGCGCTTTTCCCTCCACAACAAGAATTTATAGAATAAACCTTCGTTTGCCATTTTAAATACCTTTACCTGTAAACACTGTTTTAACTGTATAAATGAGAATCGTTATGTCCAGAATCAAGGACATATTCTCATAGTATAATATATCATATTCCAAGCGCTCGATCATCTCATCCACGCTGCCGGCATATCCATATTTCACCATACCCAACGAGGTGATTCCCGGACGTACGTTATGCAGCAGATAGTAGAAGGGGGCTTTCCTCACGATCCGCTCGATGAAATATTTACGTTCCGGACGGGGGCCAACTAGCGACATATCCCCTTTCAGCACGTTCCAGAACTGCGGTAACTCGTCCAAGCGGTATTTCCGCATCACCCGTCCGAAGGGAGTGATACGGGAATCGTCCTCGGAAGAGAGCAACGGGCCTTCCTCCTCGGCGTTCGTGTACATCGTACGGAACTTATAGATCATGAAAGGCTCGCCCATGTATCCGATCCGTTCCTGACTGAAAAACACCGGGCCGGGGGAATCCCGCTTCACCCGCCAAGCGATATACAGGAACAAGGGAGATAAGAGCACCAAGAAAATCAGAGATAACGTCTTATCCATAAAGAGCTTTACATTCTGCTCGATGGGCAAGAAGTTGTTATCCGTCACGTCCACCAGCGGAACGCCCTTTATCGCCTTGATCTTTACTTGCGATAATGAACTGGATTTATCCGCCAATATCTTGATCGGCCGTTTATAGCAATATAACGAATACAGGATATCCATCAAACGGTTATTATCCACCGTCTCCAAGGCGACAACCAGCTCATCCACCTTTTTCTCCTCTACGATCACCGGCAAAGATTCTAGCCTACCGATCACACGATCTCCGGCGACCCCGCCCTTTTTCTCCGTACCATCGGAGACAAAACCGACGATATTATAACCCAAACCATACAGGTCGTCGGCAATACACGCCGCCTTCTTCCCCGCCCCAATCATCAATACATTCAACGCCCATTCCCTGCACTTTATCTTCCGTAACCCGGCCTGCGTAATCAATAACCGGGGAATATACGTCAAGACAAACTGCAATCCCCATAAAGAGAAAAACATATCATAATACACGTGATAAGAACGGGGCAAGTCATTCAGCACTAAGGCAAAAAACAAGATCACGACACCGATCGACACGCTCCCAAGGGTAGAGAACAACTCAGTAAGCCTCGACTTACCGAACGGTTTATTATAATAACCGGAAAACCAATATAATACGAACCAGAAAAACGGGATCAATAGCTGCCCCTTCAATGAGGGGATATGCAGCAAAAAGGCCCCGACGGTATCAAACCCTTCATACACCGCCACCTCCTCATAGCGTATCAGGTTAAATAATAACCAGACTACCGACGACGCTATAAAATCCGAGACAATATATTTTCCGGCTTGTACGCTTTTCTTCATCCTTATCTAATTACCTGCACAAGCCCACCGGCTCCTAACTTGATAATGCCGGACGGAGCGGCCTTGCTCATATCGTCCTGACGATAACTCACGATATAATCCACACCCTCCTTGATCACCTCCGATACCTCGCTGAAATTAGCGGGAGAAGGCTCGCCGCTTACGTTGGCGGAAGTAGAGACCAAAGGTTTACGGAAGCGCTCGCACAATTTCTTGGAGAACTCCTCGTTCGTGATACGGATACCCACGCTACCATCGGCTCCCAATAGATTTGTCGCCAAGTTCTTGGCACTTGAGTAAATGATGGTCAACGGCTTATCAGACACGCTAATCAAATCCCAAGCGATATCGGGAACATCCGACACGTACCTATCCAATTTAGCCTCGCTGTCCATCAAGACCAACATAGCCTTATTGTCTGTCCTTCGCTTTAGCTCGTACACTCTTTGTACGGCTTTTTCATTGGTAGCGTCGCAACCAATTCCCCAGATAGTGTCTGTAGGATAAAGTATTATGCCGCCTGCGGCCATTACTTCGCAAGCTTTTTTAATATCTTCCGTCATTGTATTTTATAATATTTAGGCAAATGTACGAATCATTCTCCTACTTCAAAAAAATAATAACAAAAAAACTATTTTCTTTAAGCCATACCGGATATACCATATTTAATTTCTAACTTTACGGGTTGAAATATATTGCGGAAATCTCGCCTTTGTCATACGGTAGATTAAGGATGACAAGGTATCCGTAGTATCAGGCAAGCAAAAAAGAAAAAAACAATATATAATGATTAACAAATGGAACTTTCAAACCCCATCAGAAGAAGAGTTACATAAGAGAGACCAATTGGTGGCTGAATTAGGATTCAGCCCGGTGATCTGTCTCTTGCTCGTTCAACGAGGTATCACTTCGATCGAAGAGGCGAAGAAATTCTTTAAACCCAGCTTGAACGATTTGCACGACCCGTTCCTTATGCCGGATATGGATAAGGCGGTGAGGCGCTTGAACAAAGCCTTGGGGAATAAAGAAAAGATTTTGATCTACGGCGATTACGACGTGGATGGAACGACAGCGGTATCGCTCGTCTTCAAGTATTTAAGACCTTACTCGTCTACCTTGGATTTCTATATCCCGGACCGGTACGACGAGGGGTACGGTATCTCTTACAAGGGTATCGATTATGCCGCCGAGAACGGCGTGTCGCTGGTTATCTCGCTGGATTGCGGTATCAAAGCGATCGAGAAGATCGAGTACGCCAAGGAGAAAGGCATCGACTTTATTATTTGCGACCACCATATGCCGGACGCCACTTTGCCGGACGCTGTCGCCGTATTGGATGCCAAGCGCTCGGATTCTATCTATCCGTATGAGCATTTATCGGGTTGCGGAGTGGGATTCAAGTTCATGCAGGCGTTCGCCAAGAGTAATAATTTCCCGTTCTCGGATCTGGAGAAGTTGTTGGAACTGACGGCGGTCAGTATCGCCTCGGATATCGTCCCGATTACGGGAGAGAACCGCATCCTCGCCTATTACGGGCTGAAGCAATTGAACAGCAACCCCAGCCTCGGGCTGAAAGGGATCATCGATATCTGCGGATTGACCGGAAAGGAGATCACGATCAGTGATATCGTATTCAAGATCGGTCCCCGTATCAACGCTTCCGGCCGTATGATGAACGGGAAGGAGGCGGTGGAACTGCTACTGTCCAAGGATAGCGCCAGTGCCCGGGAGAAGAGCGAGAGCATCAACCAATATAATGAGGAACGCCGAGAATTGGACAAGAAGATCACCGACGAGGCTAACGCTGTCATCGACGAAGTAGAGAACATGGATGACCGGAAGGCGATCGTGGTGTATAACCCGGGATGGCACAAAGGCGTGATCGGTATCGTAGCGTCCCGTTTGACCGAGAAGTATTACCGTCCGGCGGTCGTTCTTACCAAATCGTCCGAGTTGATCACCGGATCGGCACGTTCCGTAACAGGCTTCGATATTTACAAGGCGATAGAGAGTTGCCGGGATTTATTGGAGAATTTCGGGGGACATACCTACGCCGCCGGGCTTTCCCTTCGGGAGGAGAACCTAGAGGCATTCACCGAGCGTTTCTTGAAGATCGCATCCGAGGAGATCATACCGGAGCAGATGATCCCGCAGATCGATATCGACGCTATCTTGGATTTGAAAGAGATCAACCAGAAGTTCGTGAACGACCTAAAGAAGATGAGTCCGTTCGGGCCGGACAACCAAAAGCCCGTATTCTGTTCGCTTGGCGTAAAGGACTACGGCACCAGTAAGCTCGTGGGTAAGGAACTGGAGCATCTCAAGCTGGAATTGATCGACGGAAACTCAAGCACCCCCATGCACGCCATCGCTTTCGGCATGCACAGGTACAACGACCATATCAAGGGTATGAAGCCTTTCAACATCTGTTACACGGTGGAGGAGAACACCTACAACGGCAACACCTCTATCCAGCTGATGATCAAAGACATCAAACCCGACGATATATGAGGAGGACAGGTGGACGTCTACCATAAGATATTAGAGAAGTATTGGGGATACCCTGCTTTTCGCCCCTTGCAGGAGGATATTATCCATTCCGTCTGTGCCGGAAAAGATACGCTTGGGCTGATGCCTACGGGTGGTGGTAAATCCATCACCTTTCAGGTGCCGGCATTGGCGATGGAGGGGATTTGCATCGTCGTCACTCCCTTGATCGCATTGATGAAAGACCAAGTGGAGAACTTACGCCGGGTCGGCATCAAGGCTACGGCCGTTTATTCGGGCATGAGCCGGCAAGAGATCATCACGCAACTGGAGAATTGCATCTTCGGGGGGTATAAGTTCTTATATGTCTCCCCGGAGCGGCTTAGTACGGATATTTTCCGGGTCAAGATGGAGGCCATGCAGGTTTGTCTGCTGGTAATCGACGAGAGTCACTGTATCTCGCAATGGGGATATGATTTCCGTCCTTCTTATCTCAATATCGCTGAGATCCGGGACTTATTGCCGGGTGTTCCGGTATTAGCCTTGACCGCCACGGCTACCCCGGAAGTGGTGAATGACATACAAGAGCGTCTGCGGTTCAAGGAGAAGAACGTATTTCAAAAGAGCTTCGCCCGCAAAAATCTGGCTTATATCGTCCGGAAGACGGAAGATAAGTTAAATACACTCGTTTATATATTAGGAAAAGTTCCGGGTACGGCCATCGTATATGTCCGCAATCGGAAACGCACCAAGGAGATCGCCGTCATGCTGCAACAGGCGGGTATCTCCGCCGATTTCTTCCATGCAGGGTTAAACCGTGACGAGAAAGAACTGCGTCAGGCCCGTTGGAAAAACAACGAGTGCCGGGTAATCGTATCGACCAACGCTTTTGGTATGGGTATCGATAAGCCGGACGTGCGATTGGTCGTGCATATGGATATGCCGGGATCGTTGGAGGAATATTATCAAGAGGCCGGACGCGGGGGGCGTGATGAGAAGAAAGCCTTCGCCGTGGCTCTTTGTTCCTCCACGGATAGCGCCAAGCTAAAGAAACGGCTGGCGGATGAGTTTCCGGACAAGGAGTTTATCTACCGGGTCTATGAGGCGTTGGGTAATTATTACCAGATCGCCGTAGGGTACGGGTTAGATACGGTACACGATTTCTCGTTAACGGATTTTTGTTCCGCTTATAAGTTCTCTTTATTGCAAGCGCATCATGCCTTGAAGATCCTTGGGCTATCGGGCTATATCGAATATACGGAGGAGGTAGACAACGCTTCCCGCCTGATGTTCACAGCTACCCGTGACGAGCTTTACAGGTATTTAAGTGAGAACAAGCGAACGGATGAGGTGATTCAGACAATCTTGCGTTCTTACACCGGGTTATTCGCAGATTATGTTTATATAGATGAGAGCGTAATCGCCACCCGTGCGAGAGTGACACCTCACGAGGTGTATGAGACCTTGGTAGGTTTATCCAGATACCGGATCGTAAACTACATCCCGCATAAGAAAACCCCGTTGATTTTCTATACCCAGACCCGGGAGAAACAGCGGTACCATTCCATACCCCGCTCGGCGTATGAGGAACGCAAGGAGCGTTTCGGGAAACGGATCGAGAAGGTGCTGGAATATATCAACGAGGAGCGGGTATGCCGTAGCCGCATGCTCCTATCCTATTTCGGCGAGGAAGATTCCGCCCCTTGTGGCTGTTGCGACGTATGCCTATCGAAGCATGAATCACAGCTTATGAATTGGGAATTCAACGCTATCCGGGAAAGTCTCATAAAGATATTGGCCGGGGAATCCCCTATCCCCGTGAAAGAACTTATTGAGAAATTACCTTTCCCTCAAGAGAAAAGCCTCACGGCCATCCGCTTTCTGGCGGATCAAGATCCCCGATTCACATTAAGCGACGGCTATCTATCGCACGAGGATTCAGCAAAATAGCACGATGCCCATCGTAAGCTCCTTAGAATGCCCATTGTTAGCTTGCTAGAATGCCCATCATAAGGAGCTTACAATGGGCATTCTAATAAACCATGTATCACCGCTTATAATTACTCCGATTAGATACTTGTTTTTCCGTCGGGAAATCAGCGGGAACCTTTTGGGTTACCTTGCCGGTAGCGGCCCATTCCGCACCTCTTAACAAGGTAATCTGGAAGCCGGCGCATTGCATAGCCGGACAATTCTCTACCGTTTCCCCCGCGTGCCCTAACATCGTATGAAATATACGGGCATTCCCATAATCAACCGTAAAGATCAACGGCTCCTCACGGCCGGAGCCTCCGGTCTCCTTTGGGTTTTTGCGCCCCTGACATATAGGGCGCGGAAACGCAGTGCGGACCCCAAAATGGAATCAGGCAAAAAAGTAACGACCTTCAACCGTTGTCTCCCAGTTGAAGGCCGTTACTCATGCATCTTGGGTTCAATCATTGACGTAACCTCACATTCTTCAGTTTTCGGAAAGCTTTGGTCTTTCGCTTGCTAGGGTACTCTTAGTGATACATTGGACTCACCCTTTCCTGATTCTTATTATACGCAAATCCGCCGGAATATCAATTCGCAAGGATGTTAAAATTTGCGGAAAAACTTTGACTGTTCTGTGAATTGATTCGCGCCTTTGCCTATGCTATCATATTTAATTGGGGGCAATGATGCCGCTCCGTTAAAAACAGATGCACGCCTTGAGCTATCCACGCACAAGGGCAATATCAACAACCGCTTAGAGCAATGCTAAATCAGGGGGTGCGATTTACTACAAATCGTACCCCCTTAAATATTACTTATCATAATAAAGGCCGCCAAAGATCCACAAGGTAATTTCAAGCGTGTATTCAAAGGCTATCTCTAAAAAGGGCCCGGGGTACTGTGCCGCTATCGGCATGGTACTCCGGGTTTATTTAGGGTGTAACTCCATTCGGTATGCTTGTCCCCACAGGTGATCTTGACCGGGCATTCAGGAGATGGCTTTCCGGTCCCGGAAACGTTGGAGCGTTTCCGGCAGATTTTCCTGATGGAGCAGGGCAGGGTTGAAGCGCAGCAGAGCAAAGTTCAGATTGAACAGGGAGCCGACGCCCACTGCGGCAACGATGGTACCGATGCCCACCTGACCGCCCAGCCGCCAGCCGATGAATACAATGACCACTTCCACGGCGGCGCGGCAAAGGCCTACCGTCCGGTGCGTCTTACGGGCCAGTACGACCATGAGCGCATCGCGAGGACCGGAGCCTAAGGTGCTTTTCATATACATCCATGTCCCCAGAGCCAGCAGCTCCATGCCGATCAGCAGTGCGGCCAAACCGGTCGAGAAGCGCTCAAACAAAGGGATCCAGTTCAGGTACAACAGGATGTCGATGAATATCGGGCAGACGAAAATATTTGCCAGCGTACCGAGGCCGAAACTCTCCCCGCAAAAATAAGCAATGGCAATGACTGCGGCCCCGACAATGCTGGCGGCGGTACCGTAGGTAATACCGAAGGTCTTGGCCATGCCTTGCTGGAGAACGCTCCAAGGCTCAAAGCCGATATTGGCCTGAAGCATCAGCGTGATGCCGATGGCGCTGACCAACAGACCGACCAAAAGCAATCCGATCCTGCGAAGATATTCCTGAAGCATGGTTTGCCTCCTTCTGCGGGTCGAGCCCTTGATATGAGATGATTGGCACAGATGTGGAAATTCGGCAGCTTGCGGCCCGCAAGACTGGAATTCAGATCTGCCCGCTGTCCGAATTCTTGATTTGAGTGATGTAGCGGTATACGCTGGCCGGAGAGCAGTGGAGACTGGCGGCGGCACTTTTGACTGCACCCTTCAGCAGAAAGAGCCCGCCGGATTCCAGGGCTGCGATGACTTGCAGCCGTTTCTCCGGCGTCAGCTGCTCCGGCGTGACCCCCATCCGTTCCAACTCCCGATTGATGGCGTCCAAAGCCACCGCATCTGCGGAGTTGCGGAATTTTTCCGGGGAGGACCGGGCGGATACACCATCTTCGTTCTCCGGCAGCGGCTGCGCCAGCACATCGGTCACAAACAGATCCGGATGGCACAGACTCAGGATGCGGTCACAGACATCCCGATAGCGGCTGTCGTCAAAGTTGATGCACAGCAGGCCGATGAGCTCGCCACTGTCCTTGATGAAAAAGGTGCTGGAGCGGAGATCCTTTCCGTTGACGTTGATGCTGTAATAGTGGAGATGATAGTCCATACGCTCATAGCTCTTGTCCCGGAGAATACTCAGGGCCATATTGGTCAGAGGCGCACCGAGCTTTCTGCCGCTGATGTGACTGTTGGCGATGGCGATGATCTGTTTTCTCTGTGATACAGAGGTCTTGCGGGTAGAGACCTCTGTATCAAAAGGACTCGATTCAGTTGCCACCCATAGCGTAGACCATGTCCCAAAAGCGCAGGTCAAACCGGCAGCAGTTTTCAAAGATCTCGCACAGGTGCTGCGCCGCCGCCTCATCGACGGAAGCGCCAAGCGCGTCGATGCGGTCGATCAGATCCTGATTGGTCTGGCGGTAGGCATCCGACACATAGCCCGCAAACCACGCGCCGTAGCGCGCATCCGAAAGTGCGTTCGGATAGCGCACGGTCATCTGCTCGGCCACATATGCATAGCTCCAAGAGCAGTTGAGCAGCGTCACGAGTCCGGTCAGCACATCGCCCGCCTGCGCCTCGCAGATCATATAGTGCGTGTAGGCGCTGTTGTCGATATGCGGACGCGCGGCTTCGATCTCCGCATCCGTGACGCCGAGACGCTGCATATACGGCAGGTGCGTGCGATACGTCTCGCCGATCGTGTCCGAGAGCTGCGTGCTCAGAAAACGGATCTGCTCAAAATCATCCGCCTTGGGGATGAGGGCCGCAAAGATCTTTACATAGTCGCGCAGGTACAGATAGTCCTGCAGCATATAATACCGGAACTTCTCCTCCGGCAGCGTGCCGTCCGGCGTGCCGATGTATTCCTCGATCAGCAGTTTCTTGTCCACATGGCGGTACTGGAGCTCGGAGTAATACGCCCAGAAGGGCTCGCGTCCCCAGGCGCGCAGCTGCTGCACGGCGGCGTGCGTGTCGAGCGCCTGTTTGTCCGTGCAGATGAGGTTGTAGCCGCAGCCGAAGTTCCACTTGACGGCGAACCGCTCCGGCAGCGCGTCCCAGTCGATGTCCTCCGGCCGGTCGTATACGGCGAGCAGACGGTTGAGCGTGCCGCCGCAGCCGCAGCCGTCCACATAGTCGCGCACGCGGTATTTGTCCGCACACTGGCGCACGACGGGGTCAGTGCCGAAGCGCTCGAGCTTTTGCTTGAGCAATTTTTCGTTGAGCGTCTGCGGGTGCTTCAGATCCGGCAGACGGCCGAACTTGCGCAGAAATAAGAGCTTGGTGTTCCACCGCGGCGACACATACGACAGCGCGGCGAAAAAGGCGCGCGTGGCGCGGCGGATCTTTTTCTTTTTCACGGTGCAGCGCCGCCTTTCCGCGCGCTCACGCGTCGGCGAGCGCGACCGCGCTCACCGGCTGCCGGGGCTCGGTCTTGGCGGGTTCGGATGCGAGAATGAGCTCCTCGGCCGCGTCGAGCGAGTCGAGCAGGCAGTCGATCACAAACTTCGAGCGCCGCACGATCGAGCGGTACTCCATCTTCGAGGCCACATACTGATAGTGCAGCACGGAGATCGACGGATCGTAGCGCACGACGCTGCCGTCCTGACGGCAGAG
>ERZ857969.5051-NODE-5051-length-10753-cov-3.498972_pt1 | contig 10753 bp, 13 predicted proteins | sample MGYA00519864_ERZ857969 | MGnify/ENA primary metagenome ERZ857969 (study PRJEB31778, sample SAMEA3449382) | human gut metagenome | biome: human gut; feature: human-associated habitat; material: faeces | place: United Kingdom | collected 2010/2012 ... | reverse complement strand
CCAGCAGTAGATACAAATGGTAATAATAAGATTGTAGTAAAATGTGTTATAATATAATTTAAGAAAGGAAGTGTTACGTATGCAAGAAGATAGAAAAGAATTTCCAGAAGTAGAGTTTATTTTAAAAAATGATGAAAAAAATGGAGAAGAATTGGAAGAAGAAATTAAAGAAATGCTAAAAAGAAGAGAAGAAATAATGAGAGAACTTAAAAACTCTCGTTTAAATAATGAAAAATCTAATCAAGATGATACTCCCAGGCGAATTAGGTAAGAGTGAACATGATGACTGAAAAAATGAAATCTGGAATAATTGGTTTTGCTGTTGGTGATGCTCTTGGAGTACCTGTTGAATTTTTGGATAGGGAAAGATTGAAATCTCATCCAGTAAAAGAAATGATGGGGTATGGTAGTCATTTGGTGCCAGAAGGTACTTGGAGTGATGATACTTCTCTCATGATTGCAGCAATGGATTCAATAATTCAAAATAAAGAAATAGATTTTGATGATATAATGCATAAATTTACTGAATGGGTAGATTATGCTAAATACACTGCAACAAATGAACTATTTGACATTGGTATTGCTACAAGTAAAGCTATTTCTAAATACAAACATGGAGAGGTTGCAGTAAATTGTGGAGCTACTGGAATAAGAGAAAATGGTAATGGATCTTTGATGAGAATTTTACCTTTTGTATATTATTTAAAGTTTTTAAATTTTGATGAAGCTGAAAAGACAGACTTGATTAATAAGGCTTCATCGCTAACTCATGCACATGAAATTAGTTGTTTAGGTTGTAAAATATTTTCTGATTATGTTTCATTTTTGTTAGATGGGGTAGATAAGTTTGAAGCATTAAATTTATTGAGGCAAATAGATTATGACAAATATTATTCAAATGAAAGTGTGAATCAATATAGAAGAATTTTGAAGGAAGATTTATATTCTGTTAAAGAGGAAAATATTAAATCTTCTGGATATGTAGTGAATTCACTTGAAGCTAGTATATGGTGTACTTTAAAAGAAAGTAGTTATGAAAATGCAGTAGTAAGAGCAGTTAATTTAGGTAATGATACAGATACTATTGGTGCCATAACTGGATCAATTAATGGGATAATATATGGAATGGAGTCCATACCAGAAAGATGGTTAGAAAAATTAAGAAAAAAAGAATATTTAGAAAGTATGGCAGAACAATTTGTTGGTGTAATAAGTCACGAGAAAGAAAATAAAACATTATAAACTAATCTCACAATAAAATGAAAGTACTAAATAATTAGTATTTTCATTTTTTATAAGTATGCTAAAAATATAGTTTTGGCAATAAAAATATTTGACTTAATCATAAAAATATGGTATTATCTAAACGTTTGTAAGACCTCGGTCTTTCAACCACTCTGAATAGGTTTTAAACGTAAGTACCTTAAAGGTGAGTCTATTGTATAAAGGAGGTAATAAAATGAAAGCTATAATTGAAACAGGTGGAAAACAATATTATGTTGAACTAGGACAAGAAATCTATATTGAAAAGTTAGATACTGAAGCTGGTAAAGAAGTTGTTTTTGACAAAGTTTTAATGGTAAATGGTGTTGCTGGAAAACCATATTTAAATAATGTAATTGTTAAAGGTGAAGTTATTAAACATGGTAAACAAAAGAAGATAGTTGTATTTAAGTATAAACAAAAGAATAACTATCATAAAAAACAAGGACACAGACAACCATATACTAAGGTTAAAATAACAAGTATAGAAGAAAAATAATATGATTAAGGTAGTAGTAAGTAAAGATAAAATAGAAATTACTGGGCATGCTTTATATGATGAATATGGAAAAGATATTGTATGTGCAGCAGTTAGTAGTACAGTAATTACTACAGTAAATGGTATTTTATCTGTTGAGCCATCTTCTTTAAATGTAATTGAAGGAGATACTCTTATAATAGAAATACTTAAGCATAATAAGGTAGTTGATGGATTAATTAATAATATGATTAATTTATTAACCGAATTAAAAAACGATTATAAAGATAATATAGATATTAGGAGGTGTTAACATGATGAAGTTTAACATTCAATTATTCGCACATAAAAAAGGACAAGGTTCTACTACTAATGGTAGAGATTCTGAATCTAAAAGATTAGGTGCTAAAGCTGCTGATGGTGAATATGTTACTGGTGGTTCAATTTTATATCGTCAAAGAGGAACTAAAGTTTATCCTGGAAACAATGTAGGTATGGGAGTTGATCATACTTTATATGCAAAGATGGATGGATATGTTAAATTTGAACACAAAGGAAAAGATAAAAAACAAGTAAGCATATATGAAACTAGGGTTGCCTAGTTTTTTTCTTAAAAGTATAGAACTAAATATGTACTTATTGTATAATATTTGTGTTACGGATTAAAGGAGGATTTATGTTTGTAGATGAGGTTAAATTAAAAGTAATCGCAGGAAGTGGTGGAGATGGATGCACTTCTTTTAGACGTGAAAAGTTTGTTGCTAACGGAGGCCCAGATGGAGGAAATGGTGGACGTGGCGCTAATATAGTATTTAAAGTAGATAAAGGACTCAAAACTCTACTTGATTTAAAATATAAAAAAGAAATCAAAGGTGAAAGAGGAGAACACGGTTCTGGAAAAAATAGATTTGGTAAAAGTAGGGATGATGTAGTAATAAAGGTACCAGAAGGAACTGTTATTACTGATATAGAAACTGGTAATGTTATTGCTGATTTAATTAGTGATGAAGAGATTATAGTTGCATATGGTGGACGTGGTGGACGTGGTAATAAAGCTTTTGCAACACCAACAAATCCAGCTCCAGATATGTCTGAACATGGAGAACCAGGGGAAGAAAGATATATAAAACTTGAATTAAAAATGCTTGCAGATGTAGGTTTAGTTGGACTACCTAGTGTAGGAAAAAGTACAATATTATCGCAAGTATCACGAGCTAATCCTAAAATAGCAGCATATCACTTTACAACCTTAAGCCCTAATTTAGGTGTAGTAACAACTAAAGATAATAAAACATTTGTAATGGCAGATTTACCAGGACTTATTGAAGGTGCTAGTGATGGTGAAGGTCTTGGAGATAAATTTTTAAGACATGCTGAAAGAACTAGAATAATTTGTCATGTAATAGATATGAGTGGTTTTGAAGGAAGAAATCCATATGATGATTATGTATTAATTAATAAGGAATTAGAGAAATTTAGTGAAAAATTAATTAATAAAAAACAAATTATAATTGCAAATAAAATGGATATGGAAGGTGCTAAGGAAAACTTAGAAGAATTTAAGAGTAAGGTTAAAGAAGAAGTATTTGAAGTAAGTGCTCTTAATAATGATGGCCTTGATAAAGTAATAGATAAAATATCTAGTTTGCTTGATGAAATAGAATCTACACCACTATATAAAGATACTGAAATAGAAAGTCATGTATTATATAAATTTAAACGTGAAAAACCATTTACTATCACAAAAGAATCTGATGCATGGGTAGTAAGAGGGGATACTATTGAAAAATTATTTAAAATGACAAAATTCAATTCAAATGATGCAACATTAAGATTTGCGCGTAAACTTAAAAACATGGGAATAGATGATGAGCTTAAAAATAAAGGCGCAATCTCTGGAGATACAGTAAGAATATTAGATTATGAATTTACATATATTGAGTAGAACTTATTTTACAATTTATCATACAATATTATGAATAATAATTAATACCTCTTCTATAGAAAGTGAGGACGTATGATAAAAGGAATTTTAACAAAAAGAGAACATCAAGTATTTAGCTTACTTATATTAAATAAAAGTACTAAAGATATCGCAGAAGAACTTAACATAAGTGAAAAAACAATTAGAAATCATATTTCTAATGTAATGCAAAAACTTGGTGTAAAAGGAAGAACTCAAGCTGTAATAGAACTTATAAAACTAGGGGAATTATCAATTTAAAAGTCGCTAATGCGATTTTTTTCATTATATTTGTTTTTATACATATTATTTATTGAGGTGTTTCTATGTTAAAGAATATGACAATAAAAAGAATTTCACTAGCTAGTATATTATTATTTATTTGTGCTTTATTTTTATTATTTCCATCAACTGAAAAAGAAAAGGGTTTAAATATTAAAGAGGATATAGAGTATGTTGATAATAATGTAAAAACTCATGAGATATATTTAGTAAATAAAGATAATTATGTTGCAAGAACTAATGTAATTGTTAATGAAGAAGAAACTATAAAAAAAGTTAAAACAATGCTTGAATATTTAATAATGGGTGGTAAAAAGGAAAGTAATATACCAAATGGGTTTAGAGGTATTATTCCAAGTGGAACAGAGGTATTAAGTGTTGATATAAAAGATGGATTATTAAAAATAAATTTTTCTAAAGAATTACTTGAAATAGATGAGGCTTTAGAAGAAAAAATGATTGAAGCAATTGTATATTCACTTACATCTGTTGATGGAGTAAAAGAAATATTAATATATGTAGAAGGAAATTTATTACGAGTACTTCCAAAAACAAAAACAAATTTACCAACTACACTTACAAAAAATATAGGTATAAACAAAGTATATAATTTAACAGATACTAAAAATATTACCGCAACTACTATATATTATATTGATAAAAATAGTGATGGATATTACTATATTCCAGTAACTAAAATAGATAATAATCAAAATGAGAAGATAAAAGTAATAATTGATGAATTATCTAGTGGACCATCATACCAGGGTAATTTAATGAGTTTTCTAAATCTAAATACAAAATTACTTAATTATAATATAAAAGATAAAATAATGGAATTAACATTTAATGATTATATATTTGATAATCTTGAAAAAAAGAAGTTAATGGAAGAAGTTTTATATACAATTTGCTTATCAATTAGGGATAATTATGATGTGGATGAGGTAGTATTTATGGCAAATGGGGAAGAAATTTTAAAAAGTGTGATAAAAACTCTTGATTAATAAGAGTTTTTGTTATATAATGTGTAATGTCAGTTGATATTATGTCCCCGTAGCTCAGCTGGATAGAGCAATCCCCTTCTAAGGGATCGGTCGGGCGTTCGAATCGCTCCGGGGACGCCATTTTATTAAATAACGTAAAGTTATTTTTTTTTATTTATTTTTTGTTAATTAAAAAAAATATGTATGGTATAATTAACATTGGAAGTGATTTTTATGGATTTAATAATTTTAATTATACTTATAGTTCTTACAATAGTATTCTTTAGAAAACTTAGTAATACAGTATATGTAATATGTATAATTGATATATTTTTAAGGATATTAGATAAAATAGAAAGAATGATTAATGTACCTGAATTTTCAAATTTAGTTAATAAGTATTTTCCAAATTCAGTACTTGATATTATATGTTCACATTCATCAGGTATTATAGAAACAGTACTTGTGTGGCTTTATATAGGTATATATTTAGTATTCTTATTCTATGTAATACAAACATTCTTTAGAAAGAAAAAATAACAGGCAACTGTTATTTTTGTTTTACTTTATTCTTAATTTTAGAGTTTTCATAATCAATAGTTTTTACTATTTTTTTAGTCCTATTAAATGGATTTTTAAATTCTTCATCACTATACCCATGTTGTTCTAAATAAGTCTTAAGAGTTACAACATTATATTCTTTTTCATCAAATTCTTCATCACCAATATATATTGCAACATTATCTTCATCCTTATCATATACATAAAAGAAATACTCAAGTCCATCAAACGTAATATTTTTATCAAATAAAATAGAACCACCATTTTCGTTAGTATAAACTTTTTTAAGTTTAAAATATTTACTATCAAACATTATAGTCACCTCTTAATAATTTTATGTTATCACACATGATAATATTTTTCAATTTAAATTTAGGTAAAAATAATTTATTCTTTAATTCTAAACTAAAACTCTTCTTAATATATTGTATAGGAGGACAATCTATGAAATATACTAACGTTAAAGAAGGGTTAACAAGTAGTGAAGTAGAAAGTAATAAAAATAAATATGGCACGAATGATTTAGGAAAAAAGAGTAGTAATAGTTTTATAAGGTTATTAATTGAATCTTTAGGGGATCCTATAATTAAAATTCTTCTTATAGCACTTGCTATAAAGGTTATATTTTTAATTAAATCATTTGATTGGTATGAAACAATAGGCATAGTAATAGCAATTTTTTTAGCCTCTTTTATCTCTTCTATCTCTGAATATGGAAGTGAAAAAGCATTTAATAGATTACAAGAAGAAGCTTCACTTATAAAGTGTAGGGTAAGAAGAGATGGTAAAATATTAGAAATATATGTAAATGAAATAGTTACAGGGGATATTGTACTACTATCTTCTGGTGAAAAAATACCTGCAGATGGGATATTACTAGAAGGAAGCGTTAGTGTTGATGAATCTATATTAAATGGTGAAGCAAAAGAAAAATATAAAAAATCATTAGTTAAAGAAGTAGTAAGTGAGAATACTCTTTACAGGGGGAGTATAGTATCTAGTGGTATTGGTGTAATGGTAGTAACTAATGTTGGAAAAAATACATTTTATGGGCGCCTTGCTGAAGAACTTAAAGAAAGTAGTCCGGAAACACCTTTAAAACTAAAACTTAGACATCTTGCAAAAATAATAAGTAGAATTGGATATATAGGCGCATTTTTAGTATTTTTTTCATATTTATTTTCAGTAGTAGTAATAAATAATAACTTTAATATAGATTTAATTATAAAAACATTAACTAATTTTCCTTTAATGTCAAGTTACGTATTATATGCACTTACTCTTTCTGTAACTATAATAGTTGTTTCAGTGCCAGAAGGACTACCTATGATGATAACACTTGTTCTTTCATCTAATACAAGAAGAATGCTTAAAGATAATGTATTAGTAAGAAAAATGATAGGAATAGAAACTTCTGGGAATATAAACATACTTTTTACAGATAAAACAGGTACCCTTACAAAAGGTAAATTAGAAGTAATTAGATTTGTAACTCCTACTTTAAAAGAATACGATTCATCATTAGAAATATCTAATAATAAAAAGTTATATGAATTAGTAAAAAAATCATTTATATTAAATAATGAAAGCGTTTATGAGGCTAATAGTGGAAAAATTATTGGAGGAAACATTACTGATAGGGCACTTATGGCTTTTATGAATGGTGAAAAAGATAATGATGAGGTAATAAAAAGAATACCATTTAATAGTAAAAATAAGTATTCAAAAGTATATTTAAAAAGTAAATTAAGTTTACTTAAGGGTGCGAGTGAAAAAGTAATACCAATGTGTAATTATTATTATGATGATAATTGTAATAAAAGATTACTTACAAATAGAAAACATATTTTAGATAAAATAAATTTAATAGAGAAAAAAGGAATTAGGGTATTGTGTTTTGCAGTAGCGATAAATAGTGAAAATTATATACTTTTAGGTTTTTCATATATAAAAGATGAAATAAGAACTGAAGCGACTGATGCAATAAAACTTGTTAATAACGCAGGTATAAGAACAATTATGATTACAGGTGATAATAAAGATACTGCGTATTCTATAGGATGTGAATTAGGTTTAGTTAACAATGATGATATAGTTATTACTAGTGATGAATTAAATAAAATGACTGATGAAGAGATTAAAAGAATAATACCTAAACTTAGGATAGTTGCAAGAAGTCTTCCTCAAGATAAAAGCAAACTTGTAAAATTATCTCAAGAATTAGGATATGTTGTAGGTATGACAGGAGATGGTGTAAATGATGCTCCTGCACTAAAAAAAGCAGATGTAGGATTTGCTATGGGTAGTGGAACAGAAATAGCAAAAGAAGCTAGTGATATAGTAATACTAAATGATAATTTTATGTCTATAACAAAAGCAATACTGTATGGAAGAACAATATTTAAAAGTATAAGAAAATTTATAATATTACAACTTACATCTAATATATGTGCATTATCATTATCTATAATTGGTCCTTTTATAGGAGTAAATACACCAGTAACAGTCATACAAATGCTTTGGATTAATATGGTTATGGATACATTATCAGGATTAGCATTTAGCTATGAACCAGCTCTTTTAGAATATATGTATGAACCACCCAAAAAAAGATGTGAAAATGTAATAAATAAATATATGATAAATGAAATATTAGTAACAGGAATATATTCAGCAGTATTATGTATATTATTTTTAAAAGTACCATTTTTCTATAATCTATATAGAAAAAGTGTGACAGATAAATATTTTATGACTGCATTTTTTGGGCTTTTAATATTTATAGATGTATTTAATGCATTTAATGCAAGAACATATAGATTAAATTTATTATCTAACTTAAGAAAAAATAAAGTATTTATATTAATAATTACATTTATTATAGGAATGCAAATAATTATGATTTATTATGGAGGGCATTTATTTAGGACTTCAGGTCTTACCATAAGAGAATTAATAATAACTATTTTACTTGCATTTACTGTAATACCAGTAGATAATTTAAGAAAGTTAATAATGAGAATAAAAGGAATCAAAAGAGGCGTTTGATTCCTTTTCACATTATTTCACATAATTTTCCTCTATTTTTTTGTTACTTAAATATTATTATTGAAACATAGGAGGTGATAATAAGAGAAAATTTGATATAATATAAGAGGTGATTAAATATGTTTAATGTATGTTTGGTTGAAGATGAAAAAAATCTTAATGATTTAATCAAAACCTATTTAGAAAAAGCAAATTATAAAGTTATACAATGTTATAGTGGAAAAGAAGCAATGGAAGTAGATGAAAAAATTCATCTATGGATACTTGATATAATGCTAGGAGATGACATCAGTGGATATGATATTATTAAACATATAAGAGAAACTGATGAAAAAGTTCCAATTATATTTACATCCGCAAGAGATCAAGATCTAGATAAGATTATAGGTCTAGAACTTGGTAGTGATGATTATATAACAAAACCATATTCTCCAAAAGAATTAATACTTAGAGTTAATAATATAATAAAAAGAGTATATAATGATACTTATGAAAAAATTACTTATGGAGATTATATAGTTGATGTAAATAAAAGAAGTGTTTTAGAATTCGATAAAGAAATAAATTTAACTACGTTAGAATTTGAATTACTAATATTACTATTAAATAATGAAGGAAAGTCTTTTTCAAGAGAAGAAATTTTAAATTCGGTGTGGAAAGAAGACTACTATGGAAACGATAGAGTTGTAGATGATTTAGTAAGAAGATTAAGAAGCAAAATGAAGAAGCTAAAAATTAATACAATATATGGATATGGATATAGATTATTATGAAGAAATTAAAAAGATATATTAAAAATCTAGATCTAAAAAGCCAATTATTATATTTAATAGCATTTTCACTTATTGTATCTTTTATCTCACTTGTTGTAATTCTTCCTAACTTACTCACTCCTTTCTATGAAAAGAATATTTATGAAGTGCTAAATCAATCTTTATCATTCATAGAGGGTAATACAAATATAACGAGTAGTAATGTTGCTTATATAATAAAAAATGACACTAACATTTACATTTCAAAAAACTTTACTGATTATTTTAAGAAGGAAGATGCAAATCTAATACTTAAAAATGCAAAAAATTCTAAAGGTAAATTCATCTTAAATAATCAAACATACTACTACAAAACTGCAAATAGAAACTTAGAAGTGGTAATCACTCTAACAGATGATTCATATATAACATCTCAAAGAAGGACATTTAGTTTAATCGGATTTCCTGTAATTTCCATTACTATATTCACAATTGCGCTTGTTTTAGTCGCATGGGGTAATATTCTTGTAAGTAAAATATCAAAGATTAAAGAAAAAGTCGCTAACTTAGATAATAGTAGTTACGATCACTCACACAAATTTTGGATTAATGATGAATTAAATTCATTAATTAATTCAGCCGAATATATGAGAAAAGAAATTAATCTAAAGGAGGAATATAGGAATAATACTTTTCAAAATATATCTCATGAACTAAAAACTCCAATTTCAGTAATATCTGGATATGTAGAAGCCGCACATGATGGAGTAATAACATATGAAAGTGCAATTGATACAATAGGAGATGAAATTAAAAATCTTTCTAAAGATGTTAATATGATACTTGAATTAAATAAAATTAATTATTTAAAAGAAACAAATGAACACAAAGACGAAACAGTCGATATAACTGACCTACTAACTGAACTTATAGAAAAGTATAAACTACAAAGAAGAGACGTTAAATGGGAACTTGATATAGGCAAAAAAAATGTTGTAAGAGGAACTTTAGAAATATGGAAAACCATAATTGATAATATGTTTGGAAACTTTGTCGTATATGCAGATTCCCTAATAAAAGTAACAATTAAAAATAATAAAATAATGTTTTATAATGATGGTGAAAAAATAGATGATGAACTCATAAATGATATTTTTACTCAATATAAAAAGGGTATAAAAGGAAAATTTGGTTTAGGACTATCAATTGTAAAGCAAAGTCTAAACTTATATAACTACAATATAAAAGCTATAAATAAAGAAAAAGGAGTACTATTTGAAATAAAATAGCACTTCTTTTATTTGCTTTTAATACAAAAATCTATTTACAAAAAATAAAAAATATAATATAATTATGGTTAGTCACGGAGTAGTACTCAAGAGGCTGAAGAGGCGCCCCTGCTAAGGGTGTAGACCGGGCA
>ERZ857969.5036-NODE-5036-length-10786-cov-5.162054_pt1 | contig 10786 bp, 10 predicted proteins | sample MGYA00519864_ERZ857969 | MGnify/ENA primary metagenome ERZ857969 (study PRJEB31778, sample SAMEA3449382) | human gut metagenome | biome: human gut; feature: human-associated habitat; material: faeces | place: United Kingdom | collected 2010/2012 ... | reverse complement strand
CGGCGGCTGTGCGCCGCCGATTTCGCGATGCGAAACCGGCAAACTCTTCAATCCACTTATTCATCTGCAGTCTTCCTTTGCGGTATTAAGCGAAGAAATCAACATTCTTCTGATTGCGCCGCATTGATTTTGCAAAGGCTTGTATGTTGATTCTGCAATATAGCCGGTTTCAAAAAGAAGCTCAAGCCAGTATTCCGTTTCAAAACAGTCCTTCTGTGCGATCTCCAACTTTGAGATAAAATCCTTTTTGCCTTGGGCATACTGCGCCTCGTGAATATTTGCCCCGATGCTTGTGCCGGAGCGCAAAAGCTGATTCGTCAGAACCGATTCTTTAGAAGCCGTTTTTATGCTACGGCAAAGGAATACAATTTGCTTGGCAAACTCTTTCGATTTACAACGCAGAATACTTTCAGGCACGCTCATCACCCCGCAAACCGATTATATTATAAGTACGCTAATCTGTAAAGAGAATAAGTGATATGCCGCGCGATGCGCGGCGTGATATTTTTGCTGACGCAAAAGTGATATTGCGCTGCCGCGCAGTGATATTATATTCGGCGCTTACACTCGCGAAGCGAATATCACCCGGCAACGCCGGATATCACTGCCGAAGGCAATATCACTCGCCGCAAGGCGAATATAACTGAAAAAGCACTTGCAATTGCAAGTGCTTTTTCATGGCTGTTATGGTCTTAAAAGATATTATTTCAAGACAGCCGGTGCTAATTTGAAAATGATATATAAGTAGTGCCTAGTATCCGCAAAATTGAATACCTATACTTCAAATCAGCAAAGACAGGCTGAATATTGATGTCATGCATGCTCTCTCAGTTTATTATTGAATTAGCATTTCCTCAAGTCAATAATCTCCCAGTCATTATCAAAAACGCCATTGCTTTTTTCATAAGTGGCTGCCTGCATTGCTACGCATAATAACTTTTTAGGCCTACTCATACCAACATATGCAAGTTTACGGCTGGAATCATATAGATTTGAGTTACCGCAACGACCAACCCCAAAGTACGGAAGAATCCGCTTCAAATCTGATGCTCCTTGTCTATCGGTTTCAAGATATAGAGTCGCATCATGCGTTTCACCTTTAACGCCATGAATAGTATCAAATACAATCCTACGTCCTCTGATGGGATCAATTAACACGTTTTTTTCGGGTATATCTGCAAGGTTGGCACCAGCATCTTCTTCGAGGAAAAAATCTGGAAGAATAGCAAATATATCAGTTAGGCTCGGATTTTCAATCCTTAACAATTCGTTCATCTTCTGCCGCAACAATTGATCTACCGAATGTCTATCAATTGTTTGTGTCCTCGGCATTTCATATATCCATTGACGATACTGCGCTCTGTATTTTTCGTCGAGAGCGTTTTTCATTGTTACCATAGTATAATCTTTTCCTGACACAGGGTGCTTTATCGAAATATTGTGGAATACTCGGCACAAAAGCCTACGAACACTTTGCTCTGCCTTATACAATTTCCCCTCCAGCAAATACTGGACAATCTCATCTACTAAACCCCAGTAGCTGTATTCGTTTTTCTTATTTGCTGAACCATTAAATTCAGTCCAATAGCTTCCAATTTTCAAACCGGCCGAATCTTCTTTTTTTATTGCACCGATAGCCTTATATATGCCATTGTTATCGTAGAGCTCATGTCTTTCTAAGGCAGAAATGAATCCGCTAATAACTCTGTCAATTTTCTCAGGAGAAAAAACGAGCAAGACTGGCTTAACGCCTGTCTCTCCGGCAAGTGTTACGATGTTTTTATCGTCTTTTTTCAGCTTACAAATCACGTTGGCAATTTCTTGATTAAACCTGCAAGATGTCATAATCGGTAGAAAGTCAGGCTGAGGTATCCAGTCTGGGGTTGTATTTTCTGCTGAATTATAGATAGCCTGATCAGAATCTCCAATTTTGAACACCGCACATTTTTGTGGGTCGAATATCGCATCTATGGCTTGTCGCTGAAGATTATCGCAATCCTGATATTCATCTATAAATACATACTGGAATCGTGACGAAAAGAGGTCGGTATACTCCGCTGGTAATTCATCAATAGCAGCGCTTGCGTATGTATAGGCATCTTGATACCGTATTATTCCTTCGCCTTTAAGAAGTTCAACTAACAGTTTTTTATATTGCTCGGCGGAGGCTCTCCCAGCACCAGCCAAAGGATTTTTCTGTCTTCCTATGCAAAGTGCTCCATCATATCGTATGTACAATGCCTGTGTGTGATCGATTCGTTCTGAGAATTGCCCGCCAGTTTCAAAATTGTTCTTTGTTACATAATCAAGGGTTCTATACTTTGCGTTATGCTGCATCTTGTTAAGTGCATGCTGTGCATAAGTCAGGCTATCAACCACTTGCACATTCCGTCCAGAGATATTTCGTAGGTATGGCATAGTCACAAATCTGTCAATAAATGACTGAATTGTGCCTATGTAATTTGGATAACTGAGAAGTCTGTCTGCGTAAGCGGAAAGCCGATTTTTAATTTCATCGATAGCTACATTTGTATGAGAGAGTACACAGATTCCTGCGCCGTTTTCGAACGGCATTCTATCCGCCAAAAGTTTTAGTTTTGCGAGAAGAACCGTCGTTTTTCCACTGCCCGGACAGGCCGCTACATCAGTTGAATGCCAACAGCGTATAACATTTCTTGCATCCTCCGGGAAATGCGCACCATGCGGCAAGAGGAGTTCCTCTACGGTTTGAATATCTTGATCGGAAATTTGCCAGTCCATCATAGGGGCCTCCTTATCTACACCGTTTCTCCTGCTGCATACTTGATGGCATTCACAATATAGCTTAAAAACGGATCGCTCTCAATTGTGGATTTCAATACTGCTTTTTTCCCCTCGTCGGTTTTGAAGCCATATAAGTCGAGGTCAAACATTTTCTCTTGCGTTATTCTATCCGGAATTATTGATGTTTTCCAACGTAAAATCGAAGCTAAGCATTGAGCAACAATCGCTTTTAGGCTGCTATTTCCGTCATCATTGAGCATTAAATTATAAATGTGGTATGCTCTTTCAGCATGGGAGAGCCCACTCCACTCTTGTGCTTCTGCTTCGGCATCGCGATTTGCTTCATCAATCTTGGCATCAGTCAGCGAAATATACTCCTGCGCATTCAGAATTTTCCTTCCGTAATGAATCGCCTTGTGAAAATCATCCGAAAGGCAACTCATAGCAATACAATACTCAAGTGTCCAGCGAGGCGAAGTAAATCCTCGAACAGAGCTATTGGTATACTTCCTATCTTTTGCTTTCTTGGCTTGTGCAGATTCAGCTTCCTTCTCGTTGAATATTTTTTCTTTTGTCGTAGGATCAACATCGTATGGCCTTACATCACAATCAGTTATCACAGAAACCGGTATTCCAATATCGGCGCCGTCTTTTCTAACCATAATTCCGCTGTATCGAAGAAAAGCCGTACTTCCAACATTTACAATGGATATTCCGTATTTCTCCAATGGATAGCCAAGAATGTCTGCAAGGATAGGTACTAAAATATTCTCTGCATCACCCTCGACCATTATAATACCCTTGGCAAAAAACAGATTGGCCTTTGTTGAGACAGTGGTCTTGCTTTCCAAGGGAGAGATCGACTCGAAAAAGGTTCGGGTTGAGTTCTCTTTGGAAGATATGGATATGTCCGAGTTCCAAGATGGAGCAACCTATCCGCAGATCAAGGAGTATGTTTTGGAGCATACCGGGTTAAAGGTTTCCAACCTTTATATTTCTCAGATAAAGAGAAAATGCGGACTGGAAGTCGGTAAGAACTATAATTTACCAAAATCTGAGGATTCCAGACAGCCCCAGTGTCCGCCAGAAAAAGAGAAAGCAATCCGAGAAGCATTCAAATATTTTGGGATGATCTAACATCCAGCAAAATGGAGGTTTCTTATGGATAGATTGATTTCTTGTGAGTTCAACATGGATAATGCCTGTGTGGAACTGAAATTTGCAAATGGTAGCATGATTGCGATTAACACCATCGCCGTGGAAAACGAGATTGCCGACAATATGTATCAGCGGTCAGAACTGGACTATCTGATTTACAATGACCCGATTGGGTATGCAGACCTTATCCTGAATGGCGATCCGGAAATGTACTTAAAAACTGTCACGGAATATAAATCTTTGGATAACTGATTGCGATGCCGTCTGTGGGTAATAGCCTACAGGCGGCTTTTGCACTAAAATAGCCGGATGTTAACATTGGTTGCTTGAATGCAACGGGCTTCGGCGATAAAATGTTCCCATACAAAGGAGGGATAATCATGCTAAATGAAAATATCAAAGTACTCCGAAAGGCTAAAGGCTTGTCACAGGAGGAGCTTGCAATCAAATTAAACGTGGTTCGTCAAACTGTTTCAAAATGGGAGAAAGGTTTATCGGTTCCAGATGCCGGAATGGTTATTCAAATTGCGGAGGTTCTGGAAACCACAGTTAGTGTTTTGCTCGGAGAGGAAATTCCAAGTTCTGAGGAACCGGATTTTATCAAAACTCTGGCGGCTAAACTGGAAGTATTGAACGAACAGTATTCTAAACAGAATGAACATCGACGTAAAATTTGGAGAATTGTGTTTGCTGTAATTTTGGTTGTTTCAGCGGCTTCATTGGTTAGGTATGTGTTTTTCTTCGGTTCAATATATCAAATGAAAAGTATAGGGGACGCATCAACAAGTGTTACTGTAATTGGTGGTGCTGATGTTCCGGTATATATTCCAATATGGTACTATTTTTCCGTGTTGAAGCCTGTATTGCTTAGTGCGCTTGCGGCAGTTGTATCAGTTATTGGACTCTATCGCACCAGAAAGAAATAATGTATTGAAAAAGCCCACGGCTGACTCCTGTTTTTGGAGCAATAGTCGTGGGCTTTCTTAATTCTTTATGAACTCTTACCAGATGCATTGACTTTCGTTGTCTAATGGTGTAGACTATAATCAAAGTCTAACCGTGTAGACAAGGAGGTTATATATATGGAAATTCCGAAGATCCACGAAAGTGAATATCGTTTTTGTTTGATTATGTGGGAGCATGAACCGGTCACTGCTGTTGAGCTTGTAAAGCTGTGTCAGGATCAGCTCGGATGGAAAAGAACCACAACCTATACCGTTATCAAGCGCCTTGGTGAGCGTGGTGTGCTGAAGAATGAAAACGGCACAGTCACTTCTCTCGTTTCCAAGGATGAAGCCCAGGCGTGTGAAATCGACGAACTGGTTGAGAAGAAGTTTGAGAGTTCTCTGCCTGCCTTTATTGCTGCTTTCACAAAGCATCAGGATATGTCTGAAGATGATCTTGACGAAGTGCAGCGTATGATTGACCGTATCAGGAAAGGAGGTTCGCAATGAACGAACTCTTTTTGAAAATCATCAATATGAGCATATCGGCAAGCTGGCTTGTCCTGGCTGTGCTGATTCTCAGATTCGTTCTGAAGAAAGCTCCCAAGTGGGTCAATGTACTGCTTTGGGGTATTGTAGCTGTCAGATTGATCTGCCCATTTACAATTGAAAGCTCTGTTTCGCTAATTCCTGATTCTGTTGGAAGCGGCGAACTGGTTTCAGAGTGGATGGATGACTACATTGATGATATTGACATTCATCATCCAGATTCAGTTTATTACGATGCAGCAATCGGTGCTGGAAGAGAACCTATCTCCGATGGAGAAGGTGGATACTATGTAGTGACAAAGCACGATCAGTTGGGCGAACCGGCAACCATTGAAAATACGGTTATTCCTGTTTTGTCCATTGTATGGGTTACAGGCATGGCTATCTTAGCTTTATACACAGTTATCAGCTATTTGCGTCTGCGCCGCAAGGTGGATACCGCCGTTCGCTACAAGGACAACATTTTCCAGAGCGAGAATGTAAACTCTCCGTTTGTGCTTGGTATCATCAAGCCGAGAATTTATCTCCCGTTCAATATGAACGGACAGAATCTGGAACACGTTGTTGCCCATGAACAGGCACACATTCGTCGTAAAGACCATTGGTGGAAGCCCCTTGGTTTCCTCTTGCTAACGATCCATTGGTTCAATCCTCTTATGTGGCTGGCCTATGTGCTGCTGTGCCGTGACATTGAGCTTGCCTGTGATGAAAAAGTCATCAAGGAACTTGGCAATGAGCAGAGAGCCGATTACACTCAGGCTCTTGTGGCCTGCAGCGTAAACCGTCGTATGATTGCCGCTTGCCCTCTCGCTTTTGGTGAGGTGGGTGTAAAGGAGCGTATGAAGTCCGTGATGAATTATAAGAAACCAGCGTTCTGGATTATTATTTTGTCAGTTATTGCCTGTGTGATTGTTGCGGTATGCTTCCTGACAAATCCGAAACAAGACAGTTACACACTGCGAATCGTTGTTCCAGCGGGCAGTCAAGAGGAATTTGTGTATTCGGATGAAGAGGTCAGCACGATTAAGAACTCAATCAAAATATGGTCTGGTGATGGATTGGGTGATACGGAAGTCCTTTTATCTCCGGTCGATGAAACAACAGAAGCTGGATATACCGCTACCTATCTTACGCATGGTATGCCAGTGGAATTTGATGCAGAAAAAGATACATGGTTTAAGATCGGTGTAAATATGCAAAACCCTACTGATGAAGACATTATTGTTTATGTCGAAGTAGAAAATGTAGAGGTGCGTATTGCGGATGAGATAAATTCCGTAATAGAGTGGTTTGATTATACAGAAAATCCCTCTGCTATGGATGATGAATCAACTATAAAGCTGCCGATATATCCAGATGTTACTTTCAGCTACAACCAGACACGAATAATTGCGTCAAAACCCTTTGACACTTCGGAACTTACCGGCCAAACAATTTTGATTGACGGTATGCCAATCTGGAACGCTTATTTTACTGATCTTACCGGAGATGGTTTCCCGGAAATCTGCGCCACATATACCTGGGGTTCCGGTGTTATTGACAGTCGTGTTGTAATTTGTGATTATGCCAACGGAGCAAGTTATGAGCTGTCTGACAGAGGATATTTTGATTTCACCCTTAGACAGGATAGCAATGATGGCCTTTTGTATGTAGATAAAACAAAGTACAATTCCGATGAACTGGTAGAAACTGGTCGATTGGTGTTTGAGAATAATTGTATTCAGGTTGAAGGATTTTCCAACGAATCACACCAAGTGTTCCAAGCCGAAATTCTGGAAATCCATGATGGCTATTATCTTGTGAAACCGGTTGAGGGGAGCTGGGAATTGAGTAGTGCAGACCGGATTGAAGTGCCTATTAGAAATACTCATCCGTCACCCGAACCAGAAGTTGGAGATGTGATCGAAATTGAATACTCCGGTGAAATTCTTGAAACCTATCCTGCACGAATTGCGGATGTTTATGGCATTAAGGTTGTTGAAGAAGCAGAAACTTGGGATTTGATCCCCATGGTAATGGTTAATGGTACGTTGTATCTTGATACCGGTCACGAAAGCACAATAGAAGCAAGATGTGGCGTGATGGACGGAGAAATTACTTCACAGGTTGACGGGAGTAAGCAACCCACGATTGACGATCAATCCAATTTTGGTACAGGATACGGTTATCAGTACGGAGCAACCGAAGGAACCATTGAAATTTATATGAATGGCAGATGGTGGATTTTTGCTACCGAAGAAGCCCGTCAAGAGATTCAGTTTCCAACAACAGAAACCGTATTTGATTTTAGTTTCGCTGGGAACACATCCGGCGGACAAATAATGGAGTTGACCGAGGATAAGCATTACTGGTGTATTGCTGTTGTAAATGAAGGTACAAGTGGAATAACCATTGATGTTGCTGGCGTTATCTATAAGGTGGAGGCGGGGGCAACCGGGTATATCTATCCGGATGAAGCATGGGCTCCAGGCACTTATTCGGTTAGCTTTGGTTGTACCAGTGGCAGTGGGATGAAGGGGTATGCAATTTGCAATATTTCGTCCGTTCCGATTATAGAGAAGGAACCACTGGCAGTGCGACTTACGGAATGATGTTGTAAGATGTAATTTCAATAATTGAGCAATAGTAAACCGCTGTAATTTTCATTCTTTATAGAATGGAAGTTGCAGCGGTTTTTCTGTTTGTTGGATTATAGTTCAAATGCTACCATCGTTTCCTTTGGCAGCTTCTCATTCTCACAGTTCAGAAGATAGGCTATTGTTTTGTTCGCAAAGCGGTTTGTTTTTGTCGTATCCCAATCGGCAAGCCGGATGATCTCTGCTGTGCCGTTCTCAAAGTCAAATGAAATCTCACCCCATTCGCCGTCGCAGTCTGCTTGATATTCGTAGATTGCGGCGGCGATTTTCTTTTTGCGCTTGGTTTTGGATTTCTGTTTCAGCCGGACAGTATGGAGCGCACCTTCGGCAACCAAAAGCTCAGTTAGCTTGTCCACTGCTTTCCGGTAGGCTCGCTCCGCACCGCTGGCAGTGCTGCCCTCAAACATAACTGCCAGTTCCTCGAAGGTGGGGCGGCCTTTCCATGAGCCGACACGCCCACAGGTCATGCAGATCGCCAGCCGCTTTTCAAGCAAGGTTTGCTCCCGGTAATTCAGTTTCTCAAATGCCCGCTGCACCTTTTCAGCCTGTATGCCGTTCCAGAGGATGTCGGTATAGTTCCATGTATCATCAAGGGCAACATCTTCACCTGTTTCCTCGCCATCCTCGTCCGTTACATAGAATGGCTGCTGATTGCGGATGCCACGGACTACTTTCAGGTATCCTTCCGCAAGGGCAAGGTCGCAGTTGTATTTCTTTGCAAATTCACTGACCGCATCCTTGGTGTTATGGTACAGCCACGCCATTGACCGCACCATTTTGTAATTGGTCAGAGAGGATACCGACCATTTTTCTTCGCCCATGCGGAAACGGAGCATAGCATCCCGAATGAACGGAAAAATGTATGTTGCATACTCCGCACCTTTGGCAGGAGCATAGTCCATCAGCTTTTGGAGCATTTGCTCCCGGCAGGACAGTTTTATATCCAGAAAACGGTCTGTGTCGTATCGATTGCCGCCATCCACACCGAGAAAGGTTTTGATGCGCTTGTTAAGTTGCAGCTCGTAGTGGTGGAGAAAGAATGAGAAATATTTCAAGTCTTTTTCCCGTAGGGCAGACAGGATATATTCGTTCGGATTGTCTACTGTAGGCGGTTCCGGTTCCAGCTGGAAGATGCGCTCTGCAACATAGGGTGGGATGCCATCATCGGATGGATTGACAGCGTGTTTCGGTATGTATCCGGTCATATTCCATGAAAAATCATTCAGCATAGCGCACCTCCTTCCAGTTTAGTAATACTCATAAATATCCCGTGATCAACTAATGGGTTATTTATTACTTTATTTTCTTTAACATACGGTGATAAATAGGTGCATTTGGTGCAGGAGTTGTGATTGGGAGCAGAAGTCCCTCTTTGATAAATTGTTCCACACGCAAAGCAATCCACCCATCACCGATCCCTAATTGATTCTTTCCAAGAACCTGTCCAACAAGCACGCTTTCCCTAAACTCGTCGTCCAGTGTATCCAATTCTCGAAGAATAAATGTATCATACAGAGTTTCTGATACGCTGACCAGTTTGCCGTTTATAACAGCACGAAGAGGAGAATTTTCCTGTTGGAGTTCTCTCCAGCGGTTAGCCAAACTACGAAGGTAATTTGTTGGCAACTTCTTCCCAAGAGATGCCATCCGTCCCAAGTGATAAGGTTCAACTTCTCCCCAACCGTTATACTGGACAATGCATCCATCTGGTCTTGTTTCCCACATTGGAAGCTCCACAATGGTAATATCCAATTTTTCAAAGCCGATTGGTCGTAGTTGTTCCAGAAGCCAATACAATCCGCACACATCATCTGGGTCTCGTCCGACCCAAACACGAATCGGCTCTCCGTTTTGTGCTTTTTCCAGTAGTGTAGCATAGTTCTTTCGGGATGTATTGAGAAGTTCAGTTACGATTTCAGATGCCATATCGGGCAGTATGCTTAGTAGCAAAGATAATGCCGACTCACGCTCCAAACAAATTCCTGCTTCGGAGATGTTGCCCACAGACAATGCCAGCGGAAGATTAACTATGTCCTTACGATTTCCTTCCAACGGTATAGCATTCTCCCAACCAGAACGCTCCCGTTCTTCTGCTTGATGCTGGAACTTTTCTATTTCTTCTTTTGAAACTGTCCCATCAGAGATAATTACACTGGTTGCTCCGCCTAAAAAACCCTTATGTCCAATCGCAACCGCCATAGTCCCTGCGGCACTGTCGCTAAATACTACTTCTAACATAACGTTGCTCACCTCTTAGCTAAATTCAAATTCTTTTTATTGCTTCTTTCTTCAACGCAGCCTGTCCCATTTCTTTTTCATAATCACCCTTGGCGTAAGCGACATTGCCCAGCGCCCGAAGCATCTTATCTTTCGCCAGTTTTTTCATAACCTCTGCAAGATCAGCGTCCAGAGCGCCACGCTTCACATAGCGGTTTATGGTATTCAGTCGCTTCTCATAAATCTGTTTCAGCGGATGATCGTCCGCAAGTTCCCGCTGTTCTCTGCCTTTCAGGTTACCGATCTGCCGGCAGGTGCGGTGCGGCTTGTCCCCCGGAGCGTAGCCGCCGCAGTATTTGGTGTGCCTTGCATTGGTGGTCAGAAACCATTTGCCGCAGATTTTGCATTTTTTCGGTGCATGGCCAACACACAGGCCCTCAAAGAGATCAGACCGGAACATCCCCACAAAGGATACATAGTGCATCCGCTTGACCAGCTTCGCAACTTTTTCGCCGGGAC
>ERZ857969.5027-NODE-5027-length-10810-cov-3.412366_pt1 | contig 10810 bp, 2 predicted proteins | sample MGYA00519864_ERZ857969 | MGnify/ENA primary metagenome ERZ857969 (study PRJEB31778, sample SAMEA3449382) | human gut metagenome | biome: human gut; feature: human-associated habitat; material: faeces | place: United Kingdom | collected 2010/2012 ... | reverse complement strand
GCGTATAAAGCCTCGGTCGGCAGCCTTGATAACGACAGAAGCAGCTCTCAGCAGGCGGCCAGCATAATGCTAGATAAAGCAATGAAATACCTTCCTGAGCAGTTGAAGGCTCAGGGATTAGGCGGTCTTGGCGTTAGCTCTTCCGCTATGCTGGAGGCGAATAATAACTATATAAACCAGCTTGGCTCTATAATGGAGCTGTATAATCAAAATAAAGGAGCCTTAGATTTAGGACATAGCAATGATTTACAGGAGCTTGCTAATGGGAAGCTTGACAGCGATACGCAAAGATATAATCAGTATATATCCAGCTTGATGAGCCTTGAGGACGCGTATAACGCCAATATGCTCTCGAACAATACGCAGTCATCCAATAATGTAACTGATTTGCTCAATAATTACCGTGAGCTGGAAAGAGAAGAACAGGACCGCGAGTATGCTGCGCAGGACCAAACAGCCAACAATGCGTTATTTGTTCTTGAGAGCATGCGGGAGAATCCCAATTATACAGATGAAAATGGGAATCTGACCAAGGATGGTTATAAACGGATGTCTGATTATTTTGCTTCAATCAGCAGCGCTCTGGATGAGCCTACAAAGAAAATGCTTAAAAACTATCTCCAGGGATGGGCTCCTGACACAACGTCGAGCGGCAGCGGAATCAAGGATTCTTCGGGGAAGGAAATAACAGATTACACAGTATCTAATATAATTACCGTTGGCCGTAATGATAGGGAAATTCTCTACACCGGCAACATTGCGGACTCCGGCGATGCTAAAAACAGTTGGGATAGTGAGGGTAAGGCCATATGGGTAGCTGATGACGGAGACGGCAATACCGGCATATACGAATTGGGCAAACAAGTAAGTGCTGCCGGAGAGAAATACAAAGCAATTGTTAATTATATAACCCATGCCAAGGCCTTCTTAGGGTCTAAAAGGGGAACTCCTGAAAGAGGAGATGCGGTCATGTATGATGGAGAACTGTATATATTTGGTGATGGCGGTAAGCTTTTTAAGGTCACAGGCGGCGCAGGCGATTCTTTGGATAAGTTTAAATCTTATTTGTATGAAAATTAAGCAGCTTTGGAGGAGGAAGCGCTATGGCGATAAATTATACGTCTCCGTATGAGAGAAGAGCGCGCGCTCAGGCTATAAGGGCGGAACGGGAATCCCGGCGTGCAATATATAATAACCGGCTTAATCCAACAAGTACTCCGCAGGCAGTACAAAGGACAGTACAAAACGCACCCCAAAAAACAAAAGCAGGGGCAGAAAACAAGGAGGAGGCCAACCCGCTTGTTAGAACACTTGCAACGGCGGGAGACGTTGTTGGAAACGTATTTACGGGAGCGGCCAAAGGAATAGAGGGTGTTGCCGACTTTCTTCTAAGCGCAGTCGGCGCGGTCGGCGGGATTTTCAGCAGCGATTTTCAGGAAGGGATTAAGGATATAGTCGCTTATGACGCGGCGCAGGAATGGTTCGGCAAGCCTCTTAACGAGCTTACAAGCGATTCATATTTGACACAAGGCGGTTTTGTTGAAAATGTAGCCAGCGGAATAGGCCAAATGCTGCCTGCGGTTGCGGCTGCAATTCCTACGGGCGGTTCAAGCCTCGCCAGCCTGGGTACTATGGCGGTATCTGCGGCCGGCTCAGGCACCGAAAGCGCGTTTCAGGACGGCGCGGATTATTATGCCGGTTTAGGCTACGGCGTTGCCAGCGGCGCGGTAGAGGCTGCTACGGAAAAAATGTTCGGCGGCGCTACAAAAGCAATTTTTGGCAAGGGAGTATTGGACGGAGGAAAGGCAGTTGCCAGTACAGGGATAAAGCGAATTGCGAAAGACGCGTTTGAGGAAGGCGTGGAAGAAGTTGCGTCCGAGCTTGTGAATCCTGCCCTTAAAGGTATATATAAAGGGGACGAGGCTTTTAAAGAATATACTCAGGGAGATTATTGGAAGGGCGTTCTAGAGGCCGGAGGAGTAGGCGCGGCGACGTCTCTCGCTTATACCGGGACAGTTGGGAATATCCTTTCAAAGAAGGGTAAAGCGCTTTCCAGCAGAGAAACAGATATAAACGACAGCTTGGAAGCTATAGGACGGCAGAAAAGGGCGGCCGAACAGCTTTTCGCTGAGAACGCTTTAACCGAAGCCAATGAAAGAAAAATCTCTGCTAATATTAGAAAAAATTATGAGAATATTCAGAGAGCACTTACAAAATCCAAGCCCGAAAAACGCGCTGAACTGATAGAAGAATTTAGTCTTGGTTCGGCTTTTGACAGCAACGGCTATATAAAATCGGATTTTGCGGCTACGCTTGGACTGGATGGAAATAATGCGGGCGCGGATACGCGCTATTATTCTCCTTCTCTGCGGGGCCAGGAGGAATATATTAATCAGCGCCTGGAAGGGCTTGGAACCCGGATATACGTTGGCGAGCTTACCCAGGAGGAGCAGGCGAGATATGATAAGCTTAAAAAGGTGCAGAATGCTTTAAGTCAAAAGGGCTTAATAAGCTCGAAACTGGTATTGGCCGAGCCTTCGGAGGAGTTTGACGCATTTGCGTTTGACGATGTAATAGTCATAGGCAAGGACGCGCTGGAAAGCGACGCCTGGCAGCAAAAAATACTTCATGAAACCGTGCATTTTACAGAGCAGACTAAGGAATGGAAGGATTTTGCGGCCTTTATTCTGAATGAAACGGATACGGACGCCGTAATACAGTCTGTTTTGGATAGAGGGTATGGAGACGTTACTCAGGAGGACGCGGACGCTGTGCGCGCCGCTATAGCTCAGGGAAATTTGGATTTTGACAATTTTACTCAGGGCCAAATGATATTAGTTAGCGAGGCGGTGGCGTTTCAAAGTGAAGCAATGTTGGGCAACCAAACAATGCTTGAAAAGCTGGCCAGCACTAAAACCAGCCTTGCGCACCGCATACTTGAACGCATACGGCATTTTATTCAGGTTATACGCGCCAGCTCTCCTGAAGAAAAAAAGCTTATTAATACGCTGGACAATGCGCGCCGTTTGCTGGAAAAGGCTTTAAATAAAGCGGGCAGCTTTTATGCTTCGGAAATTTCTGCCGCTATGCGTTCGGGGGTTGCGGAGAACGTCCATTCAGAGTATAATGAAGACGTTGAAAACAGTCAATTTTCAAGGAAAAAAGCTTCGTATATTGCGTATAACAAGATTGGCGCAGAAGATGTATCTTATGTCAGAGAAAAGCTAAACGAGCTTTATTCTGGAATTGACGATGGCGTAGCGGACGGAATCGCCGTAGAAAAAGGAACAACGGTATATATCGTTGATTCGGGAAAAGAAAACGGCGAGATAAGCTTCGGTTTCAAAAAGAAAATAACTATATCTGACGATGTTGAGCGAAAAGGATACTTAAGGAGGATAAATGACGATGCAATCTCAAGGGCCTTTCTTTCTGATGGACTTTCTCAGAGACTTGGGGCTGAGCTGGATAAACATCGGGGAAGCGATAGACGATATGAATCACGAGAAGAGTTTGCGGCTGATAACAGAGAATCCCAACATAACCAAAACGGAATTTCTCGAACAAATGGGGATAGAGGAAGAAGAGTAGACAGCGAGAACGGTAGTACAGGCGGGCAGGGAGTAAAGTTTTCTCTAAAAAAACCATTAGAATACACAAAGGATTTAATTGCCGTTCATAATCTTTCCGAGAGCAAGCTGCTGGATACTCTTTCTCTCGGCGGCTTTGCTATGCCCTCGATAGCAGTATTGCGGGCAGACGGCTCACACAGCTCTTACGGAGATATAAGCGTTGTTTTTCGGCCTGACGCCGTTAATCCTCAGGCAGACAGCGATAACAAGATATACTCTGCTGATGCATATACTCCTAGATTTCCTCAAGTTGAGTATTCCTTAAACAAACATGCTCTGACTGCTCTTGCGGAAAAATTAAACACAAGCACGTCCAGTCTGGAGGTAAACGAATTTGCAGGCGGAGATAGAAATAAGATAATTGAGAATCTATCATACAATGCGAACGCAAAGGAACTGTTTGCCAAAGAAAACGGTTTAACAGTTACCCCTGTTTTACACGAACCTGAATATTCGCACAGCATATATAAAATGCCTGTGGTAAGGGATTATATAGCATCGGGCATATCATTTCATGATTTAGTGTATGATGAGGCTGCCAGAGGGGAATTTATTGATAAAATTCGTAATGCTTCCACCTTAAAAAGCATGGCTGCAAAATGGGCGGATAGAATCAACGGCGAGCTTGACGATGCTAAGAATAACCAGGTTATTTATGAAGTGCTGGAGGAAACATTTGAAGGGGACAGGAGCATCGCTGAGAAAAGAGCCGATAAGGTAGAGACTGCCTCCTCTTATGCGGAAGGGCTGGATGAACTCGTTCAGGAACACGCAGATGAATACAATGCTTTTATTGCAGAGCTGGTTGATTCTGTCCTGGACGAAAAATGGCTGCGGAATAATAAGCCGTATTATACAAACAGCGGCAATCCACGGAGCTTTGAGGCTTTACATGAGGAATATACTGCTCAAAACGCTGTACAGCTTATGAAGGAACGAGGCTCAAAAGTTGTAGAAGGAGGCGTGTTTGGATATGGCGTCGGCGAAATAAGAGCGGCGCTATCCAAAACTTACGATAGCTTTGATTCGCTGCATAAGGACGAAGCCAGGATACAGGACAATCAGGATGAAGCAATTAAAGCCCAATATGATAAGTGTTCTGAGGCTTTGAACGAAATCTGCGGCGAAATTGCCGGGCTGAGCAAGATAGAAAATAGATTCATGGCTCATGATATCGCTTCTGCCGCTGTGTTGGATATAATAAGTAAAACAAAGTCAGACGCATATGCAAAGGCGTATGTCAAGAAAGAATATAGTATTGATATTACGGACGAGATTGTATCCAAAATCCGAAAGCTTGCCAAGGAAGTAGAAAAGCTGCCGGTAAAGTATTTTGAGGCAAAGCCGCAAAGAGTGGTCGGTTTTGAAGAAATAGCTGCGGTGGTTGCGCCTTCTAGTGTTTCCCAAAGCACTATTTCTAAACTTGATGAGCTTGGAATAGATGTAATAGTCTATAATAAGGACGTGCCAGGGGATAGAAAAGATGCGGTGAACTCTATTGGTAATGTACGGTTCTCCCGCAAAAAGAGCTTTTCGGAGCAGGTAGATGACGTCCTGAACGGCGCGGATACGAACAGCACGCACTTAATGCTGAGTGAAACGCCTGAAATATTGCAGCAGGCCGGGCTTCCTAAGCTGCCTATCCTTATGACGGCAAGGCATCTTAAAACAATAACCCAAAGCTCGGGCAAGGATAGGGCTAATTACCACGGATTAGGAACAGAGATTGTTAAAAAGCTGCCTCAGCTTATTTCGGAGCCCGTTATATTAGCGGACAGCCTTACCAGGGGGGATAGCATTGTCGTTATTACTGAAGCTGTCGATTCGGAAAACAGGCCGGTTATTGCGGCAATACTGCTTGACGGTAAAGGGCGGTTTGAAGAAAAACATATAAATGCTAATATAATGACAAGCGCTTATGGTAAGGATAACTTTCAATCGTTTCTGAACAGTTTAGCCAAGGCTGATGCAGTTTTTTACTGGGATAAAAAGAAGAGCCAAGAGATGTTGGTGAGCCTTGGGCTCCAATTGCCCAACGCTATAACAAATCTTAGCTCCAATACTATTATACGCAAAGCCAGAGCGAATGTCAATACCTCGGCTAATGAAGAAATAAAGTTCTCCCGCAAAAAAAACCAACGCTATCAGCAGCTTTCTCCTGGCCAGCTTAAGCGGGTTATAGCCAATAACACAAGGCGCAGGGTATATTCAAAAGCGGACGCGCAAACGGTGGTCAATAATATTCTCAATAATTATATGGATTTCGGGGACAAGCTGGGGGATATTTCGGGGAAAACCAAAGCGGAAGTTACAAACATGCTGTGGGAGAGCCTTAATTCGCTGGACGAAGGAAGGCGCGCCGGTTTTGCGCTGGATGTGGCCGACTATATAATTAATGAAGCTACTCTGGACGATTTGCTGCGCGACCAGGATTTAAGCGAGCATGCTTACATTGCAGATACTCTTAAGCCATATTTGCATACGCTGGATTTATCTTCGCTTAGAGCCGAAATAAAGAACCGCTATGACGGAGACAACAGCATTTATTTGCGCTGGGCTAAGCCTAACGGGGAAAGGGGGATATCTGTCGATACAGCGGCAATGGAGCTTGCTGGAAACGGGATAAATATAGCGAATTACAACCCGGCGGATATTCTTTTTGAACTGGACGATATGTATAGAAAATCCAGTAAAGCGCTTTCGTCTAACGTTAAGAGCTTTTTAGCGGATAGCTTAGACGGCAAAGCCAGAGAACGGCTGCGGCAGGATATAGCCAGGGAGGTGTTGCGCGGCTTTGAGTATACCGGTAAAGCTTCCAAGCTGGACGGTATTATCGGTAAATACGAACAGGAGATAAAAAAGTGGCAGAGAAGGTATTACGATGAAAAGGAGAGGAATAATGCTGTCAATCGCGTGATTGATTCCGTACAAAAGCTTCAGGACTTTAAAAAAGGTACGTTTGTAAATGCTTCGCAGTATAAGAGCGATATATTTAAAGGTTCTATAGAAAAGCTGACGCGGATAAAAAATCGCGGAAATTTAAACCAAAGCGGAACCAGGCGGATTATGGCGGGGATTAAAGAGGGGGACGCAAAGGATAATCCTATGCTGGAGGGAGAGGCGTATTCAGAGGAGATAGCTCAAATGCTGAGTGATATTGCGTCTAATGAAAAGCCTTTTACTGCGGAAGAATTTCAGATAATAAGCGAGTTGGAGAAGGCGTCGGGATTGAATAGCTATGCGGAGCTTAGAGACTGGTATACAAAATCCCGTCTGAAGGAAAAGTATAATCCTGAAGTAAAAAGACTGTTGAAGGACGCGGCAAATGAAAAGGTTTTTACTATTGCGGAGCTGCGCAATCTGGCTAACGTGACAGATTATTTCAGGCATTTTGCCGAGACGTATAATAAGATATGGCAAAATGGCAAATGGATTGATGCTAAACCTGTTGCGGAAAAGCACATAAAGCTTCTTCAGGAAAATCAAAAAATAAAAATAGGCTGGATGAATAAGGTAAGCGGCTCGTCATATGCACGAGCCTTTTATGACCCTGCGGCATTGGCAAGGCGCGCTGATTTATATGAAGACGGCTTTTATACTCAGTCCCTTATTTCCTTTAGAAGGGGCGCGGCAAAAGCGGCTATAGACGAAATGGAAATCCTGGAGCCTTTAGAGGGGTTTAAGAAGCGCAATAAAAAGTATTTTAAGGCTCTGGACAAGCGAACTGTTCAATATAATGGCCAGGAAATTCCCGCACACAAAGCAATGATGCTTTATTTAACGCTGGGGAGAGAACAGGCGCAGGGCGGTTTGGCGGCGTCTGGATTTAGTTTTGAACAGAACGATAAGACCATGCGTATAGACGGTTTTGCGCCTGAGGGAAATTTACAGGGCGAAGCGCTTAGCAAGCGGGCGGCAGAAGTACAGCAGACGCTTTATGAGCAGTTTAATCAGACGGACAAAGAATTTGTTGCCATAGCCAGAGAAATATTTAATAAGCAATGCCGCGATAAAAAGATAGCGGCTGATAAATTGATTAAGGGCTTCAGCAACATTGTAAGCGGAGAGTACGCGCCTATACGCCGGTCAAATATAGCCCGCAAACTGGAAACAGATTCCTGGAAATCCGAATGGGACAGCGTAAGCGACGCTTCATTTAATAAGGATACTGTCCAGGGAGCAAAAGGCGAGCTGCTTATAGAGGACTTGGAGACGGTTGTATACAGGCATGTGAAGGGCATTGCCCTGTATGCAAATTTAGCGCCGGTTTTAGAGAATTATAATCGGCTTTTAAATATAGATATAAGCGGCAATCCGAATAAACCTATCAGCATAGCCACAGAGAGCAGAAACGTTTGGAAGGAAGGACAGCGATATTTTGAGCAGCTTCTTAACGATATAAAAGGGATACCTGCTTCAGTTGGCGCCGGGCTGGGTATTTTCAGACAGCTTCGCAGCGGATATGCTTTATCTGTATTGGGAGCTAATCCTAAAGTTTGGGTTACGCAGCTTACATCCTTTGCGGCAGCGACAAGCATATTGGATACAGATTCGATAGTACGCGGATTGAAGGTAAATAGTTCGGACGTGGATAAGTACTGCCCATTAGCCAAGCTCCGCAATAATGATAATACTGCCGCAGCGGCCCAGGGCGTGTTGGAAAAGGCGGGCAAAATAGGCAGCGTTCTTATGACGCCTATAGGAAAGGTTGACCGATATGTTATTAAAAGATTGTTTGGCGCGTGCCAGGTGCAGATACAGAAGAACAGCGGGCTGAAAATTGGAACGGAGCAGAACAAAATAAAGGCAGGGGAGCTTCTGGAAGAGGTTATTTTTGAAACCCAGCAGAACGCTCTTGCAACTGAACGCTCTGCGGCCATGCGTTCGGGAAGCGAGTTGATGAAAACCTTTACTATGTTTTCCTCAGACGCGATGAAAACCATTGGCCGCGCTATAGACGGTATAGGGGAATTAACGGTATTAAAGCAGAGGCGCAGGCTTGCGACAGACCCGCAAGAAATAGAATACCTAGACAAGCGGATAAAGCAAGCGCGGAAAAAAGCTCGTAAGGGCGTTACTGCGTTAGTTACTTCTTCTATATTCATGGCGCTCATAGCTCAGTTATTCCGTTTCATATATAATAAGGATGATGAGGATGATAATGTAATAGAAAACATGGTGGTGGACGCCGTAGGCAATCTTTTAGGCGGCTTGCCAATAATAAAGGATGTGTATGCGCGGTTTACCGAGGGATACGACCTGGACAGCTACGCTTATTCTACCATTAATAATCTTATGGACAGCGCGATGGGTATATTTAATGCAACGGGCGATATTATCTCAGGTAAGGTCGATGCTAAAGAAACTGCTAGAAATGTAAGAAATGTTCTTTATTCGGCAGGGCAATTATTTGGTATTCCCGTTAAAAACATGTATAATACGGCTTATGGACTTACTAAAAGATTCAGTCCGTCAAGCGCTTACAGTATTGATAATATGTTTTATGACAAATCCTATGCTTCAGATTTGGCTAAAGCAGTAGAGGCGGAGGATGACGATATGATAGCTACTATTGCCGGTATTATGCTTAATGAAAATGTAGGTGAAGTAACATCATCCTCTGTTCGCCAGGAACTGAATAGGCTTATAAAGGCAGGGTATGACGTGCTGCCCCGAAGCGTAGGAAATTCTATTATATATGACGGTGAAGAGCTTGCTTTAAATAATGCGCAGCAACGGGAATTTAAGCAGACTTATTCTCAAGCAAATGAAACGGCGGCCGAGCTGATTCAACTATCGCAATATAAAGAAGCTTCAGAGGAAGTAAAGGCAAAAGCGGTTAATTTTATCTACGACGTTTATTATGACCGTGCGCTTGAAAAGATTCTGGGCGTAGAGCTGGACGATAAGTCTGTGCTATTTTCTAAATCTATGGATACGGCAAAGCTGGCAATTATATTAATGACAGCTAAATCCTTAACCGCTGATAAAGATGAAAATGGAAAAAGTATAAGCGGCACAAAAAAGACTAAGATTCAATCATATGTTAATTCCTTAAAACTAAATGCTGCGCAGAAATATATGATTATGGGCTACTTGGGATATAGTAATGAGAACGGCTCTTCACAGGTTAAAACATATATGCAAAGTCTGCCGTTGTCCAAAACCCAAAAAGAACAATTATATGCTTACAGCGGATATAATAATGGGGGCTGATAGTTGAATAGTTAATGTAAGCGTGATATAATAGCTGCTGGGAAAGGCAGTAAATGAGGCGGTTAGCACTCCCCAGAGGAGCTTATAGCTCCTGGAAAGGGGGTGATGGCGTGGAGTACATAGCGTTAATATTAATTTTGTTATTATTATTGCTTGAATCTCTAAAAACGCGAAAAAAATAACCGCCCCCGGCCAAGGCAAGCGGTTATTTTTATAACCCTATTGATTGGCTAACCGTTTCATACGGACTGCCTTTCTTTTTATATTATATTCATCTTCTTCATAAAAGTCAAGAGAGAGGACTTTGTTTTATGAAAATATCTGTTTTTTCCGTAGCCAAATATGTGGCTGGGAAATGTGCACCTATAACTACCATGAAATTTCACAAACTGGTTTATTATTGTCAGGCTTGGTCTTTGGCATGGGATGAACAGCCTATATTTGAGGAAGATTTTGAGGCTTGGGCAAATGGGCCTGTTTGCCCGGTTTTGTTTAAGGAACATAAAGGTAAATTTATTATAGATAAGGATTTTTTAGAGAATGCAACTGTTTCAATGGATTTTACGCAAGCACAAATTGAAACTATGGATTCGGTTCTCAATACCTACGGAGACAAGGAGCCGTTCTGGCTTAGCGAGCTTACTCATAAAGAGCGTCCTTGGAAAGAAGCAAGGGACGGGTTAGAGATGGGGGAGCCGTGCACGAATATAATCAGCAAGGAATCTATGCAGGAATATTATGGAGGATTAATTTGAACCTAATAAATAATAGAAATGCAACACGAAATGCAACACGAAATTTTAAAAAGCGCGATATAAACGGGATTTATCGAATAATACAGGGGGTTCAATTCCCCTCGCCTCCACCATAATAGGAACATAAAAAAGATATGTTCCGCAAAAACCCCGATTTTACAAGGCTACGATAAAGACACCTTTGTATTTATCGGTATCAGAGGACAG
>ERZ857969.5026-NODE-5026-length-10811-cov-3.130997_pt1 | contig 10811 bp, 9 predicted proteins | sample MGYA00519864_ERZ857969 | MGnify/ENA primary metagenome ERZ857969 (study PRJEB31778, sample SAMEA3449382) | human gut metagenome | biome: human gut; feature: human-associated habitat; material: faeces | place: United Kingdom | collected 2010/2012 ... | reverse complement strand
CGATAGTTGCGGTTTCAGGCTCGGTGCCGTACATATAATTAAACAGCGTGGCGCTCATTGGAACGCCGTCGGGGTGTTTATTTGTGGGATTGCTACGGTACTGGTATGTAGAAAGAATTTTACGGCAGAGCGGATTCTGAATTGCGGTTTCCAATATTACAGCCATATCGTAAGCCGATGTATAGTGGTTCTTATCAAACAGCCCAGTAACGTTTGTAAAATGGGTGTTTTTAAGACCTAATTCCTCAACCTTTTTATTCATCAGCTCGACAAACTGGGCTTCGCCGCCGGATATTTTGGTTGCAAGACCCACGGCGGCATCGGCGCCGGACGGCAAAATTGTGCCGTACAGCAGATCGGTCATTTTAATGACCTCGCCGTTCAGAAAGCCCGCAACCGTAGCCTCGGCTACAAATAACGGGTCGGTAATATCGGTTGTCATGGTGAAAGTGTCGTCATAGCTTTTAATATTTTCCTGCGCGACCAAGAGCGTCATAACCTTTGTGGTTGACGCCGGATAAAAATGCTCATTGGCGTTGCGCGCTGCCACTACCTTATGCGTTTCAAGATTGACAATAATTGCCGCGCCCGCATCGTTAGTAGTCGGAATTTCGGCGGTCCCTTCGCCAAATTCGTATGTTATAAGCGGTTCTTTCGGTTCTTCGGTCACGGCTGATACGGCAGTATCGGATAAAGTGCTGTTTTGGGCGATTTTTGCCGATTTTATACGGCTTGTCCTGCGTGTGACAACCGAAACCGTCACGCCTATAATTGCTATAACGGCAATTATCGCTATAATCGCGCCGGGGCGGATTTTTATTACCCTGTAAAATGGGTTTTTATGCGCTTTTTTATGAGTCGGTTTATATGCGGAAGTGTGTTTTTCTTCGGAAATATTCTCATGAGAGGCGTTACCGGACAGCTTTTTTTCAAGTTCTTTCATATATTCGCTGTAATCGCTTTGAGCCATTTAATAACAACCTCTCCGAAAAATTTAATAAATTAAAAACCTCTGCCGGCACCGCCGCCGCCGAATGAGCCGCCGCCACCGGAAAATCCGCCGCCGCTGTGACCGCCGAACGAACCGCCCGAAAAGCCACCGCCGCCGAAACCACCGAATCCGCCGGGTCCGCCAAACCAGAAAAATCTGCGGCGGCGACCGAATATCAGCAAATACAGCAAAACAACCGCAATAAGCGTGGCCCAGGATACGGCTACCTTTGTAGAATAGCCGTCTTCTTCCGAATCGTCAATCGGCGTGTAGCCCTCCTCGGGTTCTTCGCCGTACTCAATATAAATCTCGTTTATAACGGCTTTTGTGATTTGCAGAATACCCTCGGAAAAATTATCGGCTTTCAAATATTCGAGCCCGTAGGTTTCGATTATTCGGTCTGCCTTAATATCGGGCAGCGCACCCTCAAGCCCGTAGCCGACGGCAATATAAATCTGCCTTTCTTCAAGGGCGAAAAGAATTACAACGCCGCTGTTCTTTTTCTTATCCCCTACTCCCCACTGTCTGCCGAGCCCTAAGGCATACTCGGCAGGCTCTTCCCCGCCGAGATTTTTTACGGCTGCTACGACAGCCTGAGCGCCTGTTTTTTCATACAGCGCCGCCGCGCGGGAATAAATTTCATCCTCGGTGGACGAATCTATCACACTGGCATAATCGTTTATGAAAAAACGGTCGGTAGGCTCGGGGTATTTCTTTGCCGCCGCTGCGCCGCCGCTTGCAAGTAACAGCAAAACAGCGGCGACGGCAATACTTAAAATTCTTTTCATGCGCTTAATCAAAGCTTACCTGCGGAACGCTTTCGCTGCCTGCCTGCGCTTCAAAATATTCCACCTTTTCAAAGCCGAACATACCCGCGATAATGTTTTTCGGGAAGCGCCTTACGCTCGAATTATAGGACTTTGCGGCGTCGTTATAATCCTTGCGGGCAACGGCAATACGGTTTTCCGAGCCTTCAAGCTCAACCTGCAGCGCCTTATAATTCTCGTTTGCTTTAAGGTCGGGGTAAGCCTCGGTTACGGCGTTCACCCAAACTGAAATTGCGCTGTCAAGCTGCTCGGCCGCCTTTGTCTGCTCGCCTGCGGTTTTAGCGCCCGCAACGGCGTTTCTCGCCTCGGTTACGGCAGTGTAGGTCTTCTGCTCGTAATCGGAGTAGCCTTTTACGGTATTTACAAAGTTCGGAATAAGGTCGGCTCTGCGCTGGAGCTGAACGGAAATTACGGAATGTTTGTTTTCAACCTCCTCCTGCTGATTAACAAGCCCGTTGTAGCTGCCGGAAATTATACCGATTATAATACCGATAACCGCAAAAACAGCTATAAGAATTGCAATACCTTTTTTCATAATAAATTCTCCTTTGAATTATTTTGAATATTCAACCTCTATTTTAATATCGGGTGCGGCGGTGCAGTTAAGCGCCTTTATGCTGCCCTCGCCGTTATCGACGATAATATCGACAAGCTTATTCTCAATTTCGCGGCGAATGGTATTTCTAAGCTCCCTCGCCCCGCGCTTGCCGTTGCCGCATTTCTCGGCAAGATAGGTGCAAACGCCGCTGTCAAATTTAAAATCAATAAGCCGCTCTGAAAGCGAGTCTTTAAGCTCATTAAGCATAAGCTCTGCGATTTTAGCAAGCGATTCAGGCGTTAAGGGTGAAAATACCACTATTTCATCCACACGCGCTATAAACTCGGGGCGTAAAAAGCTCTCAAGTGCCTTTAGCGCCTTTTCTTTTGACGCGTCCGCCTGCGTTTTTCCGAAGCCGAGCAGATTTTCGCTGCGGTCGCTGCCCGCGTTTGAGGTCATAACGATTATGGTGTTTTCAAAGTTCACGGTTCTGCCCTGCGCGTCGGTAATTCTGCCGTCGTCAAGAATTTGCAGCAGCACGTTGAGCACGTCGGGGTGGGCTTTTTCAATTTCGTCAAACAGCACCACCGAATACGGCTTTCTGCGCACCTTTTCGGTGAGCTGACCCGCCTCGTCGTACCCGACGTAACCAGGCGGGGCGCCTATTATGCGGGATACGGAGTGCTTCTCCATAAATTCAGACATATCAAGGCGGATAAGGGTTTCGGGCGTATCAAAAAGCTGCTCTGACAGCACCTTTACAAGCTCTGTTTTACCCACGCCCGTGGGTCCTACGAAAATAAATGAGGCGGGACGGTGCAGATTGTTTGTGTGAATACGCGAGCGCTTAACGGCGGCGGCGACAAGGTGCGTTGCCTCCTCCTGCCCTATTATGCGCTTATTAAGCGCACTTTCAAGCCCAGCCAGCTTTTTAAGGTCGCTTTCCTGCACCTTTGAGGCGGGAATACCCGTCCATAGCTCAATAACCTTTGCAATATCCGCATCGGTCACGGTGCAATCGGACGCGGGTTCATAAAGACCCGCCGCGATATTTTTGTATTTTTCTATTTCCACCCTTACCATTGCCTGCTTTTCATAATCGGGGTGTTCAACGTCGCTTTCAAGCTCTTCGAGTTGGTCGTTATATTCTGCAAGTTTTTTGTTTGCGTTGTAAAGCTCGTCTACCGCCTTGTTTGCAAGGCTGGCGCAGGCGCACGCCTCATCCAAAAGGTCTATTGCCTTATCGGGCAGATACCTGTCGGTAACGTAGCGCTCGGATAAAAGCACGGCTTTTTTTATAATTTCATCGGGTATTTTTACGCCGTGGAAGCCTTCGTAATAGCCTTTAACGCCCATAAGCACCTTTTCGGTTTCGGCGACAGACGGTTCTTCGACCGTTACGGGCTGAAAACGGCGCTCAAGCGCGGCGTCCTTTTCGATATACTTGCGGTACTCCTTAAAGGTGGTGGCGCCTATAACCTGAATTTCGCCGCGGGAAAGCGCGGGCTTTAGTATATTGGCGGCGTTCATTGAACCCTCGGCAGAGTCGCCCGCACCCACTAAATTATGAATTTCATCGATAAACAGGATAATATTTCCCGCTTCTTTGATTTCATCCACCAAGCCCTTTACGCGGCTTTCAAACTGACCCCTGAACTGCGTGCCGGCTACAAGCCCCGTTAAATCGAGCAGATAAATTTCCTTATCCAAAAGCCTTGCGGGGGCGCTGCCCTCGGCAATTTTAATTGCAAGCCCCTCGGCAATGGCGGTTTTGCCAACGCCCGGCTCGCCTATTAAGCAGGGGTTATTTTTGGTGCGGCGGGATAAAATCTGAATTGTGCGGTAAAGTTCCTTATCCCTGCCGATAATTCTGTCCAGCTTGCCCTCGCGCGCGCGTTCGGTAAGGTTGGTGCAGTATTGCTCGGTAAAGCGGCGGCGCTTTTTCTTAGGCTTTTTATCGGTTCCGTCCTTAACGTCGGACTTTTTATCCTCCGCCTTTTTATCGTCTCCGCCCGAAAAGCCGAAAATCTTATTTAAAAACGGTATGGCGGGGGCGGTGCCCAAATCAAACGTTTCATCGTTAAGGGCTTCGTCGTCAATACCGTCGCCGTCGGGCGACATTATATCCATAAACTGCTCGCTCATGGCGGCAATGTCATCATCTGTTATATCCATTTTTTTCAGCATATCGTCAATTGGCTTTATGCCCAGCTCCTTTGCGCAAACAAGGCAAAGTCCGTCCGGTTCGGAATTGGTATCCGCCGCGTTGGCGACAAATACAACCGCCGGGCGTTTTTTACATCTTGAACAAAGCTTCATTTTAGGTCTCCGTTTCGTTATTTTGGCGTAATATGGCTTACGACAACAAATTTAAGGAAAAATGCGTGAAAAACCACGATTTTTCCATTGCCTCGGTTTTAAAAATCAAAAATCCTCCGTTTGTCAGCGGAACAATAAGCGAGATTACCAGGCAGAAAAGCATTGCAATTATTATTCCCTTTGGAATACCCACAATACCGCCGAGTATTCGGTTTAGCTTTCCCACAATGCTGAAAGAGAACACGCCGTTTAAGAATTTTGCAAGGATTTTTACAAGGAAAATAAGTATTACCATTATAAGTATGCCGTACAAAACCGCAAGCAGCTTTGCGACAATCGGCTTTACAACGCCCTGCGAGGCGGCTTTTGCCGCGCTTACGGCACCGTTCCCCATATTTTCGTTAATGCTTTTATTTATGCTTTCCTTTGAAAAGCCCGCGCTTTCGGAATATTTTCTTATAAATTCGGGCAGAGCGTTCCAGGTATCGTCGGTAATCTGGGTAACACTGTCGCCGGTCGCCTTGCTCACCGAGGAAACAATAGGCGGCTCTATTATTTTATCATATGTAAGGCTTGCCAATGGTGTACTTATTGTAAACGTTATGAAAATTGCGGCTATAAATCCCACCAATTCAATAGCCACGCGCACAAAACCGCGCCTTGCCGAAATTAAAGCCACTGCCGCTATAATTGCCAAAACAATAAGGTCAAGTAAAAAGTTCATACTGCTCTCTCCTTTTTATTTTTGTTCAAGCTGAATTTTATCAATGCGGTTATCGGTAATCACCGCCGCTAAAGTTCTGCCGAGCGGCGCTATATTTACGCCGCCGAATCCGCACTCGGCTTTGCGCAAGAGCTTGCCGTCGCTGCCGTAAAGAAATACCTCGGTATCGCTAATACAATAAATATGCCCGCCTGATACCGCAATATCACTTACCGTCCCTTTAAATTCAAATTCCTTTTTCTGCTGACCCTTTGTGCCGAAAAGCACTATTCGGTTATCGGCGCGGTCGCTTTCGCGGTTGAAAACGGCAACCGTGCCGCCCGCACCCGGGCGCAGACAGGATAACGTGTAGTCATTTTTATATTCACTGCTGCCTTTGCCCGACCAATCGGTAAAAACCAGCTTGTTTTCGGTTGCGGCAATAAAGCCCGCGCGGTGAAAACTTTCAAGGGTCATTATGGGGCCGCCCTCAATATTCACGGTGTTTATTGGGTTTGCCGAATTGAAATTAAGAATACAAATTTTTGAATTAAACTTACCGTTTGCCGCATTAAACGCCGTTATTGCAATTTTTTTGCCGTTCGGCGCTATTGCTACGTTGTTCACCGTATCGGATGAAGAATACCATGTGTATATCTTTTTGCCGCCCCTTGAGTAAACGGTTACTACCGAGGCATAGGATTCCGAGCGGGTTATTACGGCGTATACGCCCGAATCGGATATTGCGGCGTTAATAATTTCCGTATCCGTTTTAAGGCTCTGTTTTTGCTCCTTTAAATTATATATATACGCTTCGTTTCCCCCTTGGTCGAATACCATGGCTCTGGTAGCCGAGGTTTTTAATACGGGGCTTTCAAAGCCGTGGGAGTGCGAATATATCTCCTTGCCGCCGTTTGTAAAGGCGTTAAGCCGCGTATCGGTTAAAACATAGTAGTACATCCCGCGGGATACAGTGTTCAGCGTATCGCTGCTTTCAAGGTTTATGGGGTATGAGCCGTTGCCTATGAGCGAAACAAGATTTTCAAGGTTTTCCGTAATGCCTACGGGCAAAATAATGTGTATAACCGTTAAAATAAGGGCTATAATTGCCGCCGCGGAAACAAAAATTTTGGTTTTGCGCCGTCTTTCCAGCTTTTTGCCGTTTACAACGCGCAGCGGTATTTCGTTATTTTCTTCTTTTGCCGCTTTTTCGGTTTTTTTGCCGCGCCCTTCGGTCGGGGACATTTTAATGTCTTCCGCCGCTTCTATCGGCTTTTTTTTGCGGCGCGGCGCCGGCTTAAAGCGGTTTACCCGCTTTTTTCTGTATTCAGGCATTTTCATCCCCCGGATATATAATTTTTTCAAGAAACAAGCCCTGCGGCGGCGCGGTATCTCCCGCAAGCTCGCGCTTTTTTTCTTCAAAAATGCGGCTGTCTTGCGGTAATAAACACCGCCCGTCTGATATTGCTACGGCTGTTCCGACGATTATCCGCACCATATTGTAAAGAAAGCCGTTCGCGGTGATTTTAAGTATTATCATATCGCCCTGCCGCTCCGCTTTGCAAAAGCTGACGCACCTCACGGTATCCTCTACCGACCTGCCCGATGAAGAAAAGGCATAAAAATCATGCTCGCCTGTAATCTGCCCGCAAAAGCGGTTTATCTTCTCCAAATCAAGCGGCCTTTCAATCTGCCACGAGTAGCGCGATAAAAAGGGGTCCCTTTTTTGGCTGTTTAAAATGTAATAAGCGTAGGTCTTGCCACAGGCATTATACCGCGCGTGAAAGTCATTTGCAACTTTTTTTACATTTTTCACCGCAATGTCGGGCGGCAAAAGGGAATCAAGTCCCCGCAAAAAGGCGTTTTCAGGAAATTTTTCTTCGCAGTCAAAGTGGCAGCAAAACTCCCGTGCGTGAACGCCCGCGTCGGTACGGCTGCACCCCGTGACCGCGGGGCGTGTGCCGAGCAGCTTTTCAAGCGCGTTTTGCAGCGTTTCCTGCACGGTTATGCCGTTAGGCTGCACCTGCCAGCCGTGAAACGCCGTACCGTCATATGCGATTGTAAGCAACATTCGTTTCACTGCCGTCTTCCCTTTCTATAAAAGTATGTTAAGGGCTATTACCCCGCCGCACATTGCGGCAGACGCAAGCGATACCCAAAGGTCGCAGGATTTAAGGTGCATTTGTTTCATGCGGGTTCTGCCCTCGCCGCCGTTGTAGCAGCGGCACTCCATAGCCTCGGCAAGCTCGTAAGCCCTGCGCACCGCCGAAATTAAAAGCGGTATTAAAATAGGTATTAGGGCTTTTACCCTGTCTTTCAGCTTTCCGTTTTCAAGGTCGGCTCCCCTCGCCTTTTGCGCGTTCATTATCTTTTCCGCCTCTTCTATAAGCGTGGGTATAAACCTTAAAGCAATGGTCATCATCATGGCAAGGGTATGCACCGCGTTTTTAAGCCCTATAAATTTAAGGGGCGAAAGCAGGCTTTCTATAGCGTCGGTCAAATCGTTAGGCGTTGTGGTGTAAGTCAGCGCCCCGCTTATGAATATAAGCATTATAATTCTCGCCGCCATAAAGAGCGCGCGGTAAACGCCACCCGTAGTAATCGTCAGTTTCCAAAGGCGCACAAGCGTTTCGCCCTCGCCGTAGAAAACATTTATAATCGCCGTGAAAATAAGCACGGGCAAAATAGCCTTTATGTTTTTAAGGTAAAGCCGCAGCGGCACGCGGGAAATAAGCATAACCGCAAGTACAGATACCCCCGCAAAGGCAAGCGCAAAGGCGTTTTTTGCCAGAAAAACAAATACTATAAACAGTATCATAAGCAATATTTTAACGCGCGGGTCGGTTTTGTGAATAACCGAGCGCCCCTCATAATACTGACCGAAAGTAATATCCTTAAGCATTGCGCGCCCTCGCTTTCATATCAGCTAACACCTTTACGGCGCGTTCCACCGTGAAAACATCGTCCGGCACGCAGAGCCCCGCGGCTTTAAGCTCATAAAAAACGCGGGTGACAATAGGAACGTTTAAGCCTATTTCGCGCAGCTTATCGCCGTTTTTAAATACGTTTTCCGTAGTATCAAACATAAACAGGCTACCCTTGTTCATAACAAGCAGCTTATCCGCCAGTACCGCCATATCCTCCATGCTGTGAGATATTACAATAACGGTGGCAGAGGCAGCGGCACGGTAATCGAATATTATTTTCATAACGTCCTCGCGGCCTTTGGGGTCAAGCCCGGCAGTCGGCTCGTCGAACACGATTATTTCGGGGCGCATTGCCATAACGCCCGCAATAGCCACGCGCCGCTTTTCCCCGCCCGATAAATCAAAGGGGGATTTTTGAAGATACTCATCGCGAATACCCACAAGGCGGCAGGTATCAAGCACCCTTTTTTCAAGCTCATCGCCCGAAAGCCCCATATTTGCGGGGCCGAAAGAAACGTCTTTAAACACGGTTTCTTCAAAAAGCTGATATTCCGGGTACTGGAACACAAGCCCCACCTTAGAGCGTATTTTGCGTATTTCTTTCGGGTTTTCCCATATGTTTTTGTTATCAACCAGTATCTCGCCCGAAGTGGGTTTAAGCAGCCCGTTAAGGTGCTGCACAAGGGTTGATTTGCCCGACCCCGTATGACCGATAATACCTATTATTTCGCCCTTTTCGGCGGTAAACGAAACGTTTTTAACCGCGTCGTTTACAAACGGTGTATTTCCGTCATAGGTGTGGGTAAGATTTTTTACCTCTAAAACTGACAAACTACTTTTCCTCCGAATGAAGCGCCGATATTATCTGCTCGGCTGCTTCTTTTATAGAAAGCGCGTGGGTATCTACCGCAAAGCCGTTTTTCTTTAAATTATACAAAAGCTCGGCGGTCTGCGGTACGTCAAGCCCCACTTTTTTCAATCTTTCAACGTCCGAAAAAATAACCTTTGGTTTATCGTCGGCTATAATTTCGCCGTCGTTCATCACTATAACGCGGTCGGCGTTTTCCGCCTCCTCCATATAGTGGGTTATAAGCACCACAGTTATCCCCATATCGCGGTTCAAACGGTGGAGAGTTGATATTATCTCCGCCCTGCCCTTGGGGTCCAGCATTGCGGTAGGCTCGTCCAGCACTAAGCACTCGGGCTGCATTGCTATTATTCCCGCAATGGCTATGCGCTGCTTTTGCCCGCCCGATAAATGGTGCGGGGTGGATTTTCTGAACTCCCACATATCAACGGCTTTGAGCGCGTCCTCTACCCTTTTTTCAATTTCCTTAGGCGGTATGCCGAGGTTTTCGGGGCCGAAAGCCACGTCTTCTTCAACAATTGAGGCGATTATCTGATTATCGGGGTTTTGAAAAACCATACCCACCTTGCGTTTTACCTCAATTTCGGTTTTCTCATCCTTTGTGTTAATGCCGTCGGCAAACACGTCGCCCGAGGTTGGCTTATTTAAGCCGTTGAGCATTTTCGCAAGGGTGGATTTTCCCGAGCCGTTGTGACCCAAAATTACCGTAAAGCTGCCGCGCTCTATATTAAGCGATAAATTTTTAACCGCGGCAAAGGTCTTTTCCTCGTCGGTATATTCATAGGTCACGTTTTTAACTTCGATTATATTATCCATTTTCTCTTATCCAAACAGTAGTATTGCCCGCGGGCAGGCTGATTTTTTTATCGGTTACGTAAAGCCCTATTTCATCGGTTGCAACCGCGCCCGGGCGGTTTTTTATTACATAGCGGCTTACCATGTAATTGAGTATTGAGGGCGAAAGCCCGCCCGTGTAGGAATTAAGGAAGAAGAACTCCGCGTTATCTGAGAGCAACTTGCCCGCCTCTGTTAAAAGCTCGGTTAATTGCTGTTCCAGTTTCCAAACCTCGCCGTCGGGTCCTCTGCCGTAAGAGGGCGGGTCCATTATTACCGCGTCGTACTTATTGCCGCGGCGCACCTCGCGCTTTACAAATTTAAGGCAATCGTCCACAAGCCAACGGACGGGCTTAGCGATAAGCCCGCTTGCCGCCGCGTTTTCCTTTGCCCACTGTACCATACCCTTTGAGGCGTCCACATGGGTCACTTTAGCCCCCGCCTTAAGGCAGGCGACGGTAGCTCCCCCTGTGTATGCGAAAAGGTTTAATACCGATAGCTGACGGTCGGCTTTTTTAATGATTTCAGCCGCCAAATCCCAGTTTACCGCCTGCTCGGGGAAAAGCCCCGTGTGCTTAAAGCCCATAGGCTTCAGGCGGAAGGTAAGCCCCTTATAATCAATACTCCAAACGTCGGGCACTTTTTTAAGCGTTTCCCAATATCCGCCGCCGCTTTTTGAGCGGTGGTATATTGCGTTTGCGCCGTTCCAGCGCTTATCATCACGCTTGCCCGACCATATTATCTGCGGGTCGGGGCGGATAAGAATAATATCGCCCCAGCGTTCAAGCCGCTCGCCCGCATCTG
>ERZ857969.5023-NODE-5023-length-10820-cov-3.627497_pt1 | contig 10820 bp, 8 predicted proteins | sample MGYA00519864_ERZ857969 | MGnify/ENA primary metagenome ERZ857969 (study PRJEB31778, sample SAMEA3449382) | human gut metagenome | biome: human gut; feature: human-associated habitat; material: faeces | place: United Kingdom | collected 2010/2012 ... | reverse complement strand
GAGAACTGATTTCAGAAATGGAACTGCGTAAAGCAGCATAAACACAGGCAGATATACCGTGGACTACCTGTTATGTGGAGACCTGCCGTATCCGGCATGGAAGAAGCGCGTATCCGCGCAAGATCTAAGAAACAGGCGTATCCGCCGATATTTTGTCTGCCGCCTAAAGCGGCCGGAAGCACGTGACTTTAGTCATGTGAGGTTCACTAGCGGTAGAGAATTTCTATAAGGGATGTTGTTGCTTTTTCTTTGATTTAAATCGAATGCATAAGAAAAATGTAAGAAAATTTTCACCAAACGTCATAGATTTTCAGAAGAATATATGGTAGTATAGGGCTAACAAAAAAAGTATGTGAAAAAAATAACAAAGCGGAAAGGAGATGCAGGTGTATGAATAAAAAATTAGCAGGTATTTTTGCAATGTGTGCTCTGTTGCTGACTGGATGTCAGGGAGCGAAAGAGAGCAGCAAGGAAATTACGCCGCCGGATACCGGATGGGGGAAAACGGTGGATGAAGTGCTTGCCGACTGGAATCTGGATCGGGACCAGGTGGAAATTTTCTCCGAAACTAACAGTGCAGCCGCGATCGCAGTAGATACAGAAGCCACTGTTTTCGGCGAGCAAACTTCCAGAGTCATGTTTCAGTTTATCAACCTCGATCAGACCGGAGCGACGGGAAAACCAGTATTGTGCGAAGTAGACATCACCTACCCGGATGATGCCGATATGGATACCGTGAAAAAAGAGATGGAAAAATCCTACGGAAGTTCCAAAGACTCCATTACCCGCTATGAGCTGTACCAGTCGCTGGGCGACGATCAGCTCCCGGAATATACTTACAAAAAAGCAGATCAGCTTGCCGTCTGGTCCGGCGAGAGCCTGAAAGATGCGATTCCTTCCGATAAGAGCACCGAATACGAAACTGCCTGGGAAGCATACCAGCCTGGCCTTACTGCCGACAACTGGGAGAGCTACACTGAACAGACAAGCATGGCAACCGCCGTATGCGCATCCGGCGCAGAAGCATTTCCAATGTTTGAAAAAAACGGTGTCAGCCTCGAAGCTTATCCGGGACTGGTATATGAGCAGGTGAAAAAGTAATATGAAATGTAACTATTCAGAGCCATGCGAAATGAAAGAAAATCGTGAATCATGCTTGCATGAATGAACGGTTTTCTGGAATTTCATATGGCGAGAAGCAACATCGAGATGCAGCGCAAGCGGAATCGAGATGGGGTTCTGAATAGTTACTATGAAATAAGAAAGTCATAAACTCCCGGCAGTGCCGGGAGTTTTTCCGTGCATAGGGAGAGGGAAAAGAGTGTGTCCCGGAAAAATTCATGATATACTGAAAAGAGAAAATTCAACTTTTGGAAGGTTCCCGGAATGTCTGTTTTGGAAGAGAGGTGATTTCCTTGAAACGTATGAAAAAGAGAAAAATCACTGTGTTAGCTGGAGTGATCCTTTGCGTGATTGCAGGATGTCTGGTAAAAAGAATGACGGCGGTGTATACACAGAAAGAAAATCCCATTGGTCCTGAGCGGGGTACGACAGATGTTTTCCTGACGGCAGCAGATTTCATCTCAGAAAAATCGGATCAGGAACTGCTGCAGGAAATCGAAACCTTTGATACGGACAAAGCCGAGATGATTTATCTTTATATCCCGGAAGACACCGGAGCCGGAATGTCCTTTGCGATCACGCGCGAGGATCATCCGGAGGAGATGGACGAAATTCTCTCGACCATTTACGGAGAAAAAATTTCCTGCCAGAAGCCAAAACAGGTATTCAACATGACAGAGAGGATTTTGTATGATTATAACTGGTATGTTCTGATCTACGATCATGAGATGAATCAGATGGCGCTTGTATTTCTGTATTCCGATGATGTGATTGTATACAATGGTCATGTACTTCAGACAACAGAAACGTATGATGAAAGCATTCGCCCGTGTATTTTAAAACTGAAAGAGGAGAATCAGGAAAAACTGAAAAGCGGAGAGGCAACACAAAGAAGGGTTGCGATTCCATAGAAAAATAGAGAAAAGCGTGCCTGGAGAACAGACACGCTTTTTAACGTCATGCAGAATGAAAAAGTCTGATGAATATTTGGAAGTACGATTTTAATTTGCACAATTCCGCTCACACAGGAACGCCAGCCCTTTCAGCAGAAGGTTCGGGTCATAGATATGAGGATGTAAAACGAGCGGTTCGACGAAGCGTGCCGCGCCGCCGGTGAGGATGAGGGTGGCGGGGGAGCCGAGTTCGGCTTCGATGCGCTGGACCATTCCGTCGAGCATCGCGGCCATGCCGACGATGGTGCCGGAGAGAATGCATTCTTCGGTGTTTCTGCCAATGATGCGTTTCGGGATCTGGAGGTCGAGCCGCGGGAGCTGGGCGGTCCGCTCGGAGAGGGCGCCAAGTCCCATATCGAGTCCCGGTGCGATGGCGCCGCCGCAGAAGACGCTGTTTTCCCGGATGACATTGAAGGTCGTCGCTGTCAAGATCCACGGTGATGACCGGCAGCGGATAATGTGCGGCGGCCCAGGCTGCATCAACGAGGCGGTCGCGGCCTACTTTTTCCGGTTCCGGGATGGAAAATGTCATGCCGAGATCACTTTCGGATGTGACGAGCAGCGGTTCTGTGCCGAACAGATTACGGACACATTCCTGCAGAAGCGTCAGAACCGACGGAACAACGCTGGAAATGATGACGCCCCGAAAGTCGGACGGGGAAAGATTCTTGTCTTCAAAAAGCTGCTCGATCGCAGATTCATACTGGCTGGCAGACCAGGTGTGGTTGATGTCAATCCGGGCTGTGAATTCGAGGGAATACGCTTGCTGCGGTGCGATCCGGACGCCGCCGAGCGTAACGGTTGTGTTCCCGATATCAATGGCTAAAATCATAAAAATACCTCGCGATTATTTTAAAAGTAGAGCTCTTTTGTCCTTTTATTATAAAGCCTTTTTGCATCAATGGCAAACAGGATTGGTTGTAATCTGTTTTTCTGTCTGCTATACTTAAAACTATCATAGGAAAAAAGCTGCTTCGAGGCAGCAGAACGGAGTTACAATGGAAAATCTTGACGGAAAATGTGTTGCACTTGGTGTGACAGGCGGAATTGCCGCCTATAAAATGGCAAATGTGGCGAGCGGTCTTCGGAAAGCCGGAGCAGACGTGCATGTCATCATGACCGAAAACGCGACGCAGTTCATCACCCCGCTGACGTTCGAGACGCTGACCAACAACCGCTGCGTGGTCGATACGTTTGCGCGTGATTTTAAATATGAGGTGACGCATATTTCGCTGGCAAAAGCGGCGGATCTGATTATGATTGCCCCGGCTACCGCCAATGTGATTGCAAAAATGGCACACGGCATTGCAGATGATATGCTGACAACGGTGGTGCTCGCAGCGAAGTGCAAAAAGCTGGTCGCTCCGGCGATGAATACGGCGATGCTGGAAAATCCGATTACGCAGGATAATCTGGCGACGCTGAAAAAATACGGTTTCGGCATCATCGAGCCGACCGTGGGAATGCTGGCGTGCAAGGACGTCGGAAAAGGAAAACTGCCGGACCCGGAGGTGCTGCTCGATTATATCGCGATGGAGCTTGCCCGCGAAAAGACGCTCGCTGGTGTGCGTGTCACCGTGACTGCAGGCCCGACGCAGGAATCCCTCGATCCGGTGCGGTATCTGACGAACCATAGCAGCGGCCGCATGGGATACGCGATTGCGCGGGAGGCGATGCTCCGCGGCGCGCAGGTAACGCTGATTTCCGGCCCGGTTTCATTAGCCCCGGTTCCAGGCGTTGCGATGCGACCGGTGACGACGGCGAAGGACATGCTGGAGGCGGTGCGGGAGACATTGCCGGAGACGGATATTCTGATTAAGGCGGCCGCGGTTGCTGATTACCGGCCTGTGACGGTGGCGGATCAGAAAATCAAAAAGAAGGACGGTGACATGAGCATTCCGCTGGAGCGCACCGACGATATTCTGGGATGGGTGGAAAAGAACCGTCATCCGGGGTTGTTTGTGTGCGGCTTCTCGATGGAAACCGAGAACATGGTGGAAAACTCGCGTGCAAAGCTGGAGAAGAAGCATCTGGACATGATCGCGGCAAACAATTTGAAGACAGAGGGTGCCGGCTTCGGTGTGGCGACGAATGTGGTGACGCTGATCACGAAGGACGGCATCAAGGAGCTTCCGCTGATGGGAAAAGACGAAGTGGCTGGCTGCCTGCTGGACGAGATTGCGGCACGGCGGTGATCTTATCGGAATCCGGCATATTTTTTCGTTTCCTGGTTGACGCGGGAAAAATGAATGCGTTATAATAAGCACAGGCGCAGCGGCGCACTTTACTTTTACGAAAACAACGAACGACAGGATAGATAAACGTGGAAACGGAAACAGGGGAAGGCTATGCAGAGCTTTCTTCCGTTTCTGTTTCGTTTTTTTAAGGAGAAATTCGGATATGATATTTGAAACACATGCACATTATGACGATGAGAAATTTGATGAAGACCGCGCAGAGCTGCTTTCCTCGATGCAGGAAAACGGAATCGGGCGTATCATCAATGTCTCGGCAAATCTGGAATCACTGGAAAATACAAGAAAACTGATGGAAGCGTATCCGTTCATCTACGGCGCGTTCGGCCTTCACCCGGATGAGGTGGGCGATCTGAACGAGGACGTGATGGCGCGGATGCTGGAACTCTGCCGCATGGAAAAGGCGGTCGCGGTCGGTGAGATTGGCCTTGACTATTACTGGGACAAGGAGAATCACGAGAAGCAGGAATACTGGTTCCGCCGTCAGATTGCGCTTGCTCGGGAAGAAAAACTTCCGATGATTATTCACAGCAGGGAGGCGGCGGCCGATACGCTCCGCGTCATGAAAGAAGAAAAATCGGAGGAGATCGGCGGCGTCATTCATTGTTTTTCCTACTCTGTGGAGATGGCAGAGGAATACCTGAAAATGGGATTTTATCTTGGCATTGGCGGCGTGGTGACGTTCAAAAATGCAAAGAAGATCAAAGAAGTGGTTCAGATGGCTCCGATGGAGCGCATTCTGCTGGAAACAGACAGTCCGTATCTGGCACCGGTTCCGTACCGGGGAAAACGAAATTCATCTCTGTATCTGCCGTACGTTGTGCAGGAGATCGCAGAACTCAAGGGAATTTCGGAAGAAGAAGTCATTGAGACGACAGAAAAAAATGCGGTCAGACTGTTTCGAGCAGAGGAATAGGAAGCGATACCAGAGGTGTTTCTTCTGTTTTATTTGTTCGGATCAATTCCGTCTGGCCGGACAAATTGAATAGGAGAAAGCGAAAATGGTTGATAAAACAATGATGGGCGACAAATGCGCCGAGCTGGTGCGCGCCGCGATGATCGGTGCGCTCGCAGTGACACTGGGAAACCCGACAGCCGTTTATGCAGCAGAAGAGGAAACGGCCGATCCGGGACAGATTGGAATTGAGATTGCAGGGGAAGCAGCCGTTGGGGCTGCTTCTTTTTGCGTGGAGGAAGATGCGGCGGAGGAGGCACCTGCGGAAGCGGAAGAGGTGACAGAATCGGAAGGTACGCAGAATGATGAGATGGAAGAGGAAAGTGGATCCGAGGGAAAAGAAGATGAGACAGTCCCGGAGGAACCGGAACCGCAGGAGCCTGACGGCGGAGAGAATGCAGGAATGACGGAACCGGGAAAAACGGGCGAGACAGAGCCAGAGGGGCCGGAAAATGCAGAACCGGGAGAGGCAGGCGAGACAGAGCCAGAGGAGCCGGAAAATCCAGAACCGGGAGATCAGGGAGACATGCCGGAAACACCGGGAAACAGTGAAATGGATGGACCGTGGCCGGGCGAAGGGGAAGATATTTCCAACGATCCATGGCCGGGGCAGGAAGAAATCGGCGGCGGAGATGGGGAGCAGATGGAACCGCCGGAGGAAGAAAACGGATCTGCAGGAAGTGATGATGCAGCTGGTGGGGACAAGACGGCAGAAGTCTCTTCGGATTCTGATTTATCACAGTCTGCGGAACCGCCAGCCGCCGAGGCTGAGCCCGTCTTTTCGGCAGAGCAGGAAGCTGAGCGCACGCGGGAAAGCTACAGTGAGTGGCAGGCGGCAGAAGCTGAAAAAGTCACGATTTCCCGTATGCCGTGGCTGTTTCATACGGTTGAAAAAACATATGCTATCGCCGATGTGAATTCCTGGCTTCACGTCCGCGAAGGAAAAGGCACAAATCAGAAAATCGTCGGAATCCTGCCGAAGGGAAGCCTCTGTTATATTTTAGCGGATGCGGATTCTGACTGGGTTTATGTGGAATCCGGCGATGTCCGTGGATTTGTCTGCGCGCGGTATCTCCTGCGCGGAGAAGAGGCTGAAAAAGAGGTAAACCGTTGGCAGGAGGAAAGTTTTCCCATGGCGGAAATGTGGGTGAAGCCATGGAATAATAAGGCGTACACCTATACATATGCAACGACGAGAACACTTCTTTCTTCTGACGAAGCGCGCGGCGAGGTCCTGCAGTACGCGAAAAAATTCCTGGGAAATCCGTACGTCTGGGGCGGGACGAGTCTTACAAACGGCTGCGACTGTTCCGGCTTTGCCCAGCAGATTTTTGCTAATTTCGGGTATACCCTTCCGAGAACCTCACGCCAGCAGGCGAAAGCTGGAACACGCATTCCGGTGCAGGAGGCAAAGCCTGGTGATCTGCTGTTTTACCAGCGGGAGAGCGGGTTTATTTACCATGTCATGATTTATCTCGGTGATGGAAAAGTAATCCACGCTGGAAGCGAGGCGACGGGGATTCTGATTTCAGATTTTAACTATGAGAAATCGACAGAATTTGCTGTGCGGGTGATTTCGGAGGAAATACGTGAGAGCAAAATAGAAACGGGAGATGTGGATAATGGGAGAAAAGAAGGAAACTCTGTGGATAACCAGACAACAGAAAACGGGAATGGTGGAAAACAGAAGGCGGGAGCAGAAAATGTGCAGAATACAAGTGCAGAAAACAGTACCGCAGGTGATCGGTTGGAAAGCGCTTCGGGAAAATATCTCGGCAATTTTAAACTGACCGCTTACTGCAACTGCGCCGTCTGCTGTGGCCGCTGGGCGGGCGGCCCGACCGCATCCGGAAAAATGCCGGTGCAGGGCCGGACCATTGCAACCGGCGTTCTGCCGTTTGGAACGAAGCTGAATATCGGCGGAAAAATTTACACGGTCGAGGACCGCGGCACGCCGTACGGCCACATTGATATCTATATGGAACGCCATGCAGACGCAGAGGAGTTCGGCGTGCGCTACGCGGATGTATATCAGTCAGAAGAAATCTGATAAAATTTGCCGATCACGGCGGCATGTGCATCCGTGCCGTGGCCGATATACGGAGTCTTTGCAATCGGGAGATCCGGTCCGGCCGCCTGGCGGACAAGCTGCGGCATATCCGGCGTCAGCTGGTCGCGTTCCATCTGGGAAAATGTTCCGAGGAGAATACCATTGATCTGTTCAAAGGCATGCATCATTTTCAGCTGGGACAGAAACGTAACCATCTGCGGAACGCCGCCGCCCATGGCTTCGAGGAGCAGGATTTTTCTGCGGAAATCCGGCTGAAAATCCGTTCCGGCGAGCTTCAGAAAACAGCGGATATTTCCGCCGATCATTACACCTTCCATGTGATCGCCCTGCAGAAATGTGCAAGGGAGGTCGAAGAGGCTGGGAGACTGCCCGGAAAAAGCGTTTTGGAACAGAGTGATCTGTTCGGCGCTGTGGTCGTACAGCAGATTTCGAACCTGATACAGCATCGACTCATTTCCAGTCGCAGTCGTGACAGCATTGACAATCGTCGTGAGATCACTGTATCCCCAGAAGCGCTTGCCGGAGGCGGCGATGACAGAAAAATCCAGATACGGCAGAACTTCATTCGCCATATCGCCGCCGGAAACATCAAAAATATCCGTGATTTCTGGGTCACAGTAAAGGTTCATCAACGCATCCGCCCGCTCTGCGCCCGTGCCGGAAAAGCCGGAACCGTTGTCGTAGAGGCAGGGGCTTAAAACAGGATCGAAGCCCAGCTCCCGCAGAATCTGACAGAGACGCGCCAGATCGGCGGAAAAGGAAGGATGCATGGGGTTGGAGCAGGCGGTAATACCAATTTTATGAGACATAAAGATTCCTTTCTCGGAGTAAAACAAGGCAAAATCTGCATTTTCGTGGCACACCGGTACAGCTTTTTCTTTGAATTTGCAAAGCAGATTTAGAGATCGCCGGTGTTTGCAGAATGCCGTTTTGGACAAAAATTATAAAGCTTTGAGGTCATCAATCAGTGTCTGCACTTCCTCTTCCGTCGTTGCCCAGCTGGTGCAGAACCGCGCAATATTTCCGCCGTCCGCGGATTTCCCCATTGGCTCGAAAATATAGCGTTTTTCCAGAGTTTCCTTCTGCGCATCGGTGAGAATCACAAACTGCTGATTCGTAAAACTCTCCACCCAGAATGGAATCCCCTGCGCCGCAAATGCTTTGCGGAGTTTCATGGCAAGTTCATCGGCGCGGCGTGTCGCAGTGAAATAAAGATCATGCCCCAGCAGGCAGTGGAACTGCAGTCCGAGCAGCCATCCCTTTGCGAGGACAGCGCCGTTCTGTTTCATGTAGGCTTTGAACCGCTTTTTCAGCGAGTCAGCTGTAAGCACAACGGCCTCACCAAACAGCGCACCGCATTTCGTTCCGCCGAAATAGAAAACATCTGTGAGAGCAGCGAGATCCTCGAGAGAAACATCATTCTTCTCTGATCCAAGCCCGTATCCAAGCCGTGCCCCGTCCACAAACAGATACATATCATACTTCCGGCAGACCTCGTGAATCTTCGTCAGCTCCTGCAGCGAATACAGCGTTCCCTGCTCAGTCGGAAATGAAAGATATACCATCTTCGGCTCCGTCAGATACTCCGGCTCACCGCCTTCATAATAAGCCGCCGCACACGCCGCAATCTGTTCCGCCGAAATTTTACCATCCGTATTCGGCAGCTCCAGAATCTTATGCCCGGTATTTTCAATCGAAGCCGCCTCATGGCAGTTAATATGTCCGGTATCCGCCGCAATCACACTCTGCACCGGCGAAAGCGCTGCCGCCGTCACAATAAAATTCGCCTGCGTCGCCCCCGGAAAAAAATGAACCGCCGCATCCGCACAATGAATCTTCTCCCGAATCAGCTCCGCAGCCTTCTCACACCATTCATCCTCCCCATATCCACCATAACTGTTCCCATTAATAGCCCCCAGCGCCTCCAGAATCTCCGGGTGCGCACCGTGATTGTAGTCATTATTAAATCGTATCATCAGTTTATGTTCTCCTTAATTTGAATTTGAAAAATGCTGTTTCCATTATACGGCATCCGAAGGAAAACAGCAATTGGAGAACAAAAAGAGAAAATGCAAAAAAATGCAGAAGGAGGATTATCTGCATCGTACAATATTGGAGCAAGATATTTTATCCGTGAAATTTTAAAACCCTTACCGGCAACGGAAAGGTCTTTGCTGGAGGCAAAAGTTCCTGCAGTAAAGCGTAGAACCTCATGTGTTTATGCAGATCTGAGAGAACTGATTTCAGAAATGGAACTGCGTAAAGCAGCATAAACACAGGCAGATATACCGTGGACTACCTGTTATGTGGAGACCTGCCGTATCCGGCATGGAAGAAGCGCGTATCCGCGCAAGATCTAAGAAACAGGCGTATCCGCCGATATTTTGTCTGCCGCCTAAAGCGGTCTGAAGCACGTGACTTTAGTCATGTGAGGTTCACGATTATAAAGGAGCCAATAACAGGGCATACTATTCTATTTTTCATGCAATTAAGGCAGTACATGCTGTAAGCGGTAAAGCATATAAAAGGCATAAGGATGCTGTGGCTAACTTCAATAAGGATTATGTGAAAACATCAGTGTTTCCAAGAGAAATGGGAAGGAAAATCGGACAGGCAGAAGAGATTCGCCATGCCAGCGATTATGATGATTTTTATATTGCAAGTAAAGAAGAATCAGAACGGCAGATTTCAGTTGCAGATGAATTTATAATTCTGGCAGAAAAATATTGTATGGAACAGCTTGAAAAACAAAAGGAAAATTGAAATGAACGAGGATGCCCCTCAGGGTTTGAAGCCCTGAGGGATATTTTATGTAAAAGTATATTATTCTAATAAGCGCAACGGATGCTCCACATACCACAATGGAAATATTATAGCTGAGGAGATTCCGCCGGAATTGCTTTCTTATATGGAAGAAGTATTACCGGAAAAGAAGGAGCTGGATACGGAAATTGTTCTGGATACAATGATAAATGTAAATGAATTTTTGAAGAACTAATGTTCGTATCATATATACAATTTTAAATTTCCATGATATAATATCTCTTACATTTGAGTGTTAATTCGTCCACGTTAGTTTTGCTACTTTTTATCAGTCTATAAAATATCGGGTGGTGAACAGAATTCGTCGAGAGGCATATTCGGCTAAAATCAGAGAATGTGCTTCGACGAATTTCTGACTGATAGACGAACTTTTTTGATATAAAAACCAGGAGGTGCTTTTTTGCAGAATTCACAACAAATATTCAAATTACACTCCGAATACCAGCCTACAGGCGACCAGCCCCAGGCAATCGAAAAACTGGTCAAAGGCTTTCAAGAAGGCAATCAATGCGAGACTTTGCTGGGCGTTACAGGTTCCGGCAAGACCTTTACCATGGCAAATGTTATTGCACAGTTAAATAAGCCAACCTTGATCATAGCGCACAATAAAACACTTGCAGCACAGCTGTACGGTGAGTTTA
>ERZ857969.5018-NODE-5018-length-10831-cov-18.425019_pt1 | contig 10831 bp, 9 predicted proteins | sample MGYA00519864_ERZ857969 | MGnify/ENA primary metagenome ERZ857969 (study PRJEB31778, sample SAMEA3449382) | human gut metagenome | biome: human gut; feature: human-associated habitat; material: faeces | place: United Kingdom | collected 2010/2012 ... | reverse complement strand
CCAGTTATCCTTCTCCGCTCGATTGCGCTCCGATGCCAACGTTGGAAAACGTATATCTGAAAGAAGGCTGGACAATCAATGGAATCAATTATAATAGGAATCAATGGTATATCCCCGAAACGACGCAAATTCTTTATAAATAAATTATTAACTTTTAATCTTTTGAATTATGGCAGGGACATTATGGAGGGTTACGGCAACTAAAAGTGCCGGTAAATTGACGAGAGGAATGACCGTGGAAATTCTCGTGGTGGGGACTATGGCCCGTCCGAGTGCAAAACAGATCATCGAAGCGATTGAAAGCAAGTACGGTGTAACCGTTGCGAGTTGCCATTGCGGATATGGAAATTTCGAAATTGTAAAATTAGGCTGATTATGAATTACTGTCCGACATGCAATGAAACCGGAAAATCGCAGGGCGATCATCGGTTCGTGCTGGAACACCCCGGCAAAAAGATGCTGTTGGTCGTCGGCCTTAATCCGAGCATTGCGGACGAAACACATCCCGACCCTACGATGCATAAAGTCATGGGATTCGCCGAGGGCGGCGGTTACGACGGATTTGCAATGTTGAATCTTTCATCGGAACGAGCGACGGATAAATGGAGTTTGTCGGCAACGTTGGACGAACTGATGCACCGGAAAAATCTGGATGTCGCAGCCGATCTGCTGCAACGTTATCCGGCAGCGGACATATTGGTCGCTTTCGGAAACGATATTTCGGCGAAACCTTATCTGAAACGATGTTTTCGGGATTTATACGACGTGCTGCGTACAAGTCGGGGCCAATGGTTCCAAATCGGGAAACTCACGGTGAAAGGAAATCCCCGCCATCCGCTTTATGCCCGATACGACTGGGGATTAGTGCCGTTCGAGGTGAAAAAATATATGACAAAACTTAAATAACGATTGACAATGAAAAAACTGTTTTTTGCAAGCCTGTGGGTTTTGGCTTGTTTGGTCGTAGCTTGTTCCGATGAAAAAGACGAACCGAACGACGAGCCCGGATCGATCATCGGCGAATGGGTATTCCAGAAGAACGAATACTACCGGAACGGGAAATTGATCGATAGTTTTACGGCCGTAGAGGACGAAGATAAGATGATCGCTATTTTCCGGGAAGACGGGACTTTCCGTTATTACGATTACCCACCCGAAGAGTACTACGACGGCTCCTACTCTTATGACGAGACGTCAGGTATGCTGACTACAAACGACGGAGTGAATAAAAAGACTTGTCAGACCAAAATAACCGTTTCGACGATGAAATGGATTTACGATGAAGGCAACAATGAAGAACTTATCGAATATTATACGCGAAAACAATAAATTCGGAAAAGTTGCCTAACGAACTTACTTTTATATTTCACTCTTGCCAGATATACTTTTGGCAGGAGTTTTTAATATTTATAAAATTAGTTAAGATAAGGAATTTACTTTGAAAACTAAAGATATTTTTCTATCTTTGTGTTAACCAAGTGCAACACAGGGTGAAACGATGCAAATCGGCTGTGGGCTATTCGGTGTACTTAAAGTGAGGTCAAAGTATAAAAGACTGATATACGACGGAATACGGGAAAGGTTCATTTTCCTCACTTTCCGCCAAGAAAAAGAAACGGGTTGCAAATCGAATTTGCAACCCGTTTTGTATTTGGGCCGGGCTGAATATATTCGGGACCGGATCGAATACAAAACGAAATGCGGCAGGGCCGCCGTTTCTTGGGCTTGCAGGGACGCCCCCGGCAGGGCAGGGAAAGACGAGCGGCACGAAGCCGTCGGGCGGAGTGCAGCGAAGTCAATTTCTCAATCAAGGAATCCCGGGGATCACGGAGCGACGGCGACGTAATTCCGCGATTCTCAATTCCCGCTCGTGGCCCCGCAGCCTGCCGCATTGGGGCGCAAGAGCGTTCGTTTGAGGCCGATTGGCGGGCCAATTCAAAAATAAGTGTTATATTTGTCCGAATTTTTAAACTGAATTACGATGTCATACAATTTATTGAAAGGAAAGAAAGGTCTGATTTTCGGAGCGCTCAACGAGCAGTCGATTGCCTGGAAAGTGGCGGAACGCGCTGTGGAGGAGGGCGCCGAAATCGTCCTCACCAATACCGCCGTATCAATCCGCATGGGAACCATCTCGAAGCTGGCCGAGAAGTGCAATACGATCGTCGTTCCGGCCGACGCCACGAGCGTCGGGGATCTGGAGAACCTGATCGACAAGACGATGGAGCACTTCGGGGGCAAATTCGATTTCATGCTCCACTCGATCGGCATGTCGCCCAACGTCCGCAAGGGACGCACCTATGACGATCTGGATTACGATTTCCTCTCGAAGACGCTCGACATCTCGGCCATTTCGTTCCACAAGGCCATCCAGGTGGCCCGCAAGAAGGACGCCATCAACGACTGGGGTTCGATCGTCGCCCTTTCGTACATCGCCGCGCAGCGCACGCTCTACGGTTACAACGACATGGCCGACGCCAAGGCGCTGCTGGAGTCCATAGCCCGCAGCTTCGGTTACATCTACGGCCGCGAGAAGCATGTGCGCATCAACACCGTGTCGCAGTCGCCGACGCCGACCACGGCAGGGAGCGGCGTGCTGGGGTTGGGCGACCTGATGGGTTTCGCCGAGAACATGTCGCCGCTGGGCAACGCTTCGGCCGAAGATTGCGCGGACTACGTGCTGACGCTTTTCTCGGACCTCACGCGCAAGGTCACGATGCAGAACCTCTACCACGACGGCGGATTCTCGTCGATGGGCATGTCGCGCCGCGCCATGAAGACCTACGAGAAGGGCATGCGGTTCGAGGATGTGCACGAGAACCAGTATCCTTTCGGCAAGTAGTTTCCGATTCTCACGGGCATATTTCGCCCTGCCTTGTTCGCCCCGAATGGGAAATACTTCGGTATATCCCATCCGGGGCTTACTGCATTATGTCGAAATCTGCTCCGCGATAATCAAAAACCCATCCGCGCCCATGAGTGGTCGTATGGTTGTAATTGACAGATATTCAGAATGATCTGACGGGGCGTGCTTGTGATGCAAGTCCGGCAGCCCGAAGCTGCCAGTTGCAATGCAAACCCCGGTTCTTAACCGGGCGAACACACGAACATGCGAACAGGGGGTGTTCGCCTATGTTCGCATGTTCGCGGAGAATCCTGCCATCGCCTGCGGAAGCGGGTTTTAAACCGCCGCATTCTCGCTTGGAGCGGAACGAGGACAACCGCGGTCTTCGCCCGCGGGGTACTTTGTACTTTTTGGCCGCAAAAAGTACCGATCGCAGTCTTCGACTGGTGTTGTTTGCCGCTTTTTGGTCGGCTGTTAACCGCGGTCTTCGCCCGCGGAGGGTGATGTACTTTTTGACCGCAAAAAGTACCAAAAACTCCCCGGCAGATGCCTTCGCCTACTTCGTCCCGGCTAACGTTCGAAACGGGCGCCTATTCGCGGGTTTGCAAGCAAACCGGCCCCGTTTCTTGCCACTTTTAGCCGGGACTTCGTTTCGCGGCTCCGGCATCGGGCCGGAGTCGTTCGCCGCGGTTCTGTCTTTTCGGCCGGGCGAACAAGCTAACAGGGGCGAACATCCTTTGTTCGCTTGTTCGTGCAGAATCCTGCCATAGCCCTCGCATCGGGCCGGGACCCTGCAACGGGGGCTTCTTTCACTCTTCACCTTTAATCGGCCTGCGGCGGCTTGATTTCGTTTACGCCCGGCATAGCCCGCAAGCGGTCCGCGCCCTCGCTCAACCGTAAGGTTCGCCTTAATACTGGTGGTCGTCGCCGCGGATCTCCTCGCGGGTGATCGGACGGCGGTTCATCGCACGCCAGGCGTACCAGATGTAGGCTGCCACGAACGGCACGAACAGCGACACCCACGCCATCGTGCGGAGCGTGAAGAGGCTCGACGAGGAGTTGCGGATCGTCAGCGACGACTGCATGTCCGCGAGCGAAGGGTAGTAGGCCGTGTCGTTCCACCCCGCGAGCAGCAGCAGCGACAGCACCGTGAGCACCGTGCCGACGCCCCCGAACCACACCGCACGGCGGCTGCCGCACCACCCCAGCCAGACGCTCCACAGCACCGAAACCACGCCGATCAGCAGCGCGGCGGCCACGTAGGGCATTTCCACGAGGTTGTGCAGGTATTTATAGGGTTCGACCGAGACCGTGCCCGCGGCGTCGACGGCCCATCCGTCGGCGAGGACGAGGGCCAGGAGCCATGCCACGAAGCAGGCGACGAACAGCGCGGCGAACGTGCGCATGCGGCGTGCGGCGCGGCGGAAGATCGCCTCGTCGTCGATGTTGTTCATAAAGTACTGGCAGGCCAGCGTCATGGCCAGCAGCGTCACCGACAGGCCCAGCAGCACGTTGCGCCACTCGGCGACGGCCTCCAGCCCGTGCCACGGCGTCGCCCACTGCGAGATCACCGCCGCGCCGCCCTGGTTGGCCAGGTTGAGGCGGTCGACGGTGAATTCCGCCCCCGTGAAGAAGGTTCCCACGGCCGTGCCGATGAGCAGCGGGCCTAACACGCCGTTGACGAGCAGGAAGGCGTTGAAGGTCCGTTCGCCGAAGACGTTGCCCGGTTTGCGGCGGTATTCGTAGGCCACGGCCTGAATGACGAAGCACAGCAGAATGGCCATCCAGACGTAGAACGCCCCGCCGAACGACGTGGAGTAGAACAACGGGAACGAGGCGAAGAACGCCCCGCCGAACGTCACGAGCGTCGTGAAGGTGAACTCCCACTTGCGGCCCAGCGAGTTGACCAGCATGTTGCGCTCCTCTTCGGTGCGGCCGATCGTGTAGAGCAGCGCCTGACCGCCCTGCACGAACATCAGGAAGACCAGCAAGGCCCCCAAAAGCGAAATGATCAGCCACCAATAGTGTTGAAGTAGGGTGATAGTATCCATAGTTGTCGTTGTTGTCGTTGTTGTCGTTGTTTTGCCGCTCTTGTCCGTCGGCGATTCACGGCGTACCGCCGTGTTTATAGATTTGACCCACCCCTAAATCCCCGCCCTGGCGGGGACTTGTGTCCGCTTGCGCGGAAGCCACCCTGCCGGTAAATTTGCGGTAGTCGGGATGTCAGTCGTCTTTAGGTCCTGTTTTGATCTGCCGGAACATAATGCTCAACTCGGCGGCGAGCAGCGCCGTGAACAGTGCCAGAAAGAGGAAGAAGGTCACCGAGACCGATCCGCTGGGGATTTTCGACGCCGCGACGCCCACGGGCATCAGGTCCTGGATGGCCCACGGCTGGCGTCCGACCTCGGCGACGACCCAGCCGGCCTGCGAGGCGAGGTAGGCCAGCGGGACGCTCCACACGGCCGTCCGCAGCAGCCAGCGTTTCGAGGCGAGGCGGTCGCGGCGGTTGAGCCACCAGACGAGGCTCAGCAGCAGGATGAAGAAGCAGCCCGCACCGACCATCACGCGGAACGAGTAGAACAGCAGCGGCACGTCGGGCACGATCTGCTCCGGCGACGAGAGGTAGCCGTAGCCGAAGTAGGCGAAATGTTCGCGCAGGAACTCCGCGCCCTGGGGCGTCGAGCGGTCGAACTTGGCCTCGATCTCGGTGATGGCCGCCGTGTCGCCCTTCTCGCGCGCCGTGCGGTAGCGGCCCAGTTCCTCGACGGCCACGCGCCCCCGTTCGATCTTCTCCGAGGCCGGCATCACGCCGTACTCCTCGTTGCCGTAGACCAGGTCGTTGATGCCCGGAACGAACGCGTCGGCCGAGCGGAAACTCATCAGCGAGAGCATCTTCGGAATGTCGATCCTGAAGTAGAAGGCGTCGCCGCCGGTCCGCTGCGCCTCGGGACGCAGGATGCCGACGGCCGTGAGCGGCGCGCCCTGCTGCCCGTCGTAGAGCGCCTCCATGGCCGCCAGCTTCATGGGCTGCACGCGGGCCACGATGGCGCCCGAACGGTCGCCCGTGAAGGCCGTGACGAGCGCGAAGACGAACCCGAAGGCCGAGGCGATGGCGATGCTCCGGCGGGCCATCAGCTGTTCGCGCCGGCGCAGCAGATACCACGCGCTGACCCCCACGACGAACAGCGCGGCGAGGACGAACGACGAGGTGACGGTGTGGAAGAACTTGTTGACCGCCACGGGCGACAGCGCCACGGCCGAGAACGAGGTCATCTCGTTGCGCACGGTTTCGAGGTTGAAGTCGCACCCCACGGGGTATTGCATCCACGAGTTGGCGACCAGAATCCACCACGCCGAGAGGTTGGCGCCGAAGGCCGTGAGCCACGTGGCCGTGAGGTGGAAACCCCGGCTGACCTTGCGCCAGCCGAAGAACATCACGGCGATGAAGGTCGATTCGAGGAAGAACGCCAGAATGCCCTCGATGGCCAGCGGCGCGCCGAAAATGTCGCCCACGAAGTGGGAGTAGTTGGACCAGTTGGTCCCGAATTCGAATTCGAGGATCAGGCCCGTGGCCACGCCGATGGCGAAGTTGATGCCGAACAGGCGCATCCAGAATTTGGTCGTGCGGAGCCAGAACGGGTCCTTCGTGCGGACGTAAAGGGTCTCCATGATGGCGATGAGGAAGCCCAGCCCGAGCGTCAGCGGGACGAACAGCCAGTGGTAGATGGCCGTCATGGCGAACTGCGCGCGCGACCAGTCGACGGTGGATAGGTAGTCGGAAAGCATAGCGTATTGGGTTACTGGTTGGTTGTCTGCGTCGCTCCGGGACGCCGGAGCCTTCTTGTTTGCGGCTTTCGGCCGCGTTTGCGGGTCCGCCCCGCGCCGGCGACCCTGCCCCGGAGGGGGATTGACGCCGCGAGCGGCGGCCGGAACTGCATGATGACGGGTGCATTCATGGTTGCGGAATTTCGGGTGTCAGGTTTTCCAGCACGCAGCCGGCCTTTTCCGAGGGGCTTTTGCCCGCGAGCAGGTCGGGGAAGAAGAAGACTTTCAGCACGGCGAACAGGATGAAGAGTTTGATGAGGATGATGGCCCACAGGGTGCGTCCCACGGTCATTTCGCGGAATCCCTCGACGTAAAACCGGATCACTTTGCGGAGTGTCTCCATTTCGTTGCGTGTTGGATGTTCTACCAAAGTTAGGCAGAAAAAAGGAAATAAAAAAATTCCGGCCCCGAAAAAACACGGCCGGTGTACGATAAGGCCGGAAATGCTTACCCCCCCCCGCGTAAGACGCCGGTTTCAGGGGGCTGGCAGCTTCGGCCCGCTCTCCGTCCGGTTCTGCGCCCGGTTCTCCGCGAACATGCGAACATGGGCGAACACCTCCTGTTCGCATGTTCGCGTGTTCGCCCGTCGCGGTTTCTTCAGGGCGAAGACCGCAGGTCGGGCGTCCCGATGGCGCAAGTACGAAAATTCTTCGTACTTTTGCCTCTCGTAAGAAGAGAATATGAAGACGAATGCTGAAAAACTGCCGTCGCCCTGGGTGTCGGCCATTCCGCTGGCGGTGCTGACGGGACTCCTCTATGTCGTGATCCGCGCCTTCGGCGGCGAGGCCATCAACGGCGGAAGCCAGATCGCCCTGCTGTCGGCCACGTCGGTCTGCGTGATGCTCTCGATTGGCATCTACCGCTGCCGCTGGGCCGTGCTCGAAGAGGCCATCATCGACAACATCCGCGCCTCGGCGTCGGCCATCGTCATCCTGCTGCTGATCGGCGCCATCGCCGGCACGTGGATGATCTCGGGCGTGGTCCCGACGATGATTTATTACGGACTGCAAATCCTCCACCCGTCGTTCTTCCTCGTGGCTTCGTGCGCGATCTGCGCCGTGGTGTCGCTGATGACCGGATCGTCGTGGACCACCATCGCCACCATCGGCGTGGCACTCATGGGCATCGGCCAGGCGATGGGCTTTTCGGAAGGATGGGTCGCCGGAGCCATCATCTCGGGAGCCTATTTCGGCGACAAGCTCTCGCTGCTCTCCGACACCACGGTGCTGGCCTCGTCGACGGCCGGCGTCGAGGTCTTCACCCACATCCGCTACATGCTCTACACCACCGTTCCGTCGATGCTCATCGCCCTCGGGGTCTTCACCGTCGCGGGCCTGGCGCTCGACCACGGAGTTTCGACCCATGCCGAAATGTATGCCGCGACGCTCGCCGCGACGTTTCGCATCACGCCGTGGCTCCTCGCGGTGCCGCTGGCCACGGGAATGCTCATCGCGCGAAAACTCCCGGCCATCGTGACGCTGTTCTCGTCCGTGGTCTTCGCCTGTGCGGCGATGCTCCTGGCGCAGCCCGAACTGGTGGCCCGGGTGGCGGGCGTCGGGGAGCTGGACTTCATGTCGGGGTTCAAGGGGGTGCTGATGACCTGCTTCGGCCCGACGGCCATCCCCACGGGCGCGCCGCAGCTCGACGAACTGGTCGCCACGCGCGGCATGGCCGGGATGCTGAACACCGTGTGGCTGATCATCTGCGCCATGTGCTTCGGCGGGGTGATGACCGGCAGCGGCATGCTGCGGTCGCTGACGTCGATCTTCCTGCGCTGGGTGCGCCGCGCCTTTTCGGCCGTGGCCTCGACCGTGGGCGCGGGCCTCTTCTTCAACCTCTGCACCGCCGACCAGTATATCTCGATCATCCTCTCGGGGCGGCTTTTCCGCGACCTCTATGCCGACCGGGGGCTGGAGCCGAGGTTGTTAAGCCGCTCGGTGGAGGATTCCGCCACGGTCTGCTCGGTCCTGATCCCGTGGAACTCGTGCGGCATGACGCAGGCCACGGTGCTCGGCGTCTCGACCTTCGTCTACGCGCCCTACTGCATCTTCAACATCGTCTCGCCGCTGATGTCGCTGCTCGTGGCGGCTGTCGGCTGGAACATAAAACGGAAAAAATGAAAACTTCGCTTGTCATCTTCGACCTCGACGGCACGCTGCTCGACACGATCGGCGATCTGGCCGTGGCGTGCAACGCCGTGCTGGGTGTGCGGGGACTGCCGCAACACACCTATGAGGAATACTGTCATTTCGTCGGCAACGGCATCCTGCGGCTCGTGGAACGCGCCCTGCCCGAGCCGCTGCGCACGCCCGAAACCGTCGCCGCGGTGCGCGCCGACTTCGTGAAATACTACACCGAACACATCGACGCCCATACGCGGCCCTACGACGGAATTCCGGAGCTGATCGCCGAACTGGCGCGGCGGGGCGTCGCGCTGGCCGTGGCGTCGAACAAGTTCCAGGCCGGGACCGAGAAGCTCGTCGGGCTGTTCTTCCCCGGGGTGACGTTCGCCGCGGTGCTGGGCCAGCGTCCCGGCGTGCCGCTGAAACCTTCGCCGGCAGTCGTCGAGGAGATTCTCGCACGGACGGGCACGGCGCGTGAGGAGGTGTTGTATGTCGGCGATTCGGGGGTGGACATCGAGACCGCGGCGGCTGCCGGGGTGCGCTCGGCGGGTGTGACGTGGGGTTTCCGCGACCGTGCGGAGCTGATCGCCGCCGGGGCGCGGCATCTGGTCGACCGGCCCGGCGAGTTGCTGGAGCTGCTGTGACGCCCGGTTCTTGCCACTTTTAGCCGGGCCTTCGTTTCACGGCTCCGGCATCGGGCCGGAGTCGTTCGCGGCCAGTGGCAACGTGCAGGAGGCGCAACCTCCGCATTCTCGCTTGTGGCGGAACAAGGATAACCGCGGTCTTTGCCGCGGAAGGTGATGTACTTTTTGGCCGCAAAAAGTACCGATCGCAGTCTGCGACTGGTGTTGTTTGCCGCTTTTGGTCGGCTGTTAACCGCGGTCTTCGCCCGCGGGGTACTTTGTACATTTTGACCGCAAAAAGTACCAAAAACTCCCCGGCAGATGCCTTTGCCTACTTCGTCCCGTCTAACGTTCGAAACGGGCGCCTATTTGCGGGTTTGCAAGCAAACCGGCCCCGTTTCTTGCCACTTTTAGCCGGGACTTCGTTTCGCGGCTCCGGCATCGGGCCGGGACCGTTCGCCGCGGTTCTGTCTTTTCGGCCGGGCAAAGAAGCGAACACGCGAACAAAGGATGTTCGCCCCTGTTCGCGTGTTCGCATGTTCGCGCAGAACCGGACGGAGAACCGGACGGAGAGCGAGCCGAAGCTGCCAGCCACAATGCGAATCCCGGTTCTTAACCGGGCGCGGGTCAGCAGTACTCCTTCACGTCGCGTGCCGTGATGCGGTCGCCGGAGAGGATGATCAGACGCTCGATGACGTTGCGCAGTTCGCGGATGTTGCCGCTCCACGGCATCCGTTGCAGCTCGGCCAGCGCGTCGGCGTCGATGGGTTTGGGGGCGGAGCCGTATTCCGAGGCGATCGTGCGGATGAAATGCTCGACCAGCGCAGGAATGTCCCCGGCATGCTCGCGCAGCGGCGGAACCCGCACCACGATCACCGCCAGACGGTGGTAGAGGTCTTCGCGGAAATTCCCTTTCTGAATCTCCTCGCGCAGGTTCTTGTTCGTGGCGGCCACCACGCGCACGTTGACCTCGATGTCCCGGTCGCTTCCCACGCGGCTGATGCGGCTCTCCTGCAGGGCGCGCAGCACCTTGGCCTGCGCCGCGAGCGACATGTCGCCGATCTCGTCCATGAAGAGCGTGCCTCCGTCGGCCTGCTCGAACTTGCCCTTGCGCTGCTTGACGGCCGAGGTGAAGGCCCCGCGCTCGTGGCCGAACAGTTCGCTCTCGATCAGTTCGGAGGGGATGGCCGCGCAGTTGACCTCGACGAACGGGGCCGCCGCGCGGACGCTCTTGGCGTGCAGCCAGCGGGCCACAAGCTCCTTTCCCGTGCCGTTTTCGCCCGTGATCAGCACCCGGGCCTCGCACGGGGCCACCTTGTCGATCAGCTGGCGGACGTGTTCGATCTCGGGCGAGACGCCGATGATCCGCTCGGCCTGGGCGGAGTGCGCCCGGCGGCGGCGCACGGGCGGGGCGG
>ERZ857969.5014-NODE-5014-length-10835-cov-3.185158_pt1 | contig 10835 bp, 6 predicted proteins | sample MGYA00519864_ERZ857969 | MGnify/ENA primary metagenome ERZ857969 (study PRJEB31778, sample SAMEA3449382) | human gut metagenome | biome: human gut; feature: human-associated habitat; material: faeces | place: United Kingdom | collected 2010/2012 ... | reverse complement strand
TCATCTTTCCCACCCCCCTTGCGGCGTCCTAGCCTCTTTGGGCATTACCCCTTATCCGCTGCGCCTCAGCTTGCCCCCATCTCTTGCAGCCGGCGCTATTTTCAATAATATTACAAATTATCTCCCGCCGCGCCCCATTTTATTAATGTTTTTTTAAAACAATTTCCTTTGCGTTTTCATTATGACTATGTTAAAATTATAATATTGGTACTAGCCCTAGAACAAAACTGCCAACCTGCCCGGCGCGCCAAAGAGCGGCCCTTAAAAGGCAAACACCGCCGGAGAAACGGAGATATTATTCATGAACAAAATGATTTTAAAGCTCTGCGCTATATTAACGGCGCTGGTTATTATAATTCCCCTGGCAGGCTGCTCCGGAGAAGACAAAAATCCTTCCGCCTCCAATCCAGACGGAAGCACGGACGGCCAAACGGATACCCAAGGCGTCTATATAACCGAGATTATGTCAAGCAATTCAACCGGCCTTACCGACAGCGACGGAGAATATTCCGACTGGATAGAGCTTTATAACGCCTCCTCAAGCCGGGTGAATCTCAGCGGATACTACCTCTCGGATAACGAACAGCGGCCCCAAAAATTCGAGCTTCCCGCCTATACCATGGAGCCGGGCAGCTATCTTGTCATCTTCGCTTCGGGTAAAAATAAAACTAAAAATAATGAGATACACACCAACTTCGCCATATCCAGCCAGGGCGAGGTCATAACCCTCCTCAAGCCGGACGGCGCCTACGCCAGCCGCGTGGATGTACCCCAGGCCGCCTCCAAGGATATTTCCTACGGAATTGTGCTGGATGGTGCGGACGCAGGCAAATTCATGTGGTTCGCCTCCCCTACCCCCGGCGCCGCTAACGCAGGAAGTCACGCCGAAAGCATCGACGGCCTGCAATTCGACACGCCCCAGCTCTATATAAACGAATACATGAACAGCAACACCTATACCATATACGATTCCGAAGGAGATTACCCCGATTGGGTGGAATTATATAATCCCGGAACCGAGGAAATAGACCTTTCAGGCATGTACCTGACCGACGACCTCAGCGAGGTAGATAAATGGCAGATTCCGGGCGGCGTAAGCATTGCCGGAGGAAGCTACCTCCTTATATTCCTGTCAGGCAAAGATAAAAAAACCGATACCGAGCTGCACGCCTCCTTTGGTCTCTCCAAAACAGACGAAATACTTATGCTCTCGGATAAACAGGGCCATAAAATAGATTCTGTTGCGCTTAAAAACCTGCCCGACAACATTTCATCTGGCCGCAACCCGCAGGACAATTCCACATGGGAATACTACGCCCTGCCTACGCCCGGCGCAGCCAACGCTTCAACCGGATTTTCCGAATTGATGACCGCCAGCCAGCTTATCAACCGCGGCTTATGGATAAGCAGGGTTTCGGCTACCCCAAACGAAGACGGCTACGACACTATAACCCTCTTTAACGGCACGGACAGCGATATAGATTTAACCGGCTACGGTATCTCCAAGAGCCTGGCCGACCCCTACCGCTATACCTTTGAAGGAGGGGTTGTGCCTGCCGGCGGCACTCTAACCCTTTACGCTGCCGGCCTGAATAACGCTGGTTCAAACCGCAACAGCATATATCTGACCTTCAAAGTAAGTACTTCAGGAGACGAGCTCTATCTGACCGACCCCAGCGGCCGGACCGTGGACGCCTTTAATACTGGCAAGCTGCGCGAGGGCGTCGCCAGCGGCCGGGATGGCACTACCCTTACCGACCGCGTGTATTTTGCAGACGGCAGCACCTATAAAGGCTATATAGGCAACGCTTCCTTTTCCACTACCGGCGGATACGTCCAGGCCGGCTATCAGCTCTCCATAACCGCCCCCGCCGGCGGCGTTATATATTATACTACCGACGGCAGCGAGCCTGACCGCAATTCCAACAGATATTCAGGCCCCATAACAATAAACAAATCCACTACCGTGCGCGCAGTAGTATACGCCGACGGCATGCTGCACAGCGATATAAGAGCCTGCACCCTGCTTATCGAGGACAGACACACCCTCCCCATCGTCTGCCTTTCCAGCGACCCGGACGGGCTTTTCAGCGTGCAGAACGGCATATTTGAATACGGCCCCTACGCAAACGAGGATATGGATGTAGAAACTCTTAAAAACGCCCCCGCCAACTTTTATCGGGACTGGGAGCGGGAAGTCAACGTAGAATATTTTACTGCTGAAGGCGTAAAGGTGCTGGAATTTCCTGCCGGCATTAGAATTCACGGCGACTATTCCCGGATGGAAAAGCAAAAGAGCATAGCCATTCAGATAAGAGACAATTACGGACGCAAGGGAGTGGACTACCCCTTCTTTGAGGGAAATGAGGTTACCCATTTTGAAAGCCTGCTCCTGCACAGCGGCGGCCAGGACTGGAAATGGACTAAAATAAAGGATGCCTTTATCTCCAAAATGGTGCAGGAGGATTTTGAGCCTCCCTGGCCCGGCCCCTGGATATTATCTACCAGGACGCGCTGGCCATCGAGGTATACATCAACGGCGAATATTTCGGCCTCTATTACCTGCGCGAGAAAATAAACGAGGCATATTTTGAAGCGCACGACGGAATAGACGCGGACAACGTCACCATCATCAAAGGCAATGCTACCAACAGCGCCGCCCATAAGGCCTTCCGCGATATAGAAAAATATGCCGAATCCCACGATATGAGCACAAAGGAAAATTATCAATACCTTTGCGAGCATGTGGATATCAATTCCCTTATGGACTGGTGGATAGCCGCCTCCTGGGTGCTGCATACCGATTCGGGCAATATAAAGGTATACGCCGCCAGCGACGGCTCTACAAAATGGCGCTGGGTGTTCTACGATAACGACTGGTCCCTCTGGAAAGGGAATTATGATAATCCTGAATATAATTATCTTTACAGAATGGCTCATAACATAGGCCATGGCAGCAGAAAATCCTTTCGTTCAATACTAGGCTATTCCCTGCTGCAGAACCCCGAGGGCAAGCAGCTCTTTATAGAGAGATACGCCATGCATGTGCAGAACGCCCTGCATCCCGACAGGACCATTCCCCTTATGGAGAGCATGTTCGCCGAGATAGAGAGCGAGATGCCCCGCCAGCGGGAGCGCTGGGGAGCGCCCAGCGAATCCACCTTCAACACCTATAAAAAGCGGCTCAGAGAAGCCCTGCTTAAAAAGCCCGAAATGGTCAAATTGAATTTTATGGACGCCTTCGGCATGAGCCGGGCGGAGGTAGACGAGCTGTTTACCGTAGAAACCAAATACACCGAATAATATAAAAGAGGGCGTTCAGCCCTCTTTTTTACTCCTGCCCGAAAATCAGCTTGGTTACTTCCATTTTTTCAGCCGCAGTTACGGATTCTATCTTGCCGTTGTAATTAATATTTATCTTTAAACCGTTCTGAAATTCCCTCTTAAACGGAATACTTACGTCAAACACGTCTCCCTCTTGAACGCCATAGTCATCATATAATATAAAATACGAAGAGCCTTCCCAAATAGACACATCATAGGCCGTAACAGTAGCCTTTTTAGTCAACGGCGTATACACATAGCCTGTTTTGCCGTTATACACCACCTGCTGCCAGTTGCCGCTCTTAGGGTTAGAATCATCATAGAGCATGCAATGGTCGTTGGGAATAGTCCCTATTATTGGGCCGTTGGGATAGGAGCGCATATTGAGCAGCTTATCCGAGGTGTCGCTGTTGGCCATTATAATCTTCTGACCGTCAGGCAGAAGCACGCTATTATGCATATAACCATAATAATTTAATGGCATACCATCTGAATATCGCATAGCATGATATGAAACATAAAGCCAGTTGCCGGTTTGCGATATTTTTTCTACCCTTTGTCCATTTTCAATACAGATTATAATATTGCTGTCATTGCTGGCATTGGGCGTGCTGCGCAGATTGCCGCCGTTTTCTATTCCGTTGACATAGAATATTTCATCATCAAATGCGCGTGCAGCCGCGTCTTGTTTCTGCGCCAAAGGAATTTCTTCATCCGTAACGGCGGGCATGGATACGTCCTGCTCTCCCTGCTCTTGGGGCGGCAGGGCCGGAGCAATGCTTTGGGGCGCGGGCTGCTCCGTAAGGAAAGCAGACATACCGCCTTTAAAGCTCTGAGCGTAAACGCTGTTGGGCAGTACGGCAAAAAGCAGCACAGCCGCCAGCAGCATGGTTAAAATCCGCCTTGTTATGTAATGCTTTTTTATAATGAACTCTCCTAATAAAATAATATTATATAAACTGCGCCCTAATAAAAAAACTAATTCCTCCTTTCCTCCCGAGAGTACAGGTGCAGATTATATTCTGATAAAACGATGGAAAATTTCAAGTCTTGGATTAACTGGCCAATGTAAAAATAAAATATGTTTTGTTAAATCGTGTAACTAGTTTACCATTATCTGCAATCAAAGTCAATAGTATTATTTAATTTTCATGAATATTCTTTATAATCTTACTATTATTACATAGTTTGTAAGCGTACCATATGGCTGAAATGCAGAAAATCTTCACGCTGGGACATGCCTTTACTGCGCGCATGGGCATAATTCAGGAAATAAAGAAATTATCCCGTTATAAAACTTTTCCGGGCAAAACAAAGGTATAAAATGCGGCGGATAAAAAACGCGTCCGCATTCAAAAAATGCGGACGCGCAATAAATTTATAAAACAGCGGCTAAAAGCTTAGATTCTAGCTACGCCCGAAGCTTTAGCCGCCTCGGCCACGGCTTTGGCGACTGCCTTGGAAACGCTGCGGTCCAAAGCGCTGGGGATAATGTAATCAGGCGAAAGCTTATCCTCAGTTACAAAGGAGGCTATTGCCTGGGCAGCGGCTATTTTCATCTCATCGTTTATATCGCTGGCGCGCACGTCCAAAGCGCCCCGGAAAATGCCGGGAAAAGCAAGCACGTTATTTATCTGATTGGGGAAATCGCTGCGGCCGGTGCCTACCACGGCAGCTCCGGCGGCCTTAGCCAAATCGGGCATTATTTCAGGCACGGGATTGGCCATAGGGAAGAGTATGGGGTTAGGAGCCATGGATTTAACCATCTCGGGAGTAACGCAGCCGGGCGCTGATACGCCTATAAATACGTCGGCGCCCTTAAGTACGTCGGCAAGAGAGCCCTTAACGCAGTTTTTATTTGTAATGGCCGCCATTTCCTCCTTTTCAGCGTTTAAACCCTCGCGGCCCTGATAAATTGCGCCCTTACGGTCGCAGAGGATAACGTCCTTTAAGCCCATAGCTATAAGCAGGCGGATAATAGCGATGCCCGCGGCGCCCGCCCCGCTGGTAACCACGCGGATGCCGTCTAATTTTTTACCGGTTAATTTAAGGGCGTTAATCATGGCCGCCAAAGTAACTACGGCAGTTCCGTGCTGGTCGTCGTGGAAAATAGGAATATCGCAGCATTCCTTAAGGCGTCTTTCAATTTCAAAGCAGCGGGGCGCCGAAATATCCTCCAGATTTATGCCTCCGAAGCTGCCGGCGAGCAGGCGCACAGTATTAACTATATCGTCCACCTCTTTAGAGCGTACGCAAAGGGGAATAGCGTCCACGTCTCCAAACGCCTTAAACAGGGCGCACTTACCCTCCATAACAGGCATGCCCGCTTCAGGCCCTATATCGCCCAGGCCCAGAACGGCCGTGCCGTCTGTAACCACAGCCACCAGATTAGAGCGGCGGGTAAGCTCATAGCTTAAATTAACGTCCTTCTGTATTTCCAGGCAGGGCTGGGCCACACCCGGGGTATAAGCCAGGGAGAGGTCGTCTCTCGTTTCAAGGGGAGCGCGGCAGATAACCTCTATCTTTCCCTTCCACTCCCTATGCTTCTTAAGCGATTCAGCAGCGTAATCCATAAAAAATCCTTCCTTTCAATTAAATATTAAGCTGTGAAATAACATTCTTAAGCGCGTCTGCGCTTTTATGCAGCAATTCTTCCTCCTGTCTGGTAAGCAGTGGCACTATGGCCCTGCTTATGCCCTGAGCGCCCACCACGAAGGGCAGGCTCAGACATACGTCGTTAATGCCGTACTGGTCGTGTATCATGGCCGAAACAGTCATAACCGAATGAGTATCCCTCAGTATGCACTCGCATATCCGGCGCACCGAAAGGGCAATAGCATAGAATGTGGCTCCCTTAAGGGCGATAACCTTAGCTCCGGCAGTACGGACGTCCTCCTCTATATCCTTTAATTCGCCCTTGCCGCAGCCGTTATGGCGGCTGCAGATATAAGTGCAGTATTTATCCATTTCCATACCGGCAATAGTGGTTAACGACCAGGGAATAAGGGAGGTATCCCCATGCTCGCCGAAGACATAGGCGTGCACATTTTTTGAATTAAGCCCGACATGCTCGGCCAAACGGGAGCGCAGGCGGGCCGAATCCAGCATGGTGCCCGAGCCGAACACCTGTCTTTCAGGCAGACCGGAGGTTTTTACAATAGCGTATGTAATAATATCCACGGGATTGCTCACCACCACATATACGGCGTCGGGAGCATATTTTGTTATCTGCGGCATAACCGATTTAATAATATCCACATTGACCTGCGCGAGGTCTATGCGGGACTGCCCCGGCTTGCGGGCCAGGCCCACCGTAACTATCACCACGTCCGAATTAACTGCTTCCTCGTAACACCCGGCATGGATATTAACGGGCGCGCAGAAGGGCGTGCCCTGCAGAATATCCATAGCCTCGCCCTGAGCCTTTTTTTCATTGATGTCTATCAGCAAAATCTCAGAGGCCATGCCGTCTATTGCAAGCGTATAGGCTATAGTAGCGCCCACGTTGCCAGTACCCAGAATGGTAATTTTTTTGCCTTTTGTCATTATGGCATCCTCCTTTATTAATAAATATATAATTATAGGCGGCCGTCATCGCCTTAACTTTCGGCCGCGCTCTTAATAATAGTACGCGCAGCGCTCAAGCCGAGCGTTTTCTGCCGCTATTTAAAAGGGAAAATGACGAAAACCGCCTTTTCCCCCATTGTAATTGCATTGGAATTATAGCATATAGCCAAGGAGCTTGTAAAGCGCTTTTATACTTATTGCAGAGCAGGAAAAATTGAGGCGGCGCAATAAAAGTCCAAAGAATTTTATGGATTATAATCCCCCTTAATGTTAATGCGCAATCCTTAAAATATGCTAAGGTGCGCGTCGCGCGCGCCGCCGTCAGCAGGGATTTTTCACAGCAGCGGGCGCGCGCCCAAGGGGGTGGGCGGGCGGGAAATATAAAGGGCTTTATGCGCCCGCAGAGCCAGGGCGCTTAAAGCCGCGCGGCCCTGAAAGGAGCCGCGCTCCTATTGCTTGATAAAAGCCTCATAAGAGCAATGTGCAATGTGCTTAAGAGGAAAATATTAAAACCGAATAAGCCGCAGGCAGACAGCCCTCAACGCCTTTGATTCAAGACTCTTTGCATCTAGCCCAAGCATATCCGGTATATTTATCATTCCAAATATTTTTCTTATAATCAATTTTAAATTATAAGTCAATGTTAATTTATTAAAACATAAAAGCAAGGCGCCGAGTACATTCTCAGCGCCTTCTCGCTATGTTCCCGCCGGATAGCCCGACTCTTTCCATTGCATTATTCCGCTTTGCTTTTCCGGCGTTTCTTTATCAGAAAAATACCGCTAAGCCCTGCGGCGCTCACGCCCATCAAAACTAAATACAGCTTTAAATTGCCGGCGTCGCCTGTATGCGGCGGTTTTATATCGTCTGGATTGTTAGAGCCGGTCGGACCGGTCGGGCCAGTAAGACCGGTTGGAACAGGGTTATCCTTCGTGTTTGTAAATTTAACTTCCGCCGTCTTATCATTTACGATTATCCCAGTTGCGCCCATAGATACGGTGACATAGCCGTCTTTATCCGCCTCAGCTTCCTCCGCTATATAGGTAATTCCCGCCAAAAGGCCAACGGCCGTCTTGCTTTCTCCGTGCTTAAGCGCAAACTTCGCCACGCCGTTTGTAAAGGTTAAATCTCCGAATTTTCCGTTGATTGTCCTGTCGCTAAGCGTTACCGTGAAATGGAAATCGATGTTTTCATCCCCCGCGTCGCCGTCCACAACCTTAGAAACCGTCAGACTGCCATAACGCTCTGGATTGGGGTCGTTCACCAGCCACCACTGAGCGGCGCCCTTAAGAGTTTCGTGCTCCTTCCAGTCCATATAGACGCCGTTGCGGGTATCTATCCAAATAAAATCGCCGTCGCCCGTAGTGCTTCCGGCGCCGGAAATTACATATATCTGCGCCTTCTTAGGAACAATGCCGTCAAAGTCATAAATGCTGATTTTGGTCATGTCCGTTACCGTACCGTCCGCAGTCAGGCATTTCCCCGCAGGGATTTCCAGCGTGCCGCTTTTCGCCTTGTCGCCCAGATAGTTTCCAAGAATATGAACGTCGGCGCCAATCCTCAATCTGGCGTTATCCCTAATGGTCAGGTCGGCGACGTTCACCAGCTGCTCGTTATCCTTGTGCTGGTTATCAATCTCTACTTTTGAACCGTCTGCTACCTGTACAAGGTCCGCGTTTTCTATTCTCTTAAATACGCTGCGGTTATCGCTTTGTTCAAAATAAACCTCAGCTCTGCCATTCAACAGTTTTTTAACCGTACCGTCCATTGTAACAACACCATAGCCATAAATCGTATTTGTAACCGCAGCGCTATCCTGAATTTGAATTATTGCGTCACCGATTGTTGCAATAGCGATAGGACCGAATGTGTATTCGTCACCATCATGATAAAAGGTTGTATAAGCGTTTCCTGTGCCGTATACATTGTTGGCCTTAGCGCTATCCTTCATTAAAACTGTGCTGCCGCCGTGAACGTTTCCAATTCTGCCGCCGCCATAGACATTATTGGCAGAACCGTTTCCATTCATCTCAACATACGTTTCTCCCACATAGCCAAGTTCATGCTTCCCGTACTGATTGGTACTTTCCTGCAGCCAGCTGCCTCCATAGACATCGCCTCGAACCGTACCAGAAACCACAACGTTAGTTCCGCCGGAACACCTTGCCGTAAGGCCGCCGCCATAAACGTCGCCCTGTACGTCCGAGCCCTCATAAACATAGACATTCGCCGTCCCTCTGACGTCGGTGCTGTCAATACAAGAGCTGCTGCCTAAATATCCGCCGCCGAATACGCAGCCCCCGCCTTTTAAAGCTCGGTTGGCACTCTGATAGTTTTGCTTTAGAATTGTGCCGTAAACATGCACATTGGTATTACCTATCACGCCGCCGTCGTCGCTGCCGCCTATTACCGAATGCACCTCGGCGCCTTTGCTAATCGTAGTGGTGATATTGCCGGTAACCGTTCCGTCAAGACATCCGCTGGTGACCGTGCCGCCGTACCAGTCATAAACCTTGCCGATTTCCATATCCGCGTTGTGACCGCCGGCATAAACGCCGCCGTTGATGGTAACAATGATATTGCCTTCAATATCACCGTTATCAGAGCCGCCGTAAACATATTCCACATTGCCGTCCACGGTAACGTCAATATTACCCTTGACATACCCACAAATTCCGCCGCCTATTACCGAAGCGCTGTATGCTTTTGTATCCTCGAGACGGCCTTCGCCATTGAATACAACATGAATATCAGAGGTCGCCTTATACTGGTTTCCTCTCGGTTCATACCCGTTTACCTTCGCCCCTGGGTCAGAGGGACTGCTGCTGGTACTTGCGCCGCCGGATACAGAAGATAGCACTCTTGCGCCTTTGTCTACGGTGATATAAATATCCTTACAGCTTAACATACTGTTGACAGCGCCGCTTACTTCGTCCAGCAATGCGCCATCCAGAATTTCGATTTCGATTTTCTCGCCCGTTACATCGGCCTGCTTATCTTGAATATCATGACCGCCGCCCCTGACTCTGGCATTCGAATTTGCACTTGCGCCGTACTCTATTTTAATATTTCCTGTTGTTTTAGCGCCGTAGCAGCCGCCGAACACGATTCCTGCATTGGCGTTACCGGCCACCTTAACATAGGTACTTCCGCAGTCAACCAGGTGGCTGCCGCCATAAACCCTGGCCCATGTTCCGCCGTAAATTTCAAGATGGGTGCTTGCGGCCTCTGTTTGGTTACCGCCACCGAAAATAAACATGGACTTGCTATAGCTGCCCAAGCATACTGTCTTTACATCCTCGGCAATATAAAGCTTGTGCCCGTTTGCAAAGATTGCAATGTTGGGCGATTGGTTAGTGCTTTGCTGCCCTTGAAGCTGGAAGGTTATATTTTCAAAGGCCGTATCCGATTGAAGCTCTAAAGCGTTCCCTATTCCCTGCACAGGGTTGGAACTTATTATCATCTTAATAACGGCATTGTCGCCGACGCCAAGAATTTTTATAAAAGCGTCCGGTTGGGCTTCAAGAACCGCATTCATCTCAGTTTGAACGTCAGCCCATTCCTTCACGCCCAAAACTTTAATTACCTTGGCGTCAGTTGGTTCATTTTTTACATTATAATTCTTCTCAAAAAAACTGCTGGCAAAAATATAAATAAAGCCGCAATAGCCATCGGTATTAGGGCTGCGATTAGTTTTCGTTTCATTCCTTCTTCCTCCTAAAATTATAGTGCGCAACTTTCATTGAATAATATAATGGGCATAGTTCCATTTATGTTTGTATTTTTCAACACCTCAAATACAAAAAGGCACAGCGCTGTTTAGAAAAAAACGGCGCTGTGCCTTTTTTAGCACATGCATTTATAAAATGGTACGCAAAAGACAGAATTTACCTGTCTGTCTGTCTGTCTGTCTGTCTGTCTGTCTGTCTGTCTGTCTGTCTGTC
>ERZ857969.5013-NODE-5013-length-10837-cov-10.771100_pt1 | contig 10837 bp, 10 predicted proteins | sample MGYA00519864_ERZ857969 | MGnify/ENA primary metagenome ERZ857969 (study PRJEB31778, sample SAMEA3449382) | human gut metagenome | biome: human gut; feature: human-associated habitat; material: faeces | place: United Kingdom | collected 2010/2012 ... | reverse complement strand
AAACCGTCAGCTAACAGTTGATAAGTAAATTAGTTCCTTATCACTGTTAAGCCAATGACTTCGAGCTTTTTTCATTATAATCCAAGGTTTGTGAACGCTTCCCACGAGCGGTGCATGTAGGTCTCAAGCCCGATCGGCTCGCCGATGTACTTGGGATCGCGCCCGTCGCGCAGGAACTCCTCCAGAAAGCACTTGCGTCCGGTCGTGTGCGCGACCGGTATGCCGGTTATATCGCTCGTCTCGCGCAGGACATTGTAGCCCTGACGGATATCGTCGGCGCTTGCGAAGTTGAGAAGGTTTGAGTTATTGACAAAGCCTGTTACCTTCAGCCGCGCAAAGCCCTCCATCTCTTCCTTGAGCTTGATTATCTTCTCCGGGCTTTCGGACATCGGGCGGAACACGTTTACAATATCGTAAACCTCAAGCTGCCCGTCCTCGAGTGCGGCAAAATCGGTGTGATACCTGCCGAGCGACATTGCTCCGGCCGCATCTCCGCCGACGTCGAACACACACAGATCCCAGTCGCCCGCAAAGGCCGACGCGACGGCGGCCGACATATTGCTCGGCGTTACGCCCTGACCTGCAAAGGTCGGAGAAACGAGATTAACGTTATTCTCCTTGAGCACATCAACTCGGTCGCTCATGCGGAAATAGTCATTTACCTTGTCAAGGTCTATAACCAGCGTATTGAGTCCCTTTGCCGCGGAGTTCACGGCGAGATTTATCGCGATCTCCGTTTTGCCCGAGCCGTAATTGCCGATGAGGACGATGAAATGCTTCATCACTTGGCTCCCTTGGCGTTTGCCTTTGCGATGAACTTTTCGTTGTTGATTATAAAGCGCTCGTGGCGGCCTGCTCCGATCTGGCCGCATTCGTCAAACGCCTTGACCTCGAAGACCAGTCTGCGGCGGTCGATCTCGATAAGCTCGCTCTCGGCCCAGACCTTCATGCCCAGAGGCGTTGCAGCGTCATGGCTTATCTCAAGCTTTGTGCCGACGGTGCCTTCGCCCTCGCCAAGATACGGCGCAACGGACATCTGCGCAGCCTGCTCCATGAGGCCTACCATGCACGGAGTTGCAAAAACGTCCAGCGAGCCGCTTCCCACGAATTTTGCGGTGTTGCTGCCGTCAACAACCGTTTCGACCTTACCTTTTATTCCGATTTCCATAAAATTTTCTCCTTAGTTTAATATTTGATGGAAACAATTTAGCACACAAAGCCTGAGTTTACAAGCAAAAAAATAATGACTCCCGAAGCATCATAGCCTCGGGAGTCGGATCACGGGGGGACGCGATCCTTAATATCGTTAACAATATATCATATTACCTCATATATTGCAACACTTTTTTTAGTTTGTATAAACTCTATTCGCATTTAAGACAAAAGCGCAGTTGCCCGGCCGGGCAGAGGCTTTCACCTGTTGGTCTTCGGATCATCCGTCAGGCTGAGTATGTAGTCCACAGACACATTGTAAAACCGGGATAAACGAATAAGTGTTTCGCTCGGCACATCTCTCTGCCCGAGCTCATAGTTGCTGTACACCTGCTGAGAACAGTTGAGATACTCTGCAACCTCGCGCTGTTTTAGGTCTCTGTCCTCGCGCAGATCCCGAATTCGAGGGTACATAACACCACCTCCATCGGGCAAGAATATTATGTCGAGTTTTGTAGTATTGACTTTTACTGCAAATTGCAGTAAATTTAATTTGTCCACACAAAATACAACACATATTTCCAGGACAAAGAAAAAGCTCCTGCTCGACTGAGCAGGAGCTTTCTCAACTTATCAAAAATATAAAAAGAAATTACTTCTTGATGTTCTCTTTGATGACTTCACCGAGGATGGTCATGCCCTGAACGATCTTCTCTTCGGGCATACAGGAGTAGTTCAGGCGGATGCAGTTATTGTGGCCTGCATCGGGGAAGAAGCCGTCGCCGGGAACGTAAGCGACGTTGCGTGCCAGGCACTGCTTTGCCATCTCGTTGGTGTTGATGTACTCAGGCAGCTCGACCCAAGTGAACAGGCCGCCGTTGGGGTGAGTGAACTTTGCCTCGGGCGGGAACTCCTTTTCCATGGTCTCGATCATAACGTCGCGGCGCTTGCGGTAGCACTCCTTGATAGCTGCAACGTGCTCGTCAAGGTCATACATGTCGATGAACTTGGAAACAACGAGCTGAGCCTCGGTGGAGGCCTGCAGGGATGCAGCCTGAGCGAGGAAGTTGTACTTCTGAAGGATCTCGCCGTCGGCGCAGACCCAACCGAGACGGTAGCCGGGAGCGAGGATCTTGGAGAAGGTGCCGAGGAATACTACGAGGCCCTTGGTGTCCATGCTCTTGAGTGCGGGCAGGTACTCGCCTTCAAAGCGGAGCTCGCCGTAGGGGTTATCCTCAACAACGGGAACTTCGTACTTATTTACGATCTCCATGAACTGCTTGCGGCGCTCGAGGGGCCAGGTGCGGCCGGAGGGGTTCTGGAAGTCGGGGATGACGTAGATCATCTTGACGTTCTCGGTGGTGGCAAGAACCTTTTCAAGCTCTTCCATGATCATGCCGTCGCCGTCGGTGGGGATAGCGACGAAGTTCGGCTCACATGCCTTGAATGCGTTGAGTGCGCCGAGGTAGGACGGGCTCTCGATGATGATGACGTCGCCCTTGTCGCAGAAAACGCGAGCCGAGTAATCCAGACCCTGCTGAGAGCCGGAGGTTACAAGGATGTTGTCTGCGCTGGTCTTGATGTTGAGCTTTGCTTCCATGCGATCAGCGATCTGCTGACGGAAGTGCTCAAAGCCGTTGGTGCTGGAGTACTGAAGAGCAACTCTGCCCTGCTCTTCAAGAACAGCGTCTGTCGCGGCCTTGATCTTGTCCACCGGGAAAAGCTCCGGTGCGGGCATGCCGCCTGCGAAAGAGAGGACCTCGGGTTTATTAGCCAGTGCGAGGAGCTCACGGATTGCCGAACCCTTGAGAAGATTCATTCTGCTTGAAAACTTGATCATTTGTGATTATTCCTCCTGTTGATATTGTAAGCTGACGAGAGCCGAACCCATATCGCCTGTCGGCGCGCCCTTCCGGCTATTTTCGTCTTTTTTGCTTTGATGGGCGCCAGCCCACCTGCATCAAATAAAGCCGAAAATATCTCGAAAAGCACAGCCGACAGGTGCTCGCAGTTTTGCCGGAGCAGATTTTTGCTCAGGCAAGGCAAAGCTTGCAGAGAATACTGTCGTATTGTCAAGAGCTTTAACGCGGCATGGGCGGAAATCTGCCCGTCAAAACCGATACGTGTTCGACTCTCGTCAGCTTAAGGCATTTTACCATGCTATTTAATCATAATTCGGAGCATTTGTAAACACAATATTCTCAACTCACTCGTTAAATTTGTGATAATTGCACAGATTTATGTTCTGTTATACTCTTTTCATGCCCTCTATCGCCTGTTATTGCACAAATATTCATGCATTGCATTCCCATTTGGAATATCGGCATAAAGTTTGCGTTTAGTTTTAATTTTGACACTGTATTGCTAAAAACGCCGTCAAATGATATAGTTACAATTTGTAGGTCACTACTATATTATATATTAAATTTTTGCTGCGGCAGCCAGCCGCGGGAAAGGACGGAAAAATGAAAAATAGCGAAAAGACTATGGACAAGATCGTTGCCCTGTGCAAAAACCGCGGCTATGTGTATCCCGGAAGCGAGATATACGGCGGCCTTGCAAACTCCTGGGACTACGGCCCTCTCGGCGTTGAGTTCAAAAACAACGTCAAAAAGGCATGGCTGAAGAAGTTCGTGCAGGAAAGCCCATACAACGTCGGCCTCGACGCTGCGATCATCATGAATCCGCAGACCTGGATCACCACCGGCCACGTTTCAAGCTTCTCTGACCCTCTGCTCGACTGCCGCTCCTGCAAAGCGCGCCACCGCGCCGACAAGCTCATCGGCGAAGAGCATCACGAGGTCAACGTTGATGCAATGACTTTCGACGAGATGGACGAGTTCATAGCCTCGCACGAGGATATCATCTGCCCCGTCTGCGGAAAGCATGACTTCACCCCCATCCGCAAGTTCAACCTCATGTTCAAGACCGCCATCGGCGTTACCGAGGACTCCAGCTCCACCTGCTATCTGCGTCCCGAGACCGCTCAGGGCATTTTCGTTAACTTTGCAAACATCCAGCGCACCACGCGCAAAAAGCTGCCCTTCGGCGTATGCCAGGTCGGCAAGGCTTTCCGCAACGAGATAACTCCGGGCAACTTCATCTTCCGCATCCGCGAGTTCGAGCAAATGGAATGCGAGTTCTTCTGCAAACCCGGCACCGACCTTGAGTGGTTTGCTTACTGGAAGGACTTCTGCAAAAACTGGCTGCTGTCGCTGGGCATAAGCGAGGACAACCTCCGTCTGCGCGATCATGAGCCGGCTGAGCTTGCATTCTACTCCCGCGCCACCACCGACATCGAATACGCCTTCCCGTTCACCGACTGGGGCGAGCTGTGGGGCATTGCAGACCGCACCGATTACGACCTCGGCCGTCATCAGGAGGCTTCCGGCAAGGATCTTACCTATTTCGATCAGGACACCGGCGAGCACTATATTCCCTACGTCATCGAACCGTCTCTCGGCTGCGACCGCGTCGCTCTTGCATTCCTGTGCGAGGCATACGATGAGGAGGTCGTCGGCAAGGATAAGAAGGGCAACGACGATATCCGCACCGTTCTGCATCTGCACCCGGCACTGGCTCCGTACAAGTGCGCGATCCTGCCGCTGAGCAAGAAGGAGATCCTCACCGGCCCGGCAATGGAGCTTTACAACGAGCTGAGCAAGGAGTTCATGGTCGATTACGACGAGACCGGCTCCATCGGCAAGCGCTATCGCCGCGAGGACGAGATCGGCACGCCTTACTGCATCACCTTTGACTTCAACACCGTCGGCACCGAGACCGATGAGGCCGATCACTGCGTCACCATCCGCGAGCGCGACAGCATGCAGCAGGTCCGTATCCCCATCAGCGAGGTCAAGGACTACATAGCCGAAAGGATCAAGTTCTGAGGCTCAAGTCATGACCGGCACTAAAGAAAGAAGCTTCCTGTTCGGCACAGACGCATCGGCCTGTGCCGGACCCGGCAAGCGCTTCGGTTTTTATCTGTGGAATTTCGGAATTCTGCTCCTGTCGGCAGCCGGGCTGTGCTTTCTGTCGCTGCTTCTCGGCATCGGAACGGGAGGACGTGTTCTGCTTATCGATTATCTTCGGCATCCATTGATATTCTTTTTAAATTTCCTGCCGATCTTTCTGTTCGAGCTTTTAATGTTCTGCCTTATAAACCGCTCATGGGCTTCGTTTCTGGCGACTGCCGTCGTATTTATCACGGCCTCGGTGGGAAACTATTTCAAGCTTGAATTCCGCGATGATCCGTTCATGTTTTCGGATATATCGGCTATACACACCGCGCTCGGCGTTTCCTCCGGGTACAATATAACTATCACAAGGCGCATTGCCATATGCCTTATCTGCATCGTGATCGGAACGCTGTTTATGTACTTTTTCGTGCGTGGACGTGCAAAAGGCTCTTTCCGCATCGCCGCCGCAATAGTCATTGCAGCATCCGTATGGCCTCTGTGGACGCTTGTTTACTCAAGCGCGGATATATACAATGTAAAGACCGAGAACTTTGACCATGTGAGCCGCTGGGAAGCCACCGATGTTTTCACCTCAAAGGGCTTTGTGTACCCGTTTATACACAGCATATCTGCCGCGATAGACACTCCGCCCGACGGATATGACGAAAATCTTGCGGAAAACGAGCTTTCTGCATATTCCGATTCGGATATCCCCGAAAGCAAGAAAGTCAATATACTTACCATTCAGCTTGAAGCCTTTGCGGATCTTACGACCGTGGGATTGCAGGGCATTGACGATATCTATGCCGATTATCATGCCCTTGAAGCCGAGAGCTATACCGGAAACCTCATGACAAACGTTTTCGGCGGCGGAACTATTGACACCGAGCGCTGCTTCCTGACGGGATACACGCAGCTTAAAGACTATCGCAGGCCCGTAAACTCCTATGTCTGGTATCTGCGTGAGCAGGGCTACACCGCAAACGGAAGCCATCCGTGCCTGCGCACCTTCTATAATCGCTACAATGTCAACCGTTATCTCGGCTTTGAGGATTATCTGTTCACCGAAGGATATTACGAGAAATACGGCTATCCTGTCACTTATGACGAGGAATTTTTCCCGGATATGCTGAAGTTTTTCAAAGACGACGTTGCCGACGGCAAAAACGTGTTTTCATTTAATGTGACCTATCAGGGGCACGGCCCGTACAGCACCGACAGGCTCGACTGGGGCGATCCGGTTTGGGACGGCGACGTTTCCGAGTACAGCTACTATGTCATAAACAACTATCTCGGCTCTGTAAAAGATACTATCGAAAGGCTGTGCGAGCTCAAAGCCGAGCTTGAAGCTATGGATGAACCGGTCGTTTTGGTAGTCTACGGTGATCACAAGCCATGGCTGGGCGATAACAGCGTAACATACGATGAGCTTGGCATAAATCTTGACCGCTCGACTACCGCGGGCTTTAAGAACTATTATTCAACACGTTATCTCATCTGGGCAAACGATGCCGCCAAAGAAGTCTGCGATAATGATTTTATCGGCTCCGGACCGGATATCAGCCCGTGCTATCTAATGAACGTGCTGTTTTCTCAGCTCGGTTGGGACGGCCCTGCTTACATGAAATTCATGAACGACGCGCAGACCTTTCTTCCTGTCATAAACACTTCAGGCTTCTACCTTGTTGACGGCGAGGTCACCGACTCCATAAGCGGCAGTCTTCTCGATCAGAAGCAGACGATCAACAAAGTGCAGTATTACATGAGACGGAATTTTAAGTTTTCGGAGGTAGCGTCATGACAGCAGGACAGAGCTTTGTAAAAGCCATCAAACCCTTCGGCTGCGTACTATTCCTCATTCTGTTCGCCGTATTCATGGTGTTCTGCTTCACGAGCAAAGCTCCGCTGGGCGATAAATATACCTGTCCGCAGACAACGGAGTATTACTCAGAGCATCTTGACGAGTTCGAGCAGGAGCTGAAAACAAATCTTCTTCCGCTTGTTGACGGCATCGAGGACTGCCGCCGGAGCGGAGACAAAATAACGATCATCATCGCTCCCGAGAGCTTTGACGCATCGTCGCAGATAATCTATCACTATTATGGCAAAGCTTTATTTGACATACAAAAATCAGAGAAATGAGTGATCAAAATGAAAGACGGATTTATTAAAGTTGCTGCCGCATCTCCGATGATCAAGGTAGCCGACGCCGAATATAACGCCGGCAAGGTCATCGAGTGCATGAAAAAAGCGGCCGACAAGGGCGTTAAAGTTCTCGTTTTCCCCGAGCTTACGCTGACCGGCTGCTCCTGCTATGACCTTGTAGGTCACAGCGTCATTCTCCGAGGCGCCGAAAGAGCGCTTGAAAAGGTAATCGAAGCCAGCGCCGGAAGCGACATGCTCGTTATCGTCGGTCTGCCCTATGCTCCGCGCGGCGGCGCACTGTACAGCGTAGCGGCCGTCATCTCCGACGGCGAGCTTCTCGGCCTTGTTCCCCGTTCCGAAACCGACGGCACACTGTTTGCCGCTGCCGACGACGAGGGCGGCGAGGAGACCGTTTGCGGCAAGTTCGACGCGTTCTTTGATACCGAGCTGCTGTTTACAAGCGATGTGCTGCCCGGCCTTTCAGTCGCGGTAGAGCTGGGTGCCGACGCTGACGCCATAGACGCTCCGGCTGCGCGTCACGCTCTGGCCGGCGCTACCGTTATCGCCTCGCTCGCATCCTTCCCGGCCACCGTCACCTCTACCATTGAGGCTACCGAGTCTGTCAAGTACCGCTCCAAGCACCTCAAATGCGGCATTATTCTCGCCGCGCCCGGCAAGGGTGAAAGCACGACCGACAATGTCTACTCCGGGCTGTGCATGGTCGCCGAAAACGGCGAGGTGCTTGCCTCCGACGAGTGCGAGGACTGCTTCGTGGTTTCCGAGATCGACGTTGAGTACCTCGAAAATCTCCGCCGCAAGAGCGGAAAATACGGCAGAAGCCAGTATAAATACAGCCACTCCGAGCTTTACTGGGGCGAGGAGGTCTGCGAAACCGAGCTTACGCGCACTTATCGCAAGCTGCCGCATCTGCCCGAGTTTGAAAAGGACATGGGCAACTACTGCCGCCGCATGATCGACATTCAGGTATCCGGCCTTGTAAAGCGCATGACCTACGCCGGTCTTGACCACTGCGTGGTCGGTATCTCCGGCGGCGTTGACTCGACCCTGACCGTTATGATCTGCGCCGAGGCCGTCAAGCGCATGGGTCTGCCCTCGACAAACGTCGTTGCCTGCACCCTGCCCTGCTTCGGCACCTCGTCGCGCACGAAGTCCAACGCCATCATCGTTGCCGAGCAGGTCGGCGCTGAGGTCCGCGTAATCGATATCGGCGAGAGCGTTTATAAGCACTTTGACGATATCGGACATGCGCACGACGACTACTCCATCGCTTTTGAGAACGCTCAGGCGCGCGAGCGCACGCAGGTGCTCATGGATATCGCCAACAAGGTCAACGGCCTTGACGTCGGCACTGAGGACCTCAGCGAGTTCGTTGACGGCTGGTGCACCTACAACGGCGACCACACCAGCATGTACGACGTGAACATGGGTCTGACCAAGACTCAGGTTCGCGCAGGCGTTCGCTACATCGCCCAGCACACCGAGGACAAGGTACTTGCCGATGCGCTGTGGGATGTTCTCGACTGCCCCGTAACGCCCGAGCTGCTGCCGATCCACGACGATCAGATCGAGCAGAAGAGCGAGGAAAATGTCGGCTCCTACAGCCTGCAGGACTTCTTCACCCACAAGATGATGATCTGCGGCTTCTCCCCGGCAAAGACCATGCGTCTTGCAAAGGCCGCCTACGGCGACGAGTTCACTGACGAGGAGTTGACCAAGTGGCTCCGCAGCTACTGCAAGCGCTACTTCAGCCAGCAGTTTAAGCGCAGCTGCCTGATGGACGGCCCGAGCGTCGAGGCATTCTCCGTCTCGCCCAGAACCGGCTTCCTCATCCCCTCGGATGCCGAAAACAGCCTGTTCATGGCCTCGCTCGACACCGTTGCAAAAGAGTAATATAAACTTTTTAAGCCCCCACGTTAGGCCTAATGGCACAACGTGGGGGCTTTTTCATTTTCTTGACAATTTTCCGGCTTCAAGCTATCATGAAGTCATGACAGATTTGATAACATGTCGCAAATTTTAAGCAGGAGTTGAACGCCATGAAAAGCTCAAAGCGAAAAATCATCATAGGCGGCATTGTCGCCGTACTCGGCATTGCGCTGCTGGCATATGTGGCGCATGTGCTGACTGCGGCGCTTGATTCCAAGCCCGGCGACGTTTCAAAGGCTCAATTTGTCGTTCAGCTCGGCGCGGACGAGAAGCTTACAAACGCAGCGGCGGACAGAACGCTTACGCTCGACTTCGGCGAGCCGTTCAAGCACGCGCCGACGGGCCGCACGCTGCCGCAGCTCGTCACCGTGACCGATGTGTACCACCTTAAAAACACCGGAAGTGAGGAGCTGAGCCGCCGCGTGTTCTTCCCCGTAAACTATCTTAGATCCGACGACGAACGCGTCAGCATAACGCTTGACGGTAAAGCCGCCGGCCGGTGGTACGGTGTCGGCGAGCAGCCGTTTGTGGACGGCAGCACCTTTGCATCCGACGTCGAAAGCGGCAAATACTGCAAAGCGGCGCTGGAAACCGACACGAATTCCGGCGAGGGCTTTGCCTATTATGTCATTGAGCTTACGCCCAAGGCCGGTCAGAGCGCCGAGCTGAGGCTTGAGTATCCGCTTGAAAACGCAAGCAGCATCCTTGTGCTAAACGACGAGAGCACAGTAGCCTGCGATAGCTCACGGCTTATTATAAACGACCCGAACCGCATAAAGCTGTCGTGCAACGACGAGGCCGTCGCCGTTTCGGAATACGGCGGCGAGCTTGACCTCGCTTCAAGCCCCAATTGCTTTACAATAAATATCGGATAGCAAAAGAAATCCCGCCCTCTCGGACGGGATTTCTTAATAGGGATAGGTAATGTTTAAAATCGTGGAAGATCTTATTTCGTGAAATCGGGGGTCGGCAGCATGTACTCAAGCACACCCAGTACCGGGAAGAGCAGTGCCAGGAAGCCGAAGTGCGAATTGCCGGTGGAGCCAAACATGTCGAAGCAGAAGATGCACAGTGCTGCAAAAGCGATAACGGTGAATATGATCTTACGGATGAAATTTTTTACTTCGCTACTCATTTTAAAAACTCCTTTTATAATATATTCGAATTGGTTTTTATGCTTGTCAGAGATTTAACTTTCTCTTTCTGATATCATAATACTACCGAAAGTCACATTAAGCAAGCGAATAAAATTCATGTATTACATGACGTTTTGTAATGTTAATTAATTAACTATCAATATTTTTAGAGGCGCATTGACGCACCTACGAATACGTATATCTCCGGTTGCCCGACCGGAGACAATGGAATAAACCGTGCGTGCCTCGCGTTACGTTAGTGCAGCGTTTATTTTTTGCACTGCACCACATTGGCTCACCTGTCAAGGGGAGCAGGCAGCTTTGCTGCCGTGGGGTTGAAAAAAACTATTAACTATCAGCTATCAGCTCTCTGCTGCGGCCAACGGTCGCTTGTAGGGAACGGATTCATCCGTTCCGTTGCCACGGTTTTGCCTGCAATCCATGGTCGGGCTGACGCAAAAATCGTATCGGTAGCAGCGCAAAGGCGCAATTAAAAAA
>ERZ857969.5010-NODE-5010-length-10839-cov-2.802207_pt1 | contig 10839 bp, 7 predicted proteins | sample MGYA00519864_ERZ857969 | MGnify/ENA primary metagenome ERZ857969 (study PRJEB31778, sample SAMEA3449382) | human gut metagenome | biome: human gut; feature: human-associated habitat; material: faeces | place: United Kingdom | collected 2010/2012 ... | reverse complement strand
GGATTATATGTGGAGGTGTATATTAATGTTCGCACAGGCTCTTGTCCGGGCACCTTTTTAATTTGGTAGGTTTCATAAACATAACCCTTGCGGGATTGGGATACCTCTTTATATTCGCCGGGCTTGCTCACATACTTATGCGAGCTGTCTATGATAAATTCCTGCGGCGGCGCTTCAGTTTCGCTTACAAGCACTACTTCTATTTCATATTCCGCTTTATCGTCATAGGGCGCGCCCCATATTTCAAAGGTGACTGTATAATTCTCAAAGTATGCCCGGATAAATAGCGGGGTGGTGCGGTTGTTGCGCATAACTAAATCGGCGTTGGGCCAGTTTACCGAAGCGTCTCTGCCCGCCGCGACATAGGTTGAGGGCCAGGAATGGGGATATCGTCTGGTTATTTCTATCGGGCCGCCTTTGCCGATTTCAGTCGCTCCCGCTTCTATGGCGGCGTTAAAAAGGGTTGTAGAGGTTTGGCATACGCCGCCGCCGGTTATTTCGTCATATATGCGGTCTGAGGTGATGAACAGCCCCTCCTCGTAGCCCTTTTCCTTTGTGCGCTTTCCTGTCGTCTGGTTAAAGGAAAGGATGTCTCCCGGCATCCAGACGTAATTGTTAAAGGCTGCGGAGGATATGCGGATATTGGTGCGCCGGCCTGATTCGACAGAAGAATTGCTTTTGCTGGTTTTAGTGGAAAACTTGCTGAGCATAACATAGTCGTGCTGTATTTCGCTTAATTTTACATCGGGCTGAATAATTTCAGGCTTAAGCTCATAGTTTACCTGGGAGGATTGATGGAAGGCGACCAGGATTTCGTTTGCAGCCGTTTCTACATTAAGCCTGCAGCCGGCGGATTCTTCGGTATAGGTAAATTCAGCCTTATTGGACTGCGTATTATAATTGAAGGAAACAGTCGCGTTTACCGCTTCCCGGTCTATTTCAGATTTAATCTGGTTCAGAGTCTGGGTTATAAGGGCGGTGTCGGCCAGAACGGTAACGCTTATATGATAGCCCTCGTTTTTGACTTTTTCTATTTGAGCCAGCCGTTCAGAGGATGTGCCTGTTCTGCCCACGTTCCAGGCGTCGGCCAGCGCTGATTCAAGAGAGCTTTGAGCGCCCAGCTCTTCGCCGCTTAAATTCCAGCTCTTGCCGCCGTAGGTTATATTAATATAAGGCGCGCCTGTTTCGGAGGAAAGGTTTTCCTCAACCTTTTTTTTGGCTTCTTCAAGGCTCAGACCGCCGACGGGTGTGTTTTCAATGTATACTCCATCGTAGATAACATTTGAATTAAGTATTTCAAATTCCTCAGAGCCGTGCTGAAGAGCCTGTTTTATGTTGTCGATATAAGCCTGGGAATCATCCTGATAGGATTTGACCAGCACCAGAGTTATAATTACTGCCGTAAGGCAGAGTATAGCTGTAATGCCTATGGATACCCAGCGGATATTTGCCTTGTTTATTTTCCTGACAGCCATTAAAGGTCCTCCTATAGAGAATTATATAAGAATAAGCTTGAGCAGTTTTTCCATTTCTTTTTTAGTAAGCCGGTTTCCCGAACAGCTTAGCGCGGCTCCGCGGTAAATTCCGCCGTGAAAATCGCTGCCTATGGACGGAATAAGCTTGTTTTTATCGCATTGCCTGCGCAGAAATGCCGTTTCCTGCGGGGAATGAGTGGGATATATTGTTTCAAGAGCGTCCAGTCCATAGTCCTTAAAGCGTTTTATAAGCGCTGAAAGCTCCATTTCAGAAATACCTATGCGATAGGGATGGGCCAGGGCGGCTATGCCTCCGTTCTGCTTAATGAGGCTTATGGCCTCGGCTGAGGTAAGGGTCTGATTTTCCACATATGCCGGTCTGCCGCGCGAGAGGTATTTTTCAAAGGCCTCGCTTACATTTCTGCAATAGCCCTCCGACACCAGCGCTCTGGCGGCCATTGAACGTCCGGCCGTGCCCTTTAAGGATGAAAGCGTCTTAGCCGCGTCAATATCAATGCCTAATGCGTTCAGCTTTTGAACTATGGCCTCAAATCGCTTTAGGCGCAGCTGCTTAAGTTCTTCCAGCTTGTTTATAAGAGCGTGGGTCCGCTTCATGCTGTAGCCTAATATATGCACTTCGTTCGCAGGGATAAAGGAGGAAAGCTCTATCCCGTCTATAAGCGTAAGACCGTATTTAAGCGCCTCTGATTTTAGAGAGGCAGGATTTAAGGTATCGTGGTCTGTAATAGCCAGATATTTAAGCCGATTATTCCGCGCCAGTTCAAAAATTTGATTTGCGCTGTAAATGCCGTCTGATTTATCAGAATGTATATGAAGGTCTATTTCCAAAACGCTTCTCCTTTTATCTTATGCTTTTATTATAACCTTTAAAAATTTTTCTGACAATATTTTTTGACAGAAAAACGAGTTAAACAAGCTATTAGGGGAAAAATTCAAACATATGTAATACAGTTGTAATATTAGCGCCGGTATAAAGCGCCGAGACTGCACTTTAAAAATATATGCTTTGTCTTTGCCGCCGAAAGCTGATTATTACGATATATAGCTTGGGAGTTTATTTTTAATTTTTAAGCCGGCGCTGAAGAAAAAAGATAAGCTTTAGACAGAAATGAAGAGAACGGCGTAGGGGGAACGCCGTTCTCTTCGGACAGAACCGGGCCTGCTTGCCCGGCCGCTGTCCATTTAAGGAGTATTATGAAAAAGAAACTGTCTGCCGACGCTTATAAATATAATATATATAATTGTATTTGTCGTGAAGGTTTTGTGAATATTATTTGAAAAGTGACGGGCACTCATTTCAGGGCTTTTTAAAAGTTAATAATTGATAATTTGTAAACAAGCTAAGATTTTCATTGATAGCTTTGATTAGTTGTGATATACTATCATAGACTACTTAGGTTAAGGAGGATTTCCGGTTTGAAGAAAAAATCCATATTCGCGTTTGTGATATACGCGGTTGTAATAATTGCCGTTATATCTCTGCTTGCTTCTTCCATGAACAGCGCCAACAGCCAGCAAAAGGAAATAAGCGTTGAAGAACTTTGGACAAAAATGGAAAACGGCGAGATATACAGCGCCTATTATAACAAAAACGACGGCTCGATTCTGGCTGTTGAAAAATCTGACAACACAGAAATGGACGCCGACAAGACGGACAAGATTGCCAACAGATACGATTACAGGGCGGATTATATAAATACCGATGAGGCGATAAAGCAGTTTCAGGATGTAGCTAAGGAAAACGGCGTTATCTATGGTTTCGTGCCTGTTGCGCAGACCTCTATTTTTGAATTGCTGCTGCCTTATCTTATAATGCTGCTGATATTCGGCGTTATAATGTATTTTATTTATCAGCAGACTCAGGGAGCTAACAGCAAGGCCGCTCAGTTCAGCCGCGCTAATGCGCGCATGTATGCCGACGGGAAGGATAAGGTAACCTTTGCCGACGTTGCGGGAGCGGATGAAGAAAAAGAGGAGCTTTCAGAGATAGTGAGCTATCTTAAAGACCCGCGCAGATATATAGATATGGGCGCGCGCATTCCCAAGGGCATTTTGCTGGTAGGCTCTCCGGGAACAGGAAAAACCCTGCTGGCTAAAGCGGTTGCATGCGAAGCAGGCGTGCCGTTTTTCTCCATTACCGGTTCGGATTTCGTAGAATTATATGTGGGTATCGGCGCTTCGCGCGTGCGCGATTTATTCGGGCAGGCCAAGAGAAACGCTCCCTGCATAATCTTCATTGACGAAATAGACGCCGTGGGAAGACAGCGCGGAGCGGGCCTGGGCGGAGGACATGACGAACGGGAGCAGACCCTTAACCAGCTTTTGGTTGAAATGGACGGCTTTAACGCCAACGAAGGAATTATAGTTATGGCGGCTACCAACAGGGCGGATATACTTGACCCGGCGCTGTTGCGCTCCGGCCGCTTTGACAGACAGATACACGTGCTTATGCCTGATGTGCTGGGCAGGGAAGAGATATTTAAGGTGCATGCCCGCAATAAAAAGCTGGCCGCGGACGTTTCCCCTGCGGAAATTGCGCGCCTTACCATAGGCTTTACCGGCGCCGATATTGAAAATCTGCTTAACGAGGCCGCTTTGCTGACTGTGCGCAGGAATAAAAACGAGATAGGCATGCAGGAAATTAAGGACGCCATAACAAAGGTGATGATGGGGCCTGAGAAGAAATCCCGCAAGATTACTCCTGAAAAGCGCCGTATGACTGCTTACCATGAGGCGGGCCATGCTTTGGTGGCCAAGCTGCTGCCCAACTGCGACCCGGTAAGCGAGGTATCCATTATAGGCCGCGGCGGAGTAGGCGGCTATACCATGACAATGCCTGAGGAGGATGAATTTACTGCTTCCAGGCATAAGATGCAGGATGATTTATGTATGACCATGGGCGGCCGCGTAGCTGAGGAATATGTTTTTGACGACATTTCTTCAGGCGCGGCCGGAGATATAAAGCAGGCCACCAAGATGGCCCACATTATGGTTACTGAATACGGCATGTATGACGAAATAGGCCCTGTTTATCTGGGCGGGGGCAACGAGATATTCCTGGGACGGGATTTTTCAGCTCAAAAATCTGTTTCGGACGCCTGGGAGGCTAAGGTGGACGACGCGGTGCATGAGATAATAAAGAATGCCTATGAGCGCTGCCGTAAAGTAATAGGCGCGCATTTGGACATGCTGCACAAAATAGCAAATACTCTTTTGGATAAGGAAAAGATTTCAGGCGATGAGTTCAACGCTTTGTTTGCGCAGCCTGCCCAGGGAGAAATTCAGCCTGCCGCTGTTGAAGGGGAAGCTTCAGCTGAGACAGCGCTTGACGATGGGACGGAACAAAAAGGGGACCCGGCCGGTGCGGACGAAGAAGGATCCAATCAATAGCTGAAGCGGAGTGATTTAAAGGTGAACGAGAGAATCAAGCCGGATGAAAATGAGGATATTTCCGTGCAGGAGCAGACTTTTAACGGCAATTTTTCCGCAGAGCCTCCGCGTCAGGCGGCAGCAGAGGCGGCAGGCAGCGCTTCGGAAGATAATAATGAACGCGGCGGGGAGGCAAAAGACTTAAAAACAGTTCAAAATACCGCAGAAGGCGGGGAGACTGAAGCCGCCGCCGTTGACAGGGAAAAAGAGCAGATGGGAGATAAGAGCCAAAGCGCTAAGAAACCGTCGGCGCCCAAGGTTTCTCCCTCCACCATTGTCCTTACCTGCGTGTTTGCATTGGTTTTCTGTGCCGCCGCATGTTTTTTCCCATATATAGAGGCGCTGCTTCCCTGGGGCGGCAGTACCATTAAGGTCGGCCTTTCAGTAAAGGAATATAACTACGGCCAGCTGATATCTGAAGCGCACAGCGTAGTTGTGGGTGAAGTCGGAGAAAAGCGGGACAATATAATTCAGTACCGTCCAACCGCGGCCGGCCTTAACTATATTATATATTCTGAAGTAGATATAAAAGTGGAAGAAGTGCTTTATGGCGAGCCGGATATGGATGAGGACGGCGTGCTTGTTACTTATGAATTGGGCGGCCGTCAGGAAATTTCGGAGAACGGCCGGCCCAAAATCATTAAAGTAGTATACGATGATGCTGCCGAGCTTGCTTCAGGGGAAAGGGTTATCCTCTTTTTGGACGACCAGAACAACATTCTTGGAGAAAAATACGGAGTATACCGCAGGCACAGCGACGGTTATTATTACGACGAGCATCAGGCCGTTTATCCCTTGGAGGACATTCGCTCTGATTTAAGCCTCAGGCAGGATTAAATACTGTTTGACAAAGCCATTGGGGCGTAGTATTATATCTTTAGTTTATTTCAGGAGGAAGTCTATGAGGCTTTTTAGCGCAGCGAAATATTATTATTGGTTTGCCGGAGAATTAAGCGGCAGGCTTTATTAAGTATTTCGCTGTATGTGATTTAACTGATAAAATTTAGCCGCAGCAACAACTGCGGCTTTTTTATTTGGAGGTATTTTATGATTATACTGCTTAAGAGAAACGCGGATAAGAAGCAGGTGGATTCTTTGACCGAACGGCTGCGCGACTTGAATCTAAAAATTCATATGAGCGAGGGCCAGTCCGAGACTATCATGGGCCTGGTGGGGGATACCACGGCGGTGGATATAGATTCTCTTATGGCGCTGGATATTGTGGACGATGTAAAGCGCATTCAGGAGCCGTATAAAAATGCGAACCGTAAATTTCATCCCATGGATACTATAGTAGAGGTGGGAGACGTAAAAATAGGGGGAGGACATTTTGCGTTTATTGCCGGTCCCTGCTCGGTGGAATCAGCTGAACAGATTTGTCAGGTCGCTCAAAGCGTAAAAAACAGCGGTGCTCATATTCTGCGGGGCGGCGCGTTTAAGCCAAGGACCTCTCCCTATGCGTTTCAGGGCATGCGTGAAAAGGGCATAGAATTGCTCAAGCTTGCACGCAGCAAAACCGGCTTGCCTATTATTACTGAAATTATGGATTTATCCCATCTTCCTCTTTTTGAGGATGTGGATATAATACAGGTGGGTGCGCGCAATATGCAGAATTTTGAGCTTTTAAAGGCCCTGGGCAAGAGCAGCAAGCCCATATTGCTCAAGCGCGGCCTTTCCAGCACGATAGAGGAATGGCTTATGAGCGCAGAATATATTATGGCGGGCGGAAATGAACGGGTTATACTGTGCGAAAGAGGAATACGCACCTTTGAAACAGCTACCCGCAATACGCTGGATTTATCCTGCATACCGGTTCTTAAGGGGCTGACCCATTTGCCTGTTGTGGTTGACCCGAGTCATGCTGTTGGACATGCGCGCTTTGTAAGGCCAATGGCTATGGCGGCGGCGGCCGCGGGAGCAGACGGGCTTATGATTGAGGTGCACGACCATCCTGAACAGGCGTTATGCGACGGCCAGCAATCGCTTAACCCGGAGCAATTTGATGTTCTGGCGGAGGACGTGCGCAGAATTCTGCCCTTTGCCTGCAGGTACTCATTATGAAGGCGTCGGTAATAGGGCTGGGACTTATAGGCGCGTCTCTTGCCAAGACGCTTAAAAGCAGGGGGTATAAAGCTTACGGCTGGGATATTTCTCCTGAAATATGCGACCGCGCCGTTGAGGATGGAGTTATAGAGGGCTTGGCTCAAAATGAGAGCCTGTCAGAATGCGGTTTAATATTTATTGCCTTGTATCCGGGGGACACGCTGGACTATTTAAGAGTAAATGCAGGGCGTATACGCAGGGGCGCGGTGGTTATAGACTGTGGGGGCGTAAAAAGAGCGGTATGCGCTCAGGCGGAGGAAATCGCGCGAGGGCATGGCTTTTTATTTATAGGCGGGCATCCTATGGCGGGCCGGGAAAAATCCGGTTACGCTGCTTCGTCCGACGACCTTTTTGAGGGCGCGTCCATGCTGCTGACTCCTCCGGAGGGGATTGAACCGGACATTCTTAACAGGCTGCGGGCTTTGTTTTCCAGTCTGGGCTTTGGCAGGGTTGTGTTTACTACGCCTCAGGAGCATGATAGAATAATAGCGTATACCTCGCAGCTTGCGCATGTTGTATCCAGCTCATATATAAAAAGCCCTACCGCGTTTGAACAGGCTGGATTTTCGGCCGGCAGCTTTAAGGATATGACTCGGGTAGCGTTTTTAAACGAAAGCATGTGGACCGAGCTTTTTATGGATAACCGGGATAATCTTATTAGAGAAATTGAAATTTTGCAGGAGCATTTGGAGGAATATAAACGCGCGCTGGCTGATAATGATAGGGAAAAACTTCTGCTTTTGCTTAGGGAGGGCAGACTGTGCAAGGAAAAAGCCGATTCCTTAAACTGAATTTTCCAATAAAAAGGTCTGAAATAATAAAGCTGGCTGCGAAAGCCGCAAAGCTGGGCGGTTAGTAGACCGCTGTATGACAGCTTTTAACGATTGCGTTTTTATTCATAAGGTGATAAAATATATTGCTATAAAAATAGTTATGAGGTGTTAGCTTGTTTAAAATATTAGAAAAAAGGCGTCTGAACGACGTTATGACCCTTATGAGGCTGCATGCGCCGCTGATTTCCGAAAAAGCCAAGGCTGGGCAATTTATTATTCTGCGCGTAGACGAGCATGGAGAGAGGATACCCCTCACTATAGCCGATACTGACGCCGATACGGGAAGCGTAACTATAATTTTTCAGATAGTTGGACAGACTACCCGTTTGCTGGACAGCTATAATGAGGGCGAAAGCATATTGGATTTAGTAGGACCGCTGGGCATGCCTACTCATTTGGAGGGCATCAGGCGCGCTGCCGTTATAGGCGGGGGCGCGGGCTGCGCCATAGCCTAGCCCCAGGCCAAGGCGCTTTTTAAAACGGGCGCGCATGTGGATATGATAGCGGGCTTCAGAAATAAAGATATTATTATTTTAGAGGATGAGATGCGCGCTGTTTCCAGCAGATTGTTTATAACTACTGACGACGGCTCGAACGGTCATAAGGGCTTTGTGACCGATGTGCTTAAATCCTTGATAGAGCAGGGCGAAAGGTATGACGCGGTAATTGCTATCGGGCCGCTGCCCATGATGAAAGCGGTCTGCGCCGTTACTGACAATCCGCGTATCAAGACTATAGTAAGCATGAATCCTATTATGATAGACGGGACGGGTATGTGCGGAGGGTGCCGCGTTGTGGTTGGAGGCGAGGTTAAATTCGCATGTGTGGACGGCCCTGACTTTGATGGACACCTTGTGGATTTTGACAGCGCCATGAAGCGGCTTAGAATGTATAAAGAGGAAGAGAGCCACGCCTGCCGCCTGCGCGAGAAGATAGCTGAAATTGAGGCGCGGAATTAGGCGCGGCGTTTAAAATTAAGGAATTAATAAGAAAGAGGAATTTTCATGCCTAATATGCAGAATAATAAGACTCCAATGCCTGAATTGTCTCCCGCGAAGCGCATAACCTGCTTTGACGAAGTGGCGCTTGGCTATAGCGAGGAGGACGCTCTTAACGAGGCGGCGCGCTGCCTGGGATGCAAGCATAAGCCGTGCGTAAGCGGCTGCCCTGTGGGAGTACATATTCCTGATTTTATTGCGCAGATAGCAAAGGGCAATTATGAAGAGGCTTTTAAAATTATAAGTGAAACCAACAGTCTGCCCGGCGTTTGCGGGAGAGTATGTCCGCAGGAAATGCAGTGCGAGGCTAAATGCGTGCGGGGCATAAAGGGCGAGCCTGTGGGAATAGGGCGCCTGGAACGCTTTGCGGCCGACTGGCACCGTATGCATGTAGATAAGGAAGTAAAAAAGGATATAAAGCCTAATGGGAAAAAGGTAGCGGTAATAGGCGGAGGGCCGGCCGGCCTTACATGCGCAGGCGCTCTGCGCGCAAAGGGCTATGAGGTAACGGTTTATGAAGCATTTCATACCGCCGGCGGCGTGCTTATGTATGGCATACCGCAGTTCAGGCTGCCTAAAGAGATAGTGAGCCGGGAAATAGACGAGCTTACGGCTCAGGGAGTGGATATACGCACTAATATGGTTATAGGCAAGGTGCTGTCTGTGGAAGAGCTTCAGCAAGCTTATGACGCTATTTTTATAGGCACGGGCGCAGGTTTGCCTTCATTCTTAAATATTCCGGGCGAGGAGCTTATGGGAGTATATTCGGCTAACGAATATTTGACCCGTATAAACCTCATGAAAGCGTATAGGGATGATTACGATACTCCAATAAAGCGTACAAAGTGCGCTGCGGTAGTGGGCGGAGGCAACGTGGCTATGGACGCCGTGCGGTGCGCAAAGCGTCTTGGAGCCGAACATGCATATATTATTTACCGCCGCTCTGAGAAGGAAATGCCTGCCCGCCAGGAGGAGATTCATCATGCCAAGGAGGAGGGCGTGGAATTTATGCTGCTCTGCGCGCCGGTTAAAATTATAGGGGATGAGAACGGCAGAGTTAAAGGGCTGGAATGCATAAGGATGCAGCTGGGCGAGCCGGATGAGTCAGGCCGGCGCCGTCCTGAGAAAATAGAGGGTAGTGAATTTATTTTAGAGGCGGATACGGTAATATCGGCTATAGGTAATACTCCAAATCCACTTATCCGCTCAACTACAAAAGGGTTGGAAACCAACAAAAAGGGCTGTATTATAGTTGACCAGGAGACCTTGGAAACCTCTATAAGGCATATATATGCCGGCGGAGATGCCGTAAGCGGAGCGGCTACGGTTATTTTGGCTATGGGTGCGGGCAAGCAGGCGGCTTTATCCATAGATAAAGCGCTAAGCGGCAAATAAGCGCTTTAAATAAGCTTAAGCCTTTTCGGTTTATCGGGGCAGTTAAGCGGCATATTGGAGAATAAGGCTAAAATACAGGCGTGTTTTAAGAACAGCTACGCTGATGGCGGCGGCCGTCAGCCTGCGCACGGTATTTTAACCATATCGTCCGCGCTGGTATATGATAATATTTTAATAATATGAAATTTGGAGGGAGCGTATTATGAAGCTGAAGCTTTGCGGACTTTTGCTGACGGCGCTGCCGGCCGCGGCGGTTGTTTTTCAAGCGCTTCCCGGCGGGGCGGTGCTGAATTTTCTCTCGCAGGCGGAGAATGGCTCTTTTAGACTGATTCGCCAAACATATTCATATTTTAGCTTAACTCCTTTTGGATATGCTAATTTCGGCCCGCTTATTACTGCTCTGCTTACATGCTTGCTGCTGCTGGCCGGCTTAATATATCTGGTGTGCAAAAAAGGCCTTAAGGCAATTAAAGTAATTTCTGTAATAGCGGTTTTAGCTTCGCTTACTCCCTTATTGTTTGGAATTTCATATTTTTCTCTGCTGGGCGGTATAATCTCTGTTTTGCTGGGGATGGAGGTTGCGGC
>ERZ857969.5002-NODE-5002-length-10861-cov-2.540626_pt1 | contig 10861 bp, 8 predicted proteins | sample MGYA00519864_ERZ857969 | MGnify/ENA primary metagenome ERZ857969 (study PRJEB31778, sample SAMEA3449382) | human gut metagenome | biome: human gut; feature: human-associated habitat; material: faeces | place: United Kingdom | collected 2010/2012 ... | reverse complement strand
GGCAACCGATTCCCAGTTATATTTATTCACAACCATATTTACACTGAGATGCGGATGTCCGCATTCGGCGATATTTTTTTCAAGTCGAGCAAAAGTCCCCTCCCCCCGAATCATTTCGTGATATTTCCCATAACCGTCGAGACTTACCCATATACTATCGGCATGGCTTCCCCGAAACGGCAACTGGGCGTTGGTCGTGATCGTCGCCGAGAAAAAGCCAACTTCACGAGCAAGATCTATTACATCATCGATACGGTAATCGCCATCGCGCCATATCATCACTTCGCCTCCTTCGAAATCGACAAAACGGGAGCCCAGCCGATAGGCATATTCCAACTCGCCTCGAATCTCTTCGTAGGTCATGATGTGAGGATCGGCTTTGGCATAAACCGAACAATGTTTGCATTTAAGATTGCATTTATCGGATATAAACAAGACCGTCTGCAAAGGTCTTTTGCGCCCCAGTACCCTCGCGCCGAAAAACCAATTTGCCAAATAGAACATCTGTGATAACTTCATCGTCAAGCGGCTATTTTAAGAACTACATTTACCAATAGGAGAATAAGGGCAAAAAAGGAAATCAGATTCCTTGCCATTAGCCACCGATACATGAACCAATCGATTCCTGCCTCCCGATAGGCCGGGAAATTACTCATGGGTCCGAACCATTTTTTAAGAACGATTTCTTCGGGGAGTCCGTTGACAAAACGGCGAAGCGAACGCCACAAAAAAACCGCTATCGGCAACAAAACAAGCACGCAAAGATAAGCTGCCGGCAACATACCGACCGATACCCCGGCGATAATCAACAGGAACGGAACAAAATTGAATACCGCAGAAGCAGCCAAAACCGCATTTCTGCCTTTCAACAAACGAGCCAGCGTAAGCTTTTCCATTTGAGCGTCGGCCTGAGCATCGAGAACCGAATGCGAATAAAGGATATTCGTTACCAAAAGACCTACCGCAATACCCACCAAAACGATTCTCCCGTCGAGAACACCGCATGCCGCATACTGTACGCCGATCATCAACAACGGGCCGAACATAAGACCGATAAGCAACTCTCCGTATCCGTAATAACCCAAACGAAGCGGCTTTCCCGAATAAGAAATTCCCAAAATCGCTCCGACGACGGTTATATAAAACGGTACGACTCCCCGAAAATAAATAACGACGCTCCCGGCAACAGCTGCCAGCAACAAAAACAGACTTATCGCAACGACAAGATCCCCCACCGTAGCCTGTCCCGATGTCAGATACGGATACTTGGCCACACGAGCCCTTACCCCTCCGGCTGCCAATTTCACCCGTTTTTCTCCACTTCCCTGTCGGTAATCGTAATAATCATCGAGAAGATTCATACCCAAATGCGCACACGCCACACCACATAAAGCGACCAAAGACAATCCCCACGAGAACGATCCGTAATCCAACGACATTCCTATGGCCAAAAACCCGGGCAATAAACTTTGTGGTAAAGAGATGTGCCGGGCGTTTTTTATCCAGAAACCTATTTTACTCATAAGGGCGGCGAATTTACAAAAAAGAATCGACTCATTGTCACGCCACAGTAGAAAGATAAAAAGACAAACCTCTGCAAAATGAGAAATAAACTCCTTTTACGGAACAAAATAGCCCATTATTTGTCATATAAAGAGAGCAAACAAAGACAGTAAAATAAAAAATATCATTGATTAGAGAAAAATTTCCTTAATATAGATTTAAGGTATCGGAAAATGTATTACCTTTGTAAGCGATTTAGAAGAGAATCATTAAAAAATTTTCATAGGTCAAATTAATTTTAAAAACAATGACGAAGTTAGACTTAACTAAGTATGGAATTGAAGGGGTAAAAGAGATCCTTCATAATCCTTCGTACGACGAACTCTTCGCAGAAGAGACCAAACCGGGCCTCGAAGGTTTTGAAAAAGGCCAAGTTACCGAACTGGGCGCCGTAAACGTGATGACGGGTATCTACACAGGACGTTCGCCCAAAGATAAATTCCTCGTTATGGACGAAACCAGCAAAAACACAGTATGGTGGACTTCGGACGAATATAAAAACGACAATAAACCTGTAACCGAAAATGCATGGAAAGTGCTGAAAGACCTTGCAGTCAAAGAACTTTCCAACAAAAGACTTTTCGTTGTAGACTGCTACTGCGGAGCCAACGAAGCAACCCGTCTGAAAGTACGCTTCATCATGGAAGTAGCTTGGCAGGCACACTTCGTAACCAATATGTTTATCCGTCCTTCGAAAGAAGAGTTGAAAGATTTCGAACCCGATTTCGTTGTTTACAACGCTTCCAAAGCGAAAGTCGAAAATTACAAAGAACTCGGACTGAACTCCGAAACGGCTGTTGTCTTCAACCTTACCACCAAAGAACAAGTTATCCTCAATACCTGGTATGGTGGTGAAATGAAGAAAGGTATGTTCTCTATGATGAACTACTTCAACCCCCTGCGCGGCATCGCTTCGATGCACTGCTCGGCCAACACCGACATGGAAGAAAAAAGCTCGGCTATCTTCTTCGGTCTCTCGGGAACGGGTAAAACCACTCTCTCGACCGACCCCAAACGTAAACTCATCGGCGACGACGAACACGGCTGGGACAACGAAGGTGTCTTCAACTACGAAGGTGGTTGCTATGCCAAAGTCATCAATCTCGACAAAGATAGCGAACCCGATATTTACAACGCCATCAAACGTGATGCATTGCTCGAAAATGTAACGGTCGACGCTAACGGAAAAATCGATTTCGCCGACAAGAGTGTAACCGAAAACACCCGTGTTTCGTATCCTATCTACCATATCGAGAACATCGTTAAACCGGTATCGAAAGGTCCTCACGCAAAACAAGTGATTTTCCTCTCGGCCGATGCTTTCGGCGTGCTGCCTCCCGTTTCGATTCTGACCCCCGAACAGGCTCAATACTATTTCCTCTCGGGCTTCACCGCCAAATTGGCCGGAACCGAACGCGGCATCACCGAACCGACTCCTACTTTCTCGGCTTGCTTCGGAGCAGCATTCCTCTCTCTGCACCCCACTAAATATGCAGAAGAACTCGTGAAGAAAATGAACATGACCGGTGCTAAGGCTTACCTCGTAAACACCGGCTGGAACGGCACAGGAAAACGTATTTCGATCCGCGATACCCGCGGTATCATCGATGCTATTCTCGACGGTTCGATCGAAAAAGCTCCTACCAAAACGATTCCTTACTTCGACTTCACCGTACCTACCGCTCTGCCGGGTGTAGATCCCAAAATCCTCGATCCGCGCGATACTTACGCCGATGCTTCCGAGTGGGACGTTAAAGCCAAAGATTTGGCAGGTCGCTTCATCAAGAACTTCGCCAAATTCACCGGAAACGAAGCGGGTAAAGCCCTCGTTGCCGCCGGTCCTAAACTCTAATAAGAGAACTCTTCATACTCAAAGGGGGCTGTCGGTCTTGACAAGCCCCCTTTTTTCTTACTCCACTAAGATTGCGGATTTCACGTAACAGCTATCCATTTACCACACACATAATCTCCGGACACGATTGTACCGGTATCCCAAATCCGGCTTATCAAACAAAACAAGTACTTTAAACGTTATATTAAAATCACAAAATAACAAACGTTATGAAAATTCAGAAAATCAAAAGCCGGGAAATTCTCGATTCTCGGGGCAATCCCACTGTCGAAGTAGAAGTCTTCGGCGAAAACGGTATAATGGGTCGGGCCTCGGTTCCCTCCGGAGCTTCGACCGGAACGAATGAAGCCCTCGAACTGCGCGACGGAGACAAACAACGTTACGGCGGGAAAGGCGTAGAACAAGCCGTCGACAACGTAAACGGCGAAAAAGCAAATGCTCTCGAAGGCATGTGCCTCTTCGATCAAATCGCCATAGACAACCGCATGATAGAGCTCGACGGGACTCCGAACAAATCCCGATTGGGAGCAAACGCCATTCTGGGCGTATCGCTTGCTACCGCCCATGCTGCCGCTGCAGCTCTCAACCGTCCTCTCTACGCCTATATCGGAGGCATCGACAGCCACATCTTGCCGGTTCCCATGATGAATATCATCAACGGCGGCGCACACTCCGATGCCCCCATCGCTTTCCAGGAATTCATGATTCGGCCCGTAGGTGCTACATCGATACGGGAAGGTATACGTATGGGTGCAGAAACATTCCACGCATTGAAAGCAACGCTCCATGACAGAGGGCTAAGTACCGCTGTCGGAGATGAAGGCGGATTCGCCCCATCGTTCAAGGGTACAGAAGACGCTATAGAAACAATACTGGCCGCCATAGAACGCGCGGGATATCGTCCGGGTACCGACATCAAGCTGGCTCTCGATTGCGCGTCCTCGGAATTTTACCGCGACGGCGTTTACGACTACACTCTATTCGAAGGCGCCAAAGGGGTGAAACGCTCGCCGCAAGAACAAGCCGAATATCTGCGCACCCTTATCGATCGTTATCCTATCGACTCCATCGAAGACGGTATGGGCGAAAATGACTGGGAAGGATGGAAACATCTCACCGAACTGATCGGAGACCGTTGCCAACTGGTAGGCGACGACCTTTTCGTAACCAATGTAACCTACCTCGAACGCGGCATACGAGAAAATTGCGGAAATGCCATTCTCGTAAAAGTAAACCAAATAGGAACTCTTACCGAAACTTTGCGTGCCGTAGAGATGGCTCAGCGCAACGGTTACAACGCCGTCATTTCGCACCGTTCGGGTGAAACGGAAGATACGACAATCGCCGACATTGCCGTAGCGACAAACGCCGGACAAATAAAAACCGGTTCGCTCTCCCGCACCGACCGTCTGGCAAAATACAACCGGTTATTGCGCATCGAAGAGGAATTGCGGAGTGCAGCCGTTTATGGCTACAAACGTCCGTAAACCCGCTATATAACAATAAAAAACGCAACGCTTCTCCTCGAAGCGTTGCGTTTTTTACATCATCTCATCACAATATCATTTTCCAGCCGTTTTCGATACGGCATACGCTTCGGCTGCCCGCAAGCTATATTCGCAGCCGCAATAAGTCTGATTATAAAAACAATACTCGGCGATCAGTTCACGCCGACGCTCTTGCAAACCACCCTTCCGCCAATTCTGTTCCCAAAAATCGACACCCGGAACCTCTATAGCTGCCGCACGGCCTGCCTCATTGATTTGATTCAAATCTTTCCACCGCGATGAGGCCAGCGTTGTCGTAAAGAGGCTGAAACCTTGCTCGCCGGCATAACGAGCCGTACGGCGCAACCGAGATGTAAAACAACGCAAGCAACGCGCTCCGCGCTCGGGATCATTCTCAAATCCGAGCATCTCTACCACCCAACCGTCATGGTCATAATCGGCATCGACAAAATCGAGTCCCAAACGCCCAGCATGACGTATACACTCTGCTTTCCGGCGTTCATACTCCTCCCGAGGATAAATATTCGGATTGCAAAAAAACAGCGTAGGACACACGCCGTTATCAAGCAAGCACTCTACAATAGCCGATGAACACGGGGCACAGCAACAATGCAGAAGTACGTTTTTCACCCCACCCGGCACGTCTAAATGTATTTCAGGTTTCATACCGCAAAAGTAATCATTTTATACCAAATCCGTCCGGAGAAACAGATGTCTCGCCCTTTTCCTAAAAAAAGCGAGAACGCCTCTGTGAGACGTTCCCTCTCAAAATGTTTTCACAACGGAATAATCCTTATTGTGAATTGCTTCAAAATTGTTCTCAAATTTACACATATTATTTATATAAACCAATAAATTAACAAAAAAAATTTGTTTTTCGATTCATTTTCGATATATTTGAGAAGAAAACCATTCGATACCGAACCATGAAAAACATATTAGGCTTGGACTTAGGCTCCGGAAGCATAGGCTGGAGCGTCATACAAGAGGGAGAAAATAACCGTACTATTTTGGGAATAGGATCCCGTATCATACCCTTATCGCCCGACGACACCACACAATTCACACAAGGAAAAAGCATTACGAAAAATGCCGACCGCACAGCCTTCCGGACACAGAGAAAGGGCTACGACCGCTACCAGTTGCGACGATATTACCTTACCCAATATCTGCACCAGAGTCTGATAAGGATTGACAAGAATCACATCACCATCCTGAAGAAAGGCTCATCAAATTACCGCAAACGGAGTTGTGGGAAATACGGGCCAAAGCCGTAAATGAAAAAATCGAACTACCCGAGCTGGGAAGGGTACTCTATCACCTCAATCAGAAACGAGGCTACAAATCGGGAAAGTCTGATTTCCAAGACAAAAAAAGTTCGAAATATCTGTCGGAAGTAAGCGAAAGATACAAGAAGTTGCAAGAGAGAGACATCACCATAGGACAAAAGTTCTACGCAGAACTCAAAGCCGACCCGACATACAGGTGCAAAGACTGGGTATATCCCCGTATCGCCTATATCGAAGAGTTCGATCGCATCATGGAATGTCAGCGTACACACCACGATATCCTCACCGACGAGCATATCGCCCACCTGCGCAATCATATCATCTATTACCAACGCCCCCTTAAATCGTGCAAACATCTGGTCGGAGAATGTTCGCTGGCTCAAATGACCTACCGGTTACCCGACGGCTCGATAAAATCCCGACCAATAAAAGTAGCACCCAAAAGCTCGCCCCTGTTTCAAGTATGTAAAATATGGGAAAGTATCAACCACATCAATCTGCAACGCGACCGCGAGAGATTTGAGATAACTCCGGCACACCGGCAAGCCCTATTTACCCACATGAACAGTAAAGAAAAACTGAAAATCAACGACCTTTATAAAATTCTGGGTATAAAAAAACACGACGGCTGGTGGGGCGGAAAAGCCATAGGGAACGGATTGCAAGGCAATACCACGGTCATCGCATTGCAAAATGCCCTAACCGGATATTCCCGTGCCGACGAGCTACTGCGTTTTGAATTGAAGACTTGCGAAATAGAGATAGTCGACCCCGAAACAGGAGAAATTGCCACCCAACTCATCATCGACCCCGCCTTCGAACAAGAACCGCTCTACCGGCTATGGCACACGCTCTACTCCATCAGCGACACCGATGTACTCGACCGCATTTTGGAGCGTAAATTCGGAATAGAAGACCCTGAAATGCGAGAGAAACTCACACAGATCGACTTCACCAAGTCCGGTTACGGCAACCTGTCGAGCATCGCCATGCGGCGCATCTTACCCTATCTCCGGCAGGGATATGTCTACTCCGAGGCCTGTTTCATGGCCGGATACAACCACAGCAACTCGATCACCCGGGAAGAAAACCTCGCCCGCGAACTGGCCGAACACTTACGACCGATAACCAAAGGCGAATTGCGTCAACCCATCGTCGAGAAGATTCTCAATCAGATGGTCAATCTCGTCAATGCACTGATAGACCGTTACGGACGTTTCGACGAAATACGGGTAGAACTGGCGCGGGAACTCCAACAAAGCCGGGAAGAGCGCGACAAGACTTACAAAAAACAACTCGATAACCAGAAACGGAACGAAGAAATCAGACATCATATCGAGGAGATGGATCTCACCCCTACCCGTTCACGCATACAGAAATATCGTATGTATGAGGAGAGCCACCATTTGTGCATCTATTGCGGGCAACCCGTCGGCCTCGCCGCTTTCCTGCAAGGCTACGATACCGAAGTAGAGCATATCATTCCGCGTTCGCTCTATTTCGACGACAGTTACAACAACAAGGTGTGCGCCTGCCGGGCATGCAACCAAGCCAAGAACAACCGCACCGCCTACGACTACATGAGCAGCCTGCCCGAGGAAACGTTCCATCGTTACCTCGACCGGATAAAAAACATGCACGACAACAAAGAAATATCCGACACCAAATACAAATACCTGCTCACCAAAGGAGATGAAATACCGCAGGACTTCCTCAACCGTCAAATGCGGGAAAGTCAGTATATCTCGCGCAAAGCTATCGCCATGTTGCAGGAAGTATGCCACCATGTCTATGCCACGAGCGGATCGGTTACGGCATATCTGCGCCACGTGTGGGGCTGGGACAACGTCCTGCACGACCTCAACCGGGAACGCTACCGCGCCGGAGGACTCACCGAGATGCGAGAAATCGACAACCGTACCGTCGAATGCATAAAAGACTGGAACAAGCGGCTCGACCATCGCCACCACGCCATAGATGCCCTTGCCATAGCCTGCACCCGACAAGGATATATACAACGCATCAATACGCTCTCTAAACAAGCCGAAGAGGGTGATCTTGTTTCACTCGAACGATATATCCGGCAGCAACCACACTTTTCTTATGCCGAAGTGTGTGCAGCCGCCGAGAAAATACTCGTCTCCTTCAAGGCCGGCAAACGGGTGGCAACAAAAGGGAAGCGCTACATCTACCGGGGTGGTAAACGCATCTTGGCCCAAGAAGACATCACCGTACCCCGAGGCGCACTGAGCGAACAAAGCGTTTATGGACAAATAGCTCAATATCGGAAAGACAAGAAAGGGAAAGTCTCATTCTCTTACGAATCTGTCCTCAAATACCCCATCGAAAGCATCGATACCAAAACATTACCCGATGTGGTCGACGCCGGTATACGTAGGATTTTACAACAACGGCTCGACGGCGGCAACGCCAAGAAAGCCTTTGCCACACCGGTCTATACGGCAAGCGGACACCTCATTCGTACCGTGCGTTGCTTTACCCGTCTCAAAGCGATCGTTCCGGTAAAATACGACGCATCGGGCAAAGCGGTCGGATTTGTCAAGCCGGGCAACAATCACCATGTCGCCATCTACATCGATCGCGACGGCAAACCGCAGGAACATATCGTAACCTTTTGGCATGCCGTAGAACGAAAAAAATACGGTCTCCCCGTCATTATCGAGCGTCCAGGAGAAGCATGGGACGCTGCAACCGATGCCATGCCCGATTCGTTTCTGGAACAACTTCCCGACGCGACTTGGCAATTCCGGCTCTCCATGCAACAAAATGAGATGTTTATCCTCGGTATGCCCGACGAGCTCTATGCCGACGCTCTCGAAAATCGCGACTACGCGTTGCTGGGGAAATTCCTCTACCGGGTGCAGAAAATTTCAACAAAATATTACTGTTTCAGACACCATATCGAAACCTCGGTCGATGACAAATACAACGGGAAGAAAAATGAAAAACTTTCCACACAAATGGGGAAATATAAACTTATAAGTAGTATAAGTGCTTTATATTCCCAACACCCTCACAAAGTGAAAATATCCCTCACGGGAGAAATCTGCGAAATATGATAAAAAAGACCCTCTATTTCGGAAACCCGGCCTACCTGAGTTTCAACAACGGACAACTCGTGCTACGGCTTCCCGAGGTAGAAAAGAACGACTCGGTGTCGACAGCGTTCAAGCAGAAAGCCGAACGCACCATTCCCGTCGAAGACATCGGCGTACTGCTGCTCGACCATCGGCAAATCACCATTACCCACGCATTGTTGGCAGCCCTGCTCGACAACAACTGCGCCGTCATCACTTGCGACGACAGCCACCTCCCCACCGGACTCATGCTTCCGCTGTGCGGCAATGCCACGCAAAGCGAGCGATTCCGCGATCAAATAGAGGCCTCTCTTCCCTTGCGGAAACAACTGTGGCAACAAACCGTACAGGCCAAAATCGCCAACCAAGCTGCTCTACTGCACCGCCTCGGAGTCGAAAACCGCAATATGTTGAAGTGGGTAAACGAGGTACGCAGCGGCGATACCGACAATATGGAAGCCCGGGCGGCCGTCTACTATTGGGACAACCTCTTCCCCGGGATTCCTTACTTCCGGCGCAAACGCGACGGTGTACCGCCCAACAACCTGCTCAACTACGGCTACGCCATTCTGCGCGCCGTCGTGGCCCGGGTTCTCGTAACCAGCGGGCTGCTGCCCACGTTGGGCATTCACCACCACAACCGCTACAACGCCTACTGCCTCGCCGACGACATCATGGAACCGTACCGTCCCTACGTCGACCATATGGTGTGTGAACTGCTCGATGAAAGAATCGATATAAGCCGACTATCTACATCGACCAAAGCTCGCCTACTCGCCCTGCCGACTACCGAAGTCTGCATCGGCGGACAACGTAGCCCGCTCATGATTGCTGTCGCCCAAACGACCGCATCTCTATATAAATGTTTCTCGGGCGAATTACGCAAAATCATCTATCCCGAAATGTGAACAACGAACTCGACCGTTTCAGTGAATATCGTATCATGTGGGTACTTGTTTTTTTCGACCTGCCAACCGATACCAAGAAAGAGCGAAAGGCATACGCCGACTTCCGCAAAAAGCTTATGCGCGACGGATTCACCATGTTTCAATTTTCCATTTATGTGCGCCACTGCCCCAGTCGCGAAAATGCCCAAGTACACATAAAAAGAGTAAAAATGTTTCTGCCGCCGTTGGGCGACGTAGGGATTCTTTGTATCACCGATAAACAATTCGGTATGATGGAAATATTTTCCGCCCGCAAAACGATTCCGCCCAACGCCCCGGGACAACAACTCGAACTTTTCTAAAAACAAAAAAGGACTCCACACTATACTTGGAGTCCTTTTTATTCGAATACTTTTTCTATTCTAATCTTCGATTCAAATTCCTGAAAAACAGCGCACTGTATATATCCTGCTGTATTCGGTATATCAAAGATACAATTTTGAAAGCAATTTACAACTACGTCCGGCGGCTCCACTGTAACCTCTGGCTGTATTCGGTATATCAAAGATACAATTTTGAAAGCAATTTACAACCTTCTGTTGTGCCTCATGCTTATTATGGTGCTGTATTCGGTATATCAAAGATACAATTTTGAAAGCAATTT